>RRYU01009829.1_pt1 | contig 17668 bp, 17 predicted proteins | sample 2162651 | NCBI WGS metagenome assembly RRYU01 (sample SAMN10267283, study PRJNA491782) | microbial mat metagenome | isolation source: biomat in the production well | place: Japan: Minami-Kanto gas field, natural gas well KTG3 | collected 2017-06 | reverse complement strand
CCGTACCATCCTCTACATAGGGCAAAACCGCATCCTGCTGCCCTTTGTTGAAGCGATGGATCTCGTCAATGAAGAGTACCGTGCGCTGCTGGTACATCCCCAAGCGATCTTGGGCCTCCTGGATGACCGCCCGCAGATCGGCGACTCCGGCGTTTACCGCACTCACCTGGCTGAAGTGGGCATTGGTGGTACTGGCCACGATACGTGCCAGGGTCGTCTTGCCACTGCCCGGTGGCCCCCACAGGATGATCGAGAAGAGTTGATCGCCACTGATCGCCCGCCGCAGTAACTTACCCTCACCTACCAGATGCTGTTGCCCCGCATACTCCTCCAAGGTACGCGGGCGCATTCGAGTCGCCAGCGGAGCTTGACTCTGCAAGGCGGCGGTGCGTTGCGCATCAAAGAGGGTTGGGGCACGTTTGGGAGGCATAGAAGTGCAACAATATAGGCGATTCAGACGTCATCTTATTGTAGCATAGGTCATCTGCACTACTAGTACCATGGTTGCATTACTGTTCATCCAAACCGGGAGTAAGGAACTATTGCGTATGGGTAGACAAAGGCGTATGCTATAGGTGATCACATGGCGCGGCCCCAAAGGAGACGGCGAGCGAATAAGTCCCCGGATACTCACTCCGACCTTATTCCTCTGATCCCTCTCACTCCCCTCAACTTCCCCGCGCCGCTTGCCATAAGGCCAGCGGGGTAGCGCCCAATCACTCCTATGAAGTATGACGACGGCAGCATCGCTGCCGTCGTTTGGTTGAGTAGCTATACTGTATCTCAATTGTAACTCATACTCATAGAATGAATACGGAAATCATCAACGACACTAATGAGAGGTACAGTCATTCCTATGGGTGACCGACTACGACTAGAGGCTCCGAAGGCTCCGCGCTGGATCACGACTGAGGCTGGACAGTGGGCATGGGCGGTGGATGTGGAGTGGCGTCATTCTGCATCACAGGCGATGGATGTCTCGGATCGCCGCCGTTTGCTTGAAGAGGCTGAACTGATGCGCCGTGAGGGAGTGATGGCTCTAGCCTAAACCTGCGACCTGCAATACATAGACGAGGCTGGTGGGTATTCCCACCAGCCTCGTTCGTGCTATTGGAGCGAGGGCATGTGCAAAGTCCTTGGGGCTGCGCCCCAAGCCCCACTTGTTGTTGTTGTTTTGCGGCGAAGCCGCAAAACAACAACAACAAAGATCTTCGGGGGTGGCTTCGCCACCCCCGAACCCCCACCGGAGGTGACTTTGCACATGCCCTGCTATTGGAGCGAGGGCATTTTGCCCTTGTATCCCTGCTGAGGGCGGGACGCCCTCGCTCCCATGAATAGTTATGTGCTATTCCGGGGCACGTACCCCCAGAACGATCTTGCTGCCACGTGGAATATAGTTGCCATTATTCAGCCCCTCGCCACCCTGAATCTGGGCGCTCACGATCTGGTTGGGGGCATAGGCATCAAAGTTCCCTAGCCGATCCCGTGTCTGCATGTCTATCCATGTGACTTGCAGCCCCTCGGTGCGCTCCAGAATGGCCTGCGCATCACTCAGTTGCATGCCGATCACATCGGGGAAGCGTACCACATCCCCCAAACTGACCCAGATCCGCACGGTTTCGCCCTGAGCCACCCGCAGTTCGGCTTGGGGCGATTGCCTAATCACAAACCCGGCATCAATCGTCCGGTTCGGCTCTTCAATGATCGTAACATTCAGCCCCTGTGCCGTCAGTTGCGACTGGGCCAGGGATTGGTGCATCTTCACCACATCCGTCACCGTCACTAAGCGCGGCCCCAAGCTCACCGTGTAGCTCACCGGCTGATTCGTCTCCAGCAGGTCGCCCGCTGCAACCCCCTGGCTGATCACGATGCCCTGACTGACGCTGGGGTTGTTCTCCGATTTGGGCGCGGGGATGAGTTGTAATGAACGCAGCAACTCCTGGGCCGCGCCGTCACTCAACCCAACTAGGTTGGGGACACTCACCCGCGTATCGGGGGTGGGGCTAGGTTCGTCGGGCAGGCTGGTGTTGCTTGGTTGGAGGGTGCTTGGTGTTGTGGAGCCACCAGAGCCATTATTCAAGCTCCCAAACAGGTTGTTCAGTGCCCCGCTGCTGAAGAGCAGCACAATACCCAAGACTCCGGCGAGGAGCAGCATTCCTACCATAAAGACGCCGCACCCCAACCCCTCTTGCTGTGGCGCACGTACCGGTGTGGCTCGTGGCGGTGGGATTGCCACCCGCCCGGTATTGCCTGTCGCAATCGGCCCGTTTACCCGCCCAGAGGCATTGTTGACCGGACGGGGTGGTGGGGCTTCTGTCCCCAAGACTGCATTCACGACCGTGTCTTGGGTGGCAACCTGGCTGTAGTTGGCGAGCTGATCGGCAAACTCTTGTGCGCTGCGTGGCCGCCGCGTCGGGTCTTTGTCCATTGCTCGCAGGATCAGTGCCTCTAGTTGGGCAGGAATCTGCGGTTTGATCGGGGGGGGGGGGGGGGTGGCTCCGTCACATGCTTCATTGCCACCGCAATGGCCGAATCACCCTTGAAGGGCAGCCGGGCGGTTAGCATCTCGTAGAGCACAATCCCTAGCGCGTAGATGTCAGATTGTGGTGTGGCCTGAAAGCCCTGGGCCTGTTCGGGTGAGATGTAGTCTACTGTCCCAAACGAGACCCCCGTTTCGGTCATGGCGGTACTCAGGTGGCTCTTGGCTACACCAAAATCGGTAATGCGAGCGTGGCCATCGGACGTGATGATCACATTCTGCGGCTTGATGTCGCGGTGTACCATCCCGGCGCGGTGTGCTGCCGAGAGGCCACGGGCGATCTGCTCGGCAATTTTCACCGCTGTGGCAATCGCCAGGGGTGCCTCGCGGTTGATCATGCTCTTGAGGTCGGTGCCCTCCACATACTCCATCACGATGTAGTGGATCTCACCATCCATCCCGACATCATAGACATCTACGATGTTGGGATGTGCCAGTATCGCCGCCGCCTGGGCCTCGTGGCGGAAACGGTCGAGAAAATCGGCATCATCGCTCATGTGGCGATGCGGGATCTTGATCGCGACGCGCCGGTTCAGCCGCAGGTCACGACCCAGATAGACCCGCGCCATCCCACCTTCACCAATTTTGCGATCCAACTCGTAACGCCCATCAAGAACTTTCTGCTGCATGGGGCTCACATCTATCCCAGTTCGGTTGTACCGAACGATTAGTTATTCCATCAAACGCCGAATCGTGGTTGTCGGTTGGGCTACCGGAGTTGCATCGAGGATCGCTTCGAGCGTAGCCAGATTGACCACATCTTCATAATTATAGGTGAGAAGGGTATCCAGCGCACGCTGATCGGCATAGATTTCGTAGCGTTCCCACAACTTCGGCGCATCAAAGCCACTGATTCCGGCACTCTCACGGCTAATCCCAAGTACCTGTTCCACCACCTTCAACCCGCCCCGTAGCCCGCGTTTCCGACAGATATAGAGCAGATCGCGGTGCTCAAAGCCGTTGCGGAGGTCGGCCAAGAGCCGCCGTCGAATGACCGGCAGATCAAAACCTGTACCATTAAACGTCACAATCGTATCAACTCCGGTGAGTGCCGCGTAGAGGTTGAGATCGTGAACCCCGCCACCGATGAGTTGGGTTGTGCCAGTGTCGGGCCGATAGATGCCGATGATGCTGATTGCGCCACTGAATGTGGTTTCGATGTCGAGGTAGGCTCGCATACACCCTCCCAGTCAGGATGCGATACGTGTTCATTATGGCATGTAGCGCGAATGTGCGTCAAGCACGATGCCTACCTGCGCCTCAGCCGTGCCTGCACCGCCCCCACGAAGAATCCCAGCGCCTCGATCTTCAAGCTGGCACTCGCGGCGAGGTAGACAGCCGCCCCTAGCCCCCCGGCGATGAGTACCTGGAGGAGTGGGGCTTGTGTGTGGAGCAGCGCCGCTACACCAGCAACGACCAGCGCCATCACTAGGCTAGCCAGCAGCCCCTTCATAGCCGCTTCGCCCAGGCGCTGCCCACCCATCGGTACGACCCGCTGGAGGAGCCATGCGGCGAGCAGGGCGTGGCCGATCCATTGGGCTGAGTTGCCCAGAACGAGTGCCAGGAACCCCAACTGTGAGTAGGCTAGGAGGGGGAGCGCGATGAGCAGGTAGAAGCCAATCGCTGCCCCCTGGATCAGGTTGGGGGTGAGGGTGTTCTTGCGCGAGTAGAAGGCGAAGATGAGAACCTGATCAATCGCGGCGGCGGGTAGGCCGGGGAGGTAGTAGATGAGCGCCGCAGCCGTGGCTACTGAGTCGCTACTACCAAATGCGCCGCGTTCAAAGAGTAGGCTGGTGATTGGTCCGGCTAATGCCCATAAGCCCGCTGTGGCCGGTAGGATCAGTAACAGGACGACCTTCAACCCCATGGCTAGTGTGCTGCGGAATGCCTCTTCGTTGCCTGTGGCACTCTGACGCGAGAGGGTGGGTAGGACTGCCAGCGAGACCGCCGAGGCCACGAGGCCGAGTGGGAACTGAATGAGTGTGGTGGCGTAGCGCATCGTGGTGGGGGCAGTGGGTAGGCCAGAGGCGAGCCAGCGGTCAATCAGGGTGCCAATGATCGAAAAGCCGATCCCCAGCGCCACCGGGGCATAGAGCCGCAAGATACGCCGCACCGCCGGGTGATTCAGGCTGAACCTTGGGCGCAAGCGTGCTCCCCGCAGTCCTGGCAGTTGAATCATCGCCTGCCCCAACGCCCCGATCACCGCCCCACCGGCGAGACTGTTGACCCCATAGCGTTGGTGGAGCAGCATGATCCCCACGATCATCCCGGCGTTGAAGGTTGCCCCCACAAAGGCGGGCAATAAGAAGCGTTGCTGGGCATGCAGAATCGCTGTCGTCAACCCCGATACGCCCATCAACAGCACCGCAGGCATCAGCAACCGTACTAAGTGGGTGGTCTGCTCGCGCAGTTCGGGGTGGCTGGATTGTACCAGCAACCCCACCACCGCCGGGGCCTGCCATACGATCAGCGCCGTCAGCAGGCTGAGCGCCGCTAGCGCAATCGTAACCACCCCCGACACCACGCGCCAGAACTCGTCACGATCCCCTTCGGCATATTCACTAAAGACCGGCACCAGTGCCGCACTCACCGCCCCATTGATCAGCATGTCATAGACCGTATTGGGGACAGTCCATGCCAGGGTAAAGGCATCGGTCGCCGTACCGCGCCCGAAGTAGTAGGCGATGGCCGGTTCGCGGATGAGACCGAGGGTACGGCTCGCGATGTTACCAATGCCGATCAGCAGCGCGGCAATGGCGATGCTGCGCATGGTACTTGTGGCCGCATCTGGGCGGTGTGTATCAGGCATAGGTGATTAGGCACACAGAATGCGCCGTTCGCAGTTGGTTGCGAACGGCGCGTTGCTGATCTGATAACTACTCTCCGCCAGCGGTCGAGACGGCATCGCCGGTAAACTGGGCCACGATGCGGCGCAATGAGCGCGGCTCGGCGGCGAAGGTGGCAGGGGGGCTGAGCTCCACAATCGTGCTCGAGTCGATGGCGTAGCGCAGCACATTGTTGATATTCACATCGCGCGCAAAACCGACCAGAGCGAGCATCGTCGAGCGGCTCATGTCGGTCTGGACATAGCCTCGCAACGCACCGGTATAGTCGTCCACACTCGTCAGTTGCTCCAACAACCCACGATCAAGGATACGGTTGAAGATGGACATCAACACCAACTGCTGGCGTTGATTGCGCCCAAAGTCGTTATCGGCGTGGCGGGTACGTGCATAGATGAGCGCCCGTTCGCCATCCATCATCTGTGGGCCAGCCTCAAAGCTGACACTGATGGTTCCGTAATCATCGGTGGGGTAGGCGGGATCAGAGATCGCCACCGGAACATCAACAACAATGCCATCTAGGCGGTCAATCAGCGTCTTGAAGCCCTCGAAGTTGATCAGGACAAACTGATCAATATTGACCCCAATCAGTTTACCAACCGTAGACTTGGCCAGTGCCGCACCACCACCAGGGCCATACTTCTTCTCACCAACGGCATAGGCAGCATTGATACGCCCTTCACCGCCACTTGGGTAGCTCACCCAGAGATCGCGGGGGATGGAGAGCATACTCACCCGCCCACTATCACGGTCGAGGCGCACCACAACAATCGCATCGGTGCGGGTAGGTTCGGTATCATCGGGGCGGGCATCGGTGCCGAGCAGCAGAATGTTCAGCGTGCGTTGACTGAGGCTAGGGAGATCTTCCGTATGTGCTACTGTATGGTTGCTGGTATTGCTGACAGGCGCACTAGGTGGCCCAAAGACCTGCTCACTATTCAGAACCGGGTGGGTATTGGTAGCCGTATCGGTCGGCAGCGGAATAACCGCTGGTGTTACGATCATCGAGTCGATATCATGAAGTGCCTGTCGCCATTCAAGGCCAATCCGCAACAAGGCGGCGGTAGCAATCAGGCTTATGAGAATGAAGGCGCCGAGAACGGGGCGTCTACGCAACAATGACATACCTCCAGCTCTCCGTACTAGAAAGAGTCGCTGAAGAATACTATACCACAGGTTGTCTATATCCCCACATCCCCACTCGTGATGATATGGATCACCCCATCCTGATCGCGGATGTGCAGGCCACCATCGGTATCCACAGCTTCAGCATACCCGCTCAGGCTCCCATGGGGAAGTTGCAGGCTCACCGTGCGTCCGAGGGTGTGCAGGTGCTGTTCCCATGCCACATGGAGTGCTGCTTCTTCTCCGTTCTGTAGCCGTTCATACCAGTGATCGAGGTGGCGCAGGAGGCTGCGCAGGATCGCCAACCGATCTGGACGTTGCCCCATTGCAGCCGCTATGCTGGTGGTAGGGTAGCGCATGCTCTGGGCTGGTGGGCTAGTGTGCAGGTTGACCCCGATCCCAATACTGACCCATTCCATCCTACTGCCATCCCAGCTCGATTCGAGCAAGATCCCCCCCGCTTTAGCATAGTCGCCACTTGGGGTGGGCAGCAGCAGATCGTTGGGCCACTTGAGCATGGCCACCAATCCCGTCTCTTCGGCAACCGCAGCACACAGCGCAACTCCCGCCATCCAGACGAGCGTAAAGGCGCGTTCTGGAGCCAGCCAGTGCGGGCGCAGGGCTAGGGTCAGCAGTAGCGCACTCCCTGGTTCGGCCAGCCAACTGCGCCCCAAACGCCCCCGGCCACTCGTTTGCAGATCGGCCACAACCAGCAGCGGGAGCACACTGTCGGGGAGTACGGCCAGTTCTTGACGCGCCACATCCATGGTCGAACCGACCTCGGCATAGCACGCTACGCTGCGCGGTAGGTGGTGTGTACCGAGGTTGGCCAGGATGGAGTCGCGGGTGAGTTGAGGGCTACTCATACCATTTATTGCCTAGGATCGAGATCCTGATCCGCAAAAGAACTCGGATCTTCGAGTGGCTCAAGGTGGGTGAAGATGGTCGTATTGGGTAATGCCTTACGCACATCAGCCTCGATCTGATCGAGCAGATGGTGACCCTGAAGCACCGTCCATGATCCCGGAACGAGGATATGCACCGAGACGAAGCGCCGCGTCGCGGCTTGGCGAGTGCGTAGGGCGTGGTATTGAATACCTTCAGACTCGACATAACGACCAAGTACCGCCATCACCGTCAGACGCTCCTCCGTCGGCAAGGCGGTATCGAGCAAGCCCAACGCCGAGCGGCGCAGGATCTGCATGCCAGTTCTGATGATATTTGCAGCTACTACCAGCGCGATGACCGGGTCGAGCCAGTTCCAGCCGGTGAATGCCACCAGAGCCACACCAATCACCACCCCCACCGATGTCCAGACATCGGTCATGAGGTGATGGGCATCCGCTTCGAGGGTAATCGAGTGGTGGTGGTGGCCAGCACGCATTAGTACCCGTGCCACCCCAAAGTTGATCGCAGCGGCCAGCACCGAGATGATCAACCCAACACCGACCGCCTCTAGTGGGTGTGGATGGAGCAGGCGTTCAATAGCGGCATAGGCAATACTCACTGCGGCCACCAGAATCAGCGCCCCCTCCACCCCACTCGAAAAGTACTCGGCCTTGGTATGGCCGTAGGCGTGGTCATCATCGGGCGGGCGAACGGCCACCGTCAGCACCACAAGGGCGACGATGGCCGCTGCCAGATTGACCAGCGATTCGAGTGCGTCGGAGAGGAGACCAACCGAGCCAGTGACCACATAGGCCCCAGCTTTGAGCCCAATCGTTACCACTGCGGCGGCGATGGAGAGCCATGCAAAGCGGGTTAGTGATCCCGGCGCGATGCTCATAGTACCTCAATATCCATTGCGACAGCTTCTCCGCCACCCAGGCAGAGTGCAGCCAACCCGCGCTTAGCTCCGCGCTGGCGCAGCGCATGGATGAGTGTCACCACCACCCGTGCCCCACTGGCCCCGATGGGGTGGCCGAGGGCAATCGCGCCGCCATTCACATTCAGCCGGTCCGGGTCAATCCCCAGGGCGCGCACATTCGCTACCACCTGGGCGGCGAAGGCTTCGTTGATCTCGAAGAGATCATAGTCATCAATGCTGGTTCCGGATCGCTGCATGAGTCGCTGAACGGCAAAGGTGGGGGCGGTAAAGACCTCCAGCGGCTTGACCGCAGCCTGATCGAAGTTGACGATCCGTGCCAGCGGGGTGAGGCCGAGCGCAGCCGCCCGTGAGGCGCTCATCAGCACGAGGGCTGCCGCACCATCGGTGATGCCGGGGGCATTCCCGGCGGTGACGCTGCCATCAGCGACGAAGGCCGGGCGCAGTTTGGCCAGCGCGGGCATACTCGTGTCGCGGCGCGGGTTCTCGTCGGTGTCCACCACGGTCGTTTGACCCTTTGGCCCAGGCACACTCACCGGGACGATCTCGTCCTTCAGCCGCCCGGCATCCATGGCTGCAATGGCGCGCTGCTGCGACTGGAAGGCGAAGGCATCCTGCTGCTCGCGGGTGACACTATGGGCACGGGCGATCCATTCAGCGGAGTTGCCCATGTGCTGGTGCTCGAAGGCACACCACAGCCCATCATGCACCACGGCATCAATCAGTTCGCCATTACCGAGCCGGTAGCCGTTACGCGCATTCTGGAGCAGGTAGGGGGTGCGGCTCATATTCTCCATCCCCCCAGCAACGATCACCTCGGCATTACCGCTGCGGATCAGCGCGGCTCCCAGCATAGCCGCCTTCAGCCCACTGCCACACACCTTGTTGATCGTGAGTGCCCCCACACTATCGGGCAGACCGCCGCCAATTGCGGCTTGGCGCGCGGGAGCTTGGCCTAGCCCTGCACCTACGACGTTGCCCATAATACACTCGCTCACGCTAGCCGGATCGATCCCGGCGCGCTCGACAGCGGCACGCACGGCAACCGCTCCTAGTTGCGGGGCGCTCATTCCGGCAAATGCCCCATTGAACTTGCCGATGGGGGTACGGGCAGCACTAACAATCACCACATCTTCCATAGATCGTTGCTCCTCTTTGATGCTATTGACAAGACGCTATTATACCAGCCTCATGGCAGATTGTATGCTATCCTTGGGCGGGGGTTCGGGGGAGGAGCAGCCTCATAGGTGTTTAGTTAGGGAATACCGCGTAGGGGCGCATCACGATGCGCCCCTGGAGTCCCCAAGCCATACGTCGCCGCGATCATCGCGCCGGAGGGCGCGTCGTGACGCGCCCCTACGCATCCCGAAGGTAGCACCGGCTTCCAGCCGGTCATGCTGCGCCACCGACCGGCTGGAAGCCGGTGCTACCTTCGGTCTTAAATGCCTATACGGCGCAGCCGATCCCGCACCTCCACCCGGTATATCCTTGAATGACAACAGAGATACATATGGATACCAACACGCACCTACTCGTCCAGATCGCAGAACGCCACGCACGGATCGGGGTCATCGGGATGGGCTACGTGGGTTTGCCCCTAGCCGTGCGGGCAGCCGATCTTGGGTTTCGGGTGCTCGGTTTTGATGTGAGTGATGAGCGAGTCGCGCTGCTCAACCAAGGCCAGAGCTATATTGGTGATGTTCCCGCTGCGATGCTGGAGCGCCTGCATGCCGCTGGCCTGATTGAGGCCACTACCGATGTGGCGCGCATGGCCGAGTGTGACCTGCTCATCATCTGTGTGCCGACGCCGCTCAACCAGACCCGTGATCCCGATCTGGCCTTCATTATCTCCGCGACCGAAGCGATTGCGGCTAGCCTGCGCCCCGGCCAGTTGGTGATTCTCGAAAGTACCACCTACCCCGGCACGACCCACGAGGTTGTCCAACCCCGCCTAGAGGCACGCGGCTTGACGGTGGGGAAGGAGATCTTTCTGGCCTTCTCGCCCGAACGGATTGACCCCGGCCAGACGAGTAGTAAAGGTTGGGGTGTCGAGAATACCCCCAAGGTGGTTGGTGGCGTCACGCCGCGCTGTACCGAGTTGGCCAGTCTCTTCTACGCCCAGATCACCAGCCGCGTGGTGCCGGTCTCTTCGCCCTCCGCCGCCGAACTGACCAAGCTCTTCGAGAACATCTTCCGCGCCGTCAATATCGCCTTGGTGAACGAGCTGGCGCTGCTCTGCGACCGCATGGGGCTGAATGTGTGGGAGGTGATTGATGCCGCTGCTACCAAGCCATATGGCTTTATGAAGTTCACCCCTGGCCCTGGCCTGGGCGGCCACTGCATCCCGATTGACCCCTTCTATTTGACATGGAAGGCCCGCGAGTATGATCTGACCACCCGCTTCATCGAGTTGGCCGGGGAGATCAACACCCAAATGCCGCGCCACGTCCATGATCTGGTGGTGCGGGCACTCAACCGCCAACGCAAGGCGCTCAATGGCGCCCGTGTCATCCTGTTGGGGGTAGCCTACAAACCCGATGTGGACGATTACCGCGAATCACCGGCACTCAAAGTTCTGGATCTGCTGGCTCAGGATGGAGCCGAGGTCATCGCGTGTGATCCGCACGTCACCACCTTTACCTCACACCATGGCCAGCACTACACCACCACCCCGCTGAGCGAGGATCTGTTGCGCGGCTGCGACTGCGCGGTGATCATTACCAACCACCGCGCCTTTGACTACGAGGAGATTGTGCGCTTGGCTCCGGCTGTGGTGGATACGCGCAATGCAACTGCGCACCTGCCACCCGAATTGCGGGCGAAGGTAGATCTGCTCTAGCACAAGCCTAGCGCAGATGCTAAGATAGGGGCGTGTAACCAACGCCCCTATGTGTCGAGGATTCCAATGTTGCGCCTCTCACGGATGCTCTCTAGCAGTTACCTGTTGCTGGTTCTTCTGATCACCGGGCTGACACTCTGGTTCGGCCCGCTCGGTTGGGCACCCTTGCAGCTCCCGACCATTGGGCCGGGAGGGACGCCGGTGGTGGTGCGGGTGGCCTATAGTAGCGAGAAGGATCGCTGGCTTCAGGCAGCGGTGGAACGTTTTGCGGCCTCGCGCCCGCGTTTGGGTGGCCGTCCTATTCAGGTTGAATTGGTGGCCAATGCGACCGTCGAGATGTTTGAGCGCAACCAACCGACGGTCTATTGGCCCGCCAGCCGCTTGCAGATTGAGCAGGCCCGCCTGCAAAAGATGGCCTACTTTGTCCTGACGCCCCAGCCTATGCTGCTCAGTCCGCTCGTCCTGTTGGTCGGGGGTGATGATAATCTCAGATCTCTGCTGGATGATGCGTTGCTTGATGATGACTTCTGGGGGCAGATCGAGCCACTCCTTGATGATGGTACGCTCCATTTCGGGATGACCGACCCAACCCGCGATGATAGCGGCCAGCAAGTTCTGGTGCTGCGGGCGGCACGTTGCTCTGGCGAGGTACTCGAATGCTTCCAGCCTCTCGCTACGACGATCACCAACCCAAGCTCCAATCCTAACCAGTTGCTTACCGCGATGCTGCGTATGAGCCAGTATGATCTCGTGGCTATCCCTGAGCATATAGCCATTGAAGCCCTGAATGCCCAGGCAGCAACCGATACCCCGCTCCAAGTGCGCTACCTCCCTGAAACCATCCTGAGCGATCATCCGTATGCTATCCTGAGTGCGCCATGGGTCAGCCGCGATCAACAGCGGGCTGCGGAGCAACTACGCGACTTCCTCTTCTCCCCAGCGATCCAGGAACGTGCCTCCCAGGAGTATGGCTTCCGTCCGGCCAACCTAGAGGCACGTATCAATCCGAATGATCCCGCTAGCCCCTTCTACCGCTATGCGGCCCAGGGGCTTAATCTCAATTTGCTGCCCCAAGTTGCACCTCCTACGGGCGAGGAGATCCAAACCCTGGTGACAACATGGCAGCGGGCTGAGTGAAGGATTTCTCTATGCGCCACATCTCTCTTCTGCTCCTGATCGTGATCGTTACCAGTCTGCTGGCTGCGTGTGGTGACACCAATACTGGTGCTCCCACCGCTAATGCTCTGCGCATCAGTATCGCCTACAGCCCAGAGAAGGAACCATGGCTGCTTGACCGTATCGCCGTCTTTAATAACCAGAACCAGCGTATTGGCGACCGCCCGATCTTTGTTGAGGGCATCAACAAGTCGTCGGGAGCGGCGCGCACCGAGATCAAGAATGGTACTCTTCAGGTGACCATCTGGAGTCCATCGGCGAGTACGTGGCTGGAAGTATTGCGGCAGGAGACCGGCAACCAGGGGGTTGCGATCTCCAATGAGCCACTCGTGTTGACCCCGGTGGTGATCGGGATGTGGCAACCCATGGCCGAGGCGCTAGGGTGGCCGGACACCCCGATTGGGTGGAACGATATGCTCGACCTGATCAATAACCCCGAAGGTTGGGGTGCCTACGGGCATCCAGAGTGGGGTCGCTTCTCCTGGGGGCATACCGATCCGGAGATCAGTACGACTGCCCTCAGCACCCTGATTGCCGAGTTCTATGCTGCTACCAACAAGCAGCAGGGGCTGAGTGTTGCTGATGTGCAGAGCGAGACCTCAGAGCAGTTCATCCGCGCTTTGGGTCAGGGCATCAAGCACTATGGCTACAACACCCTCGTCTTCAGCGAGAACATGAAGAAGTTCGGCATGAGCTACATCTCCGCCTTCCCCATGGAGGAGATCACGCTGATTGACTTCAACAAGGTCAACCCGCCACCCACCCCACTGGTCGCGATCTACCCAGAGGAGGGCACCTTCTGGCACGACAACCCCTTCATCGTGATGGCCAGTGCCACCCCGGAGGAGCAGCAGGCGGCTAAGGTCTTCTACGACTTCTTGCTGAACGAAGAGAGCCAGCGATTGGCGATGAACTACGGCTTCCGCCCGGCCAATGTGAGTGTCCCACTGACCGACCCGATCAGCATGACCTATGGCGTGCAGCCCCAGGGGGTGCAGAGCATCCTAGAGGTTCCCAAGGCCGATGTGATCGTGGCAGTGAAGAACTCCTGGGCGATCAACCGCAAGCGCGCCGACATTATCCTGGTGGTGGATGTCTCTGGCTCGATGGAAGGCGATAAACTAGAGATGACCCGTGCCGGCTTAGAGAGCTTCCTGATGCGCATTCTGCCCGATGACCGCGTGGGCATGATTACCTTCTCTAGCACTGCGACCGAGGTAGTGGCTCCGGCGGCACTGAGCGAGAACCGTATGCAGCTACAGATGGCGATCAGTGATATGCGTGCCACCGGTAAGACCGCCGTCTTTGACGCGGTGGAACTAGCGCGTCAATCGCTTGAGGCACTCCCATCTATGGGAGAAGATCGCATGCGGGCGATTGTACTCCTCTCGGACGGTGCGGATAATTCTAGCGCGACCAACCTAGAGACCTTGCGCCGCAACTTTGACGAGACCGGCATCAGCATCTTCCCGGTGGCCTACGGTACTGATGCAGATCGTGGCATTCTCGACGCGATTGCCGACTTCTCGCGTACTATCGTGGTGGTGGGGGATACCGGGGATATTGCCCAGATCTTCGAGAACCTGAGTCGCTACTTCTAATACGCCTATGAACAACCTCACCATAGCCGCGACGCGGCCGCTCAATCTGATCGTCTTGGTGGTGGCACTGATTAGTGGGGTGATCGTGAGCCTATGGCTCTTGCCGGTCGGGTTGGTGGTGTATGGTGCGGCGGTGGTGTTGGCCGCCCGTGACCCCAACCTGACGGTGCGGGCACAGCGGCCACCGCCACGTCCACGGCCAAGTGACCTACCCAAGCTCACCAGCCCCACGTTTCGCACCATCGTCGGTGAAATTGATCGCTCCCAGCGCGAGATTGAACAGACCCTCAAACGTGCCCCGACGCCACTCGGCAATGCTCTGCAACCAATGATCCTCCAGAGCCGTGAGTTGGTGGTCGAGGCGCACAACCTAGCCAGCAAGGGTCAGTTGATCGAGCAGTACCTGACGAGTTCCAACCCGCGCCAACTCCAGGATCAGATCAGTGGCCTCGACATCCAGATCGCCAACACCAAAGATGCCTACACCATCCAGCAACTCCAAGAGGTACGGAGCTCATTGGTGGATCGTCAGCGCAATGCGAACGATCTCCAGACCTATATTGGCCGCATCAATGCCCAGTTAGCCAATATAGATGCTAGCCTCGATAATGTCCTGGCAGAAACAGTGCGACTTCTCACTGCTGATGCGGTGGCCGCAACCTCAATGAGTGGCCAGGTGGCCGAGCGCCTGAGTGATATGCGCGCCGATATGGATGCCTTCCAACGCATGTTGGATAGCGCGATGACTGGGATCTAGTGTAGCACCGGCTTCCAGCCGGTCACGATGTATCACCGACCTGCTGGAAGCCGGTGCTACCATACGCACCGCTAAACAATATCTGAATCTTGATCACAATAGGCCAAAGGCGGCTTCTCCACCATATTGCGTATGCAGACGATCCTCTCGTTTGCATACGCTTTTTTGGTTGCTGACACAGCCCAAAAGGGGGCATGAGGTGACTAGCCAAATTTGTAAAAAAATGGTAATATAGGTGTGATACAAGTATTGTCAACAGGTAAAAGAGGGTAGCCTCTGACTATAGAGACAACCCTACCCAACTCGTACAAAATCCGTACATTCTTTATACCTTTCTGGCCTATCGGAAAATGGGTGCTTGTGCTATACTTGATTCCCTATTCTTTATTTTTTGTTACGTTTATCACAGGAATGAGGAATAGGTATCTATGGGCGACGCAGCAGCGTAGTCTGGGGCGCCTCCCGTTCGATAGTCGTCATACTGGCGCATTGTGCGCACAGATCAGAGGAGGCTTCTCATGGCAGAATCGAAGAAGTATACGTTGGATGTTGATCTGAAGCAGGGCGTTGTTCCGATCTCCAAAGCCGCATCATCCCTGGCTGCATTGATCAAGCGCTCGCGTGCTCAGCACCAACCCATCATTGTCACCCAGAAGGGCTACCCGACGGGGGTGATCTTGGATGTTGAGCTCTTTAGTGCGCTCCGCAAACTGGCCGATCAGCTTGAGATCTTAGAGGACGATGTGACCGAAGCGGTTGAAGAGGATGCCGAGGTCGTCGAGAACTAAATCTCGGTTCAGATCACAATTAACGCCCGACTTGGTGCAATGCCAAGCCGGGTGTTGTTATTATAGATCGCGGGGAACCGATTCGAGCGTGGAGAAGATAGGGAGTGCCGAACCAAGCTCCATACCTTCCATCGTCAGCGGGCAGAGGTAGGCATAGACCTCAACCCCATTCGCGAGCGCAAAGCGGAATGCGCGGCCAAAGGCGGGATCAACATCATCATTGGGGATGAGACTACGTGCCCGTTGGCGCTGGACGATAAAGACCATCGCGCAGCGTTGGCCATTGCGGGCGATCATGGCGAACTGTTCGAGTTGGCGTCGCCCTAGTTCGGTGGGCGTATCGGGGTAGCGCGCAATGCGCTGGCTCACCAGATTGACCGCCTTCACCTCCACATAGCAGGTACTGATCCCTTCACCAAGCCGAAAATCGAAGCGATGCTCACCGACTACCACTTCACGTTGCACTTTGGTATAGCGTGCAAATTGTGGCAGCCCCCCATTTGCCAAGGCTCGTGCCACCAAACGGTGTGCCATCTGCGTGTCTAATGAGACCAGATCATCCCCTTCGTAGATAGCAACAACCTGAAAGGCGGTTTTCCGTCCGATCTCATCGCGTGGGGCCAGCAACAGACGTGCCTGCGGAACGAGCAGATCATTGATCCGCCCGCGCTCTGCCATATGTGCCCGCACATACTTACCGTTGACCTGAACTTCGATCAACTGCTGACTGGTACGGGCAATAAATGTTGCTTCTACCAACGAACCAGCGGTGATCAGTGGAACTCGAATAGACATAGTGTTCGTGCAGACTGGTCGGGGCAGTTGTACTGCCCCAACCAGCCATTCCATCACCTATCAACCATTGACCAATGCCCGCATCTTCTCTAGGCTCTCATCAGCGACCACTTTCCACATGGGGACGCTAATCTCCTTGAGGATGCTCGCACCATCAGGATCATTGTGCATCTCGGTCAAGCTAGGTAGGAGCGTGACCAGATCCTGGTGCAATACGGGACGTGCCACAAACATGTGGAACGCCGACCGCTCATTTGTTTCGGCAAGAATCCGTACCATATCGCGGCCCTGTTGCGAAAGTTCCTCATAGGCATCGCGGTAGACGATCCCAAAGGGAGCCTCGCCGTTCCATACGCTGCGTACCACACTCAACCAGGAATCACGGTGCAGAATTCCGGCTGGTTTGACCCCCTTATCTGCCATACACTTGAGCGCAATGCGCGTGGGCAGGAGGTTTTCAACACTTGCTATCATAGCACCATTGAGGGTGCTCAAATCTGGCAGATCACCTTCGGTTCCCGTGACAATCAACGCCTCATCGTAGGTGTCACCTGGGCGCATGAGCGGCTTCATGCCATGCTGATCAACCAACTTCACCCCATCGGTGGGGTTAGCATAGACGAGGTCAGCATTGACCATACCCTCACGAAACTCAGTAAAATCGAGGCTCATTTCGAAGTGTAGGCTCAGTTCATAGCGCGTGGTCAGGAATTGGACGAGGCGATACCATCCGTCAGGATTACGAACGGTGTCGTGGGGGCAAACCATGAATTTGATATTGGCCATGTCAGTCTCCTTAAGCTACACATGAGACGGAGGCAAGAACGTCATTCGACCTCCACAGCCGCATCATGAGGCTGTGCGATCTGGGTTCGTCGGCGCAGTGCCCAACCGCCTGCCAATGCACTAGCTCCGAGGCTGGCGAGCAGACCAAGTGGCTGCATCACTCCCGCACTGGTGTTGGGCAGTGTCGCCGGGATGGGGGGCGGCGTCCCACTTGTCGGAGGCTGTGTAGGTGTGACGCTCGGTGCTGGGCTGCCAATGGCGCGCCCGATAGAGATTCGCCCCTCTGCGACGGCACTGATTGGTGAGTTGGTACTCAGATACTCTTGTACCACATCGGCCAGGATCAGACCGGTGTCGAGTTGGTTGCTTCCTTGAGCAAAGGTGGTATAGCCATCACCTCCTCCAAGCATAAAGTCGTTCGTAACGACCCGCAAGATGGCATCAGTCGCCATCGGTTCCCCTGCGTAGGTCACGCTGGTGACGCGGCTCCCCGCTGGCAGTGCTGGGTCGTAGGTAAAACTGAACCCGGCAATCTGGGGGAAGCGCCCCGCCGCGCTTTCGACCTGGCTCACCCCGTTCTCGAGAGCAGCCCAT
>RRYU01006485.1_pt1 | contig 17675 bp, 17 predicted proteins | sample 2162651 | NCBI WGS metagenome assembly RRYU01 (sample SAMN10267283, study PRJNA491782) | microbial mat metagenome | isolation source: biomat in the production well | place: Japan: Minami-Kanto gas field, natural gas well KTG3 | collected 2017-06 | reverse complement strand
AGGAAATGAGATCGTTACGTCCACGCTCGTTCAACTGGTTGATCAGCGACTCGCTCATGCCAAGCAGCAGTTCGTTGATACGGTAGGCGTCTTCGGACGTAAAAGCCCTGACCTTCAGTACCGATATCGATGACGATGCGCTCAGATAGACCTCGATGAGTCTCTGGTAGTGACGATACAGCGCCTCGAAGCTGTCGTCGAGGCCGAGCGGGTTGAACCGGCTGAAAGGATCCACGCTGCCACTGCCGAAAGCCGCCCTCAGATCCAGCGTCCTGTCTATTTCCCGGAGCGCGTCGCGTGATTCCATGTAATCGTGAACACTGTGCGCATCTTCCGTCGAACCGGAAAAACCCGCGCCTTGCAACACCGCCTCGAGCCCCGTCGGCACCTGACGCTGCGGCGTCCTGACGATGAAATGCGATTCGGATATATACACATCGCTTTTAATCAACCCGAAATACACGACGGCGACGAACGTGGGGAGAAAAACGGTCAGCGTAAACAGCCTGTTCGACCCCGCAAACCTTGACCGTAAACCTCTGAAAACCTCTTTAAACTGCTTTTTCAATGCTTTTACTGATGTCGAGTGTTTGTTTGTAAACTGCCATGCGATCGTTCCTCACGGTCGCCTGCTCGCCCGATCGGCTCCATCGACAGGATCGGCGGCTCCAGACGAGTCCCGCCCCGCGGCCTGCACGGCAAAGCTTTTTGTAGAAACTGCCGTTAAGTTGCGTTCGGGCGATGAGGTGACCGCGAAAGCGCTCGTAAAGCCTCTGGTCGGGCCTGAAGCCCTCCGCGTTTTTCCAGAAGGTATCGATCCCCTCCTGCCAGGTTAGCCCCGGAAGATCGTAGAGCGCCCTGCCGCATACCTTGAGCGGCCGCCCATGGTGCAGCGCGGACATCCCGGCGGTACTGTTGATCACGACAATCCCGCGGGCATGCCTGATCAGGGAAGGCAAGTGCTGGTCATGGATATAGAGCAGCCTGTCTCGAAGGCGGTGCTTACGGGCAAGCTCTTCGAGAAATCCGGAATAGTCAAAATATCCCCTGTCCATCGGATGATGCTTGAAAACAAGCAGCGTATCCGGTTCGGCGTGCTCGCCGAATGATGCAACGACCTTCTCTATGAAGGTCCTCGCACCGTCGAAACATGAATGAACATGAATCTGGTAATCGTTGTGCACTTGCAGCGGAACGAGAAAGTATTCTCCGGATCGCTCCCCGCAGAGCATCTCCTCGATCCCTTTTTCCTTCGCCTGATAAAGGAACTTGCGGAGCGCACTGCGAATCCAGGGCAACGATTCCTTCAATCCGAAAGGCTTGTGATGGTAATAATGAGGAAAAAACGGCCGCAGCGACGCGCTGGCGAGACAATACATGATCGTCCACAGCACGAGATGCCGGAAAGAGTTGCCTACGGGCCGTTCCACGGGCATTTCAGGCACTGGCGTCTTGCGGTAATATTCAGGGCTGCGCGACAAGGAGGAGTAACCGTTGGTTCCCGTTCGTTCGAGGGTAATGAAATCGGGACGTATATAGCCCTCCTCGAATACGCCGACCTCGATCGAATGGCATGCCGCGAGAGTCCGCACGGCATGATGCACTGGCCTGCAATCGCCGAACAGAAGCACGACGTCTATATTCAGCGCGGTCAGTCTGTTTTCAAGAAAGGCCGGCCACTCGGCCGGTTTTCCGCGAAAACTCATCGAGCGCCGCGGGTAGAAAAGCCAGTCGCCTCCATTGAAATTGATCTTGAAAACCTTCGCGCCGATCTGTTCCAGATCGCGGGAAAGACGACGGAAAAAAGGACCCATCGGCCCCTGCAGCAAGAGGATGCGCTTGTTTCTGTAATACTCGATACCGTTGCTTACCATGGTATGGGGGGTGGTAAGTTGGAAAAGTATTATGACGTATATACTGTAAGGTATGTCATCACGCTAAAACATACTGCAACAGTAATGGTAACATAGGAAAAATATCTGCCTGGAATTCGAAAAATTCGTAAAACGACATGCTCAGGGCACGGTATTGATGATGTTGACCACGGGATAGACAGCCGAAACCACCATATCCAGAAACTTCTTCAGATCCGCGGCGGGCGCGTTCGAAACATAGAGAACGTCGCCGTTTCGCATGCGAAAATTCTGTGCGAGAAAAAAACCTGCCGGTTCTTTCAGATTAAGGGTGTAGATCACCGGCGTGCTCTTGCCGCCTTCCTCGCCGAGAGCCTGCGCGGGTTCGAAACGGAAAACGAAAACGCCACGGGCGTCGGCGCGCCGGTCCTCGAGACCGCCTACGCGGCCGAGCGCCTGGGCGAGGGATATGCCAAGCGCCTCGAAATTCACCTCCTGGTTTTTACCTGTCGCCCCGAGCGCCGTGAAACTCAGCGGCTGATACAGGAGCGTAACGACATCATCCGGCATGAGGGTGATGTTCTCGCCTGGATTTCTGATTATGTCACCGAGCGGCATGGCCTGCACCGTCGATCCTCGGGTAAGCTGGAGGGTCATCTTCTCGACGGCCTGTTTTGTCCCACCGGCCGCCGCAAGAGCGTCGAGCACGCGCTCCCTGCCGTCGGTCAAAGGCATTCGCAGACTTGAAGCCACCTCTCCGACGACCGTGACGGTCGAGGTATTGTTGCTGGCGATCCGGACAATCACCTGGGGCTGGTTCGCCTTGCCTTTGAGGCGCGAAACGATTTCCTGCTCTATTTTCGCAATGGATCTCCCCGCGACCGGTATTTTTCCTGCGTAAGGAATCGAAATACCCCCTTCGTAACTGACCATTTGCGCGGGAAATATCGTTACACTGGTCGATGGCCCCGCCGCCTGCTGAACGGCGGATCCCGCGAAAAGGGCTGGTGAAACCTCCCAAAGGGTCACCTCGAGGACGTCACCCGGATTGATGATCGAGCTCGTCCGGTCACGATCACCGAAAACCTCTGAAAACAGTTGCCGCCGCCCGTACAGGGAAAGCTTGCGAAGCACCTCTCCGTCGAGAGGAACGAGCCGGATATCCTCCTTTCTGCGGGAGTCGCCCACATTGTTAATGCTCGCCGAGGAGGGCCCCGACGAAGGCATCATGGATCCGCAACCATTTAATTGCAATATTATTGCACTCGCGAAAAAAAAATGGAGGGAATAGCGATATTTTCGCATGGGATAAAAAAAATAGAACGGATAACCGAATCATAAAAAAACACTTAAGTGTAATAAAATAAATAATAATACAAAATCGATAAAAACCATAGTCGTTTCATGGAGATCGGCAAAAGCCGTGCGCCGCGGAATCACGCGGACATCGTTAACACCGGGACACAGCGTCCTCCTGCACCGGCCGTGAGTGCAGCATACCTGCGCCCTTGCCGCGCCGAAGGGTGTGATGAAATGCCAATCACAGAGACTGCCCCCCGACCTTACCAAAGGCGAAATAACACCTTGAGAACCATCGGCGTATCCTGGCAGGGAATCGGCAACGAACACAAAAAAAAAAGACACATGAAACATATAAAAACGATCAACAAAAACCACAAAATCATAAAAACAATATATATAAGACATATACAACGAAAATATAAAGTAAAAACACACAAAGCGTACTATCTATATTTTTCCATATATTTTTGCAATAAAAAGAAAAGCCATAACAAAGGCCGGCATCAACGCTTGAATCATGAGTATTTTCAAGCATAGACATGTAGCGACAATCGACGCCGAAATGCCACTTTTCGGAATGCGAGCAGCACGTGCCTCTGACTTTGCAAACGACAGGGAGACCGTCGTTTACGTTCTCTTCATCCGGTCACGAGAAACGCAGCCTCACAATGTCCGGCAACTCGCGCCTGATGCGTTGAGGCATCATTTCTCCTGGCATCGCGGTCTATGCCCGTGAACACGGCTATTCGAGTCGCGTCTCGATCAGCAACAAACAGCAAAACTACTTCCTGAATTTCGCTTCCATCACCAACCGAAGGAAACGGCAACATGCTGGATACAGGATAGAAATCCGATGAAAAGACCACAGCAGGAAAAACGTCTCGGAATACGATTGGAGCTTGCCTGCAACCGACAGGATACAGTTATCCTTCGTGCATAGAATCGTCAGCCTGAAATGACTGTCGAAGGCATCGATATCAGCTATCGGAAACAGTAACATTCAAATAGGGACACCGACAATCAATAAGTGCCGGGCGAAAATCGCTGAATACACGATCGAAGAACCCCAACCGATCATCATGACACCTCGGCCGAAACTCTGCCATCAGGACACCTTGGTGCATTCGAACGATTTGCCCGGGCGGCACATGGAAATAGAGCCCTGCGGTAGTGCGCCGAAATGAAACAGGAGTAATTGCTCACTATGAAAATCGCTTTTCCGACCGCCTCTCAAGAAAGGGGCCTGAAAATTCCAAAAGCAGGCGGAATGACAAACACCTGACTGCGGCCATATCGAAACACCTCACACGCTCCGGTTTTGAAAAGACAGGCCCGGCTATCAACGATATTCTGAAGCAGGCAGGCATTCACGCACAGGCCGACAGAAGAAACATCTTCGAACCCAACAACAAAGGTTGATGTATGAACGATGGCAACCCTGAAGATCCCCGCGCATATCGGTTCGACAATTCTTCAGGCACGAAACAACGAGGGACCAGAAAGCGCCGGCAAATGTTTTCCGGCATTATCCTAAAATCAGCCGCCGCCTGAAAAACGGCACGAACCCTGCTGCGTTTTTGGGAAACGAGCAGCCCCCCTGCCGTTGATGGCATGAAGGCTTGCACGGTGTGACGGGGCCCTGACGCCAAAAGAAAACGGCTGAAATCTCGGAACGCAACTCGAAAGGCTTCAGGATGGCGCAAGATGTTTAAATCTTTTCGGGTCTGGAAGTCATGATGAGGCGAAAGAAAACAGACGCAGGGTTCGCTTTTTCGAAATTCATAAACCACACGGTTCTGACAAGAAACAGCAAAACTTTCACCTTGTATCGTCTGCTCATCGCCGATCACGAAAAAAGTCAAAGTCTTGAGAGGAGTACCGCGCTGGACATGTCAAAATGCAAAGCGAAAACAAGAGCCCGCAGAGAAAGCGAAATAAAAAAATGGGTTATAGAAAAACACCGTCATTTGCTGGAAAACATACCAGGGATCATCTATACTGCCGATACGAAAGGGAGCATTGATTTTCTTCTCCCTTCAAAACTGCTCTCGATAACCGGATTCACATCAGAAGAAATAGCGGCCCTGCCGAACGGCTGGGTATCCGTGATCCATCCTGATGATCGCGCCCGGTATCTTTTAAACTTCGAGAAAATCCTGTGCAAGAAGCTTCAACCCTGGACGATCAACTACAGGATCGTCACAAAGGCCGGTGCCGAAAAATGGGTCGAGGACAGAATATCTCCCGCTTTATGCTCAACGAAAGATGAAGCCGGCCTTGACGGCATTCTTTTGGACATCAATGAAAAAATCGTTGCGAAGGCCGAGAAAAAAGAGCTTGAAACGCGCCTCCGTCAGTGCCAGCGAATAAAGACTATCGGCATCCTTGCGGGAGGCATCGCCCACGACCTCAACAATATCCTTACTCCCATTATGGGGTATGCCGAGATGCTGAAACAACTGGCTCCACCGGGCACTCGCGCTCAGGAATACATCCAAGAAATCCTCAATGCCTCGGAAAGAGCGAAACAACTTGTCGAGCAGATTTCCGCTTTCAGCGGAAAGGACGGAAGTGCCGTGAAAGAACCGTTCAACCTGGCAACAGTAATAGCAGAGGTATTGCAACTCATCAGACCGTCGATCCCCTCGACGATCACCATCCACAAAAAAATCGATCCTTATGCGGGGCACATCTACGGAAATGCGTCGCAAATGCACCAGGTGCTCGTCAATCTTTGCACAAATGCGTACCAGGCAATGGAGCACAGCGGCGGAACGCTTGAAATCCGGCTCGAATCCGTCATTCCCGACGATAAAACCATCGAACTGCATTCGTCCCTGACAAGAATGCGCTACATCAGACTTGCCGTGAGCGACACCGGAACGGGAATGGACAAAAAAACCGTTGAAAGAATCTTTGAATTATTCTTCACGACAAAACCCGCAAAAAAGGGAACAGGCCTCGGTCTTTACATCGTTCATGATATCGTAACCCGCCACAAGGGCGTCATTACCGTCTCCAGCCTTCCCGGCAAAGGGTCGACCTTCGAAATCTATTTGCCTCCATTCGAGGGCGACTCGCAACAAAAACCCAGTCTCATTGCAGGAAATGCCCGGTCAGAGAGAGAAGGAACGATTCTTTTCGTCGACGACGAACGAGCGACAGTGAATATGATGAAAGCGATACTCGAGGAAAACGGTTACATGGTAACCGCAACCACGTCCGCTTCGGAGGCCCTGAATGCCTTGAAGAAAAATCCGACATACTTCGACCTGCTCATAACCGACCTTTCGATGCCGGAAATGAACGGTATCGCACTGGCGTCGGAAGCATGTCTGCTCAACCCGCAACTTCCGGTTATTCTGCTAACAGGCTGCGGCGGCAGCCAATTGCTGCCGAAGTGCCTGGACAAGCACACGATACACAAACTTCTGATAAAACCTGTACGCCTCAATGTGTTATTGGAAAAAATTTTGCAACTTGTCGGACGACAACGACCCCAAATCCAATGAAAGTACTGATCATAGACGACGACAAAGCGATCCGCGGATTCATCGAGGAACTGCTCCGAAATGAAGGTTACACGGTGGTCAGTGCCGATAACGGAAAATCCGCTCTGACACAGTTCGAAAAGCACAGCGACATCCTGACGGTCATCAGCGATATCATCATGCCTGAACAGGAGGGCGTCGAAACAATCAGACACATCAAGAAGACCCGCCCGGACATCAGGGTCGTTGCGATTTCTGGAGGCGGAAAGATAGGACCCGAAAATTACTTGCAGCTCGCTCACGCCATCGGGGCCGACGTAACCCTGAAAAAACCTTTCACCAGACAGGAACTGCTCGATACCCTGAAAGCCCTTTAGCGCGAGACTGAATCAGGTAACCATTTTGCCAGCATTTCCCTGAGCGCGACCGGGCTGAGAGGCTTCGAGAGAAAGTCGTCCATTCCCGCCTTCAGGCATGTCTCCCGGTCGCCCGGCATGGCATGGGCTGTCAGCGCGATGACGGGTATGCCGTCCCACGCCCTGTTGCCACGAATCCTTCCGGTGGTTTCCAGGCCATCCATCACCGGCATCTGCACGTCCATGAACACAAGATCGTAGCGCAATGACTCGAGCGCCTCGATGGCTTCGACGCCGTTTTTGGCCACATCGGCCTGCAAACCCATTTTGCCGAGCATGATCAACGCAACTCGCTGATTAAGGCTATTGTCCTCTACCAGCAGTATCCGAAAACCGGAGTCAGCCACCCGCCAAGCCTTTCCGGCAGGCGTCTCGGAAATCGGCATGGCGATGCCGCCGCCAGTCTGCCCTCCAGATGCAGGAAGCGTCCGGTGAACTGTTCCGCCGCCCTGAACACATCTGTCGAAGCACGCGGTAAAACGAAAGATCGAGCCCTTGCCGGGCACGCTTTCGGCCCCGATTCGGCCACCCATCAATTCGGCAAGGCTCCTCGCAACGGCGAGCCCCATGCCGCACCCCCCGTGAAGACGGGTTGAGGACCCGTCGACCTGCGTGAATTTCTCGAAAAGCACCCCGGCTCTTGCTTCAGAAATACCGACCCCCGTGTCCGTAACGGCAACGCCGAGAATGATGCTTTTTTCGGTTTCCGAATCGATGGAAACATTAAGAGCAATCCGTCCCCTGGCGGAAAACTTGATCGCATTGTCGACGAGAATCCGAATAACCCTGCAAAGCTTTTCATGGTCGCCAGCAAGACGGGCAGGAACGGCTTCCTCCGTCGCAAGGGAAAACAGCAACCCCTTCTCCCGCGCCCTGGCGCTCATGGGAGCGATACAGTCGTCCAGTATTTGCCTGACGACGAACTCGGTTTTTTCAAGGCTCATGCCGCCGTTTTCGATTGTCGTAAAATCGAGCAGGTCGTCAACCAGCTTCAGCAACACATCGGCGCTGAAGCGTATGGTTTCGGCATAACGGCGCTGCTCCTCACCGAGCGGTGTTTCAAGCAGGATTTCGGACATGGAGATCACGCCGTTCAGCGGCGTCCTGATCTCATGACTGATGTTGGCCAGAAACTCGTTTTTCAGGCAAGCCGCATCGCCATGCGCACCGGTATCCTGAACGGTTGCCTCGGTAGTCTTCGTACTCATCCTCCCAGCTTCATCTGTCCTGAGGGGTTATATAAAAAAAGGCCGCCTTGTTCGAGACGACCTAAATAGAGTGGAATACCCCTTATCCACTCCATGCAATCCCGCAGGCGCGGGATCGAACTTACCGCATCATACCTAACGATGATCGAAAGAAAAAGAAGACAGGGCGAAAAATGAACCGAAAGTACGAAGAAGATACAGCAAATGTATAGCCGGGGCATATGCGGCCGCGGAACATATACATCGAACATATAGCCTCAGAAAGTACATTCCGCAAGGCATCGCGCGGAAAAAGATGCGAATTCAACCGATCCCCATGAAAGCCTCTCTGCGTCTGGCGATAATAACGTATTCCTTTTTCCCGTTTCCCGCATCGTGGTTCGCCTGGATGCTCCACTCCGCCGAGACATACCGGCCGCCGGCACTCCTGAATCTCGAGATCGTTTCCGATGGAGACGAGCCGCCGTCGCACGACTCCAGGTGGCACCGGGCCGATTTTCTGTCGCCGGAATGAAACAAATCGAGAAAATGCACCCCTTTGAGGGCTCCCGGTTCGTAGCCGAGAAAACGCTCCAACGAATCGGTAAACTCTCCGAGAAGCAACGTACTGTCGAGAACGATATAGGTATCGAAGGGAGTGGGAAACGATTCGTCCATCTGGCGGCAAAGCCTTCGCATGCGCCGGATAATATCATCCATTTCGACCTTGTAACCCGAGGTCTTCAGGCAACCCCCCAGTCCCGCAGCGGGTGAATGAGTTTTTTCCCCGTGGAGGATCCAGTCGATATCCGCCCCGTCTTTCTGGAGTTTTTCAAGCATTTTCCGGCCTGGCACGCTTTTTCCCTGAAGATACGGGGTCATCTGGGCGGGATATTTGATTCCCGCGACCCTGCAGAACGCACTTACCGAACCGTGCTTTTTGAGGATATATTCCCTGAGCCGAAAATTGAAATCCTTGTAAATATCCATAATTTTCCAGTCTGTTTTCCGTACCGGCGGCACCGGGCAAGCACCTGCCGGACCATGAACGTTACTTTTTCGGCTCCCGGTAACGCCGTTTCGAAAAAACGACCACACCATCGGCCTCGTGCGCCTTCATGGCCTTGTCGGCTTCTTTCTTCGGCGTATCGGCTACAGCCGCTTTTTGCAGCCATGGTTACGATATCTTTTGTATGATGGATAAAAAACGAATCTACGTAATTTTGTAAAAAGAAACGGGCGCGCGAACCGAAAGCGGAAAGCCTGGAAAGGCGTACGGCTTTCAGACTTTGCAACCCGTGAAAAAGCTTGGCACGACTGTCGCCGCAACGTTGCGATCAAAAAAAACGAGGACAAAGCATGAGGGATATAGAACGTTTCATCACCGGTTTCCGCTCGTTCAGAAAAGATTACTTCGGACCGGACGACCCGCTTTTCGAAACGCTCCGGCACGGCCAGAGCCCGAAAACCATGATGATCGGATGTTCGGACTCGCGCGTCGATCCCGCCATTCTCACGAATTGCGCTCCAGGAGACATTTTCACGGTCCGCAACATCGCCAATCTCGTTCCCCCTTTCGAGAAAAACGAGGGCCTTCACGGAGTCAGCGCCGCGCTCGAATATGCCGTATGCAGCCTCCGCGTTGAACATATCATCGTCCTCGGACACTCCAAATGCGGCGGCATCGACGCCCTGATGTCGGGTGAATACGGAAAAGAAGGGGAAGGGTTCGTTTCGCGCTGGATGTCGATAGCCGAACCTGTCAGGGAGAGAATTTTCAAGGAATTGGCGAAAAAGACCCCCGAACTGCAGCATCGGGCCGCTGAACAGGCCTCCATCCTTCTTTCGCTCGACAACCTCCGCACGTTCCCGTTCATCGAAAGACGGCTTTCGGAGGGTGCGCTTTCCCTGCATGGCTGGTATTTCGATCTCGGACAAGGTGAACTGCTGGAATACGATCCTGAAACCGGAGGGTTCAAAAAGCTTTCCGCCAACTAGAGGCATCCGTTCTATTCGGCAAGACACAGCGCAATACGGCAAAGCGTTTCGGCTGAAAGGCGCCGGTGCGGCCTGGAAAAACCTCCCCTCCACGATGAAACCCCGGCAAGCCGCGCTTACCCGCGAGAGATATGATCTTCCGGAAAAAGCGGTATATTGATTCTTGTAATCCGCCGCATCGTTATCGATAACACTTCAAGCACGGGAGGCGTTCATGAGCTGGGGAATGGAAGATCCGAAAAAGAGAAAGGACATCCTTTACCTGATGGAGTTGTCGACGCAGAAAATGATGGAAAACCCCAACCATGTCAACGAGGTAAAAAAAAGCTCCAACGGTTGCTGGATGGAACAGATGTACGGTCTGCAACGTTGCGACATCTGCGACCTCGACGAAAACTGCCCCGGCAAAATCGAAAAACTCTGGCAGGAATACTGTGAGGAAAACAACATTAAAGTTGTCAAAAACGACGATTCCGACGCCTGAAAAGCTTGCGTCGGGTCTTTTTTAGCAGTATATTTACTCCTTTGCGGAAAATCTGAACGGCGACATTATTCCGGATTTTCCACCCACCGTATCTCATACCACCACCGGCCGATATCATGCATCGTAATGGCTGTGACTATTCACTGGCCGGTGTTTTTTGTTTTGGAACAACATTGAAATTTTGCAATACAATCCAACAATGAGCGCCCTTACAATCTCAAATACTTACAAGATATGGTAACATCAAAAACCAGCGTGTCGGTACTGTTTGCCGGAGACTCCGGCGACGGCATGCAGCTCACCGGCACCCAGTTTGCCGAAACCGTCGCTGTCTACGGAACCGACCTCAATACTTTTCCGAATTTCCCTTCGGAAATCCGGGCTCCCGCCGGAACCATCTCCGGCGTTTCGGGCTTCCAGCTCCAGTTCGGCAGCAAGGCTGTCTACACTCCGGGTGCGAAATTCGACGTCATGATCGCCATGAATGCCGCCGCATTGAAAGCGAATCTCAAGAACCTGCACCACGGCGGCATCATCATCGCCAACACGGATGGGTTTGATGCAAAGAATCTTCGCCTCGCCGGATACGGCGAAGAAAACAATCCGCTTGAAAACGGAACGGTCAAAGACTACTCTGTTTTCGAAATCCCTGTCGTCACCCTCACCAGGGAAGCCCTTGCCGATACCGGATTGAGCACGAAAAACATCGACCGGTGCAAGAACATGTTTGTACTGGGCATCCTGTACTGGCTCTACAGCCTGCCGATCGAAACCACCATTGAAACGCTCAGGACCAAGTTCAGGAAAAAGGCGGATGTCGCCGAAGCCAATATCAAGGCCGTCAAGGCCGGTTACAATTTCGGAGACGAAACCGAGATGTTCTCTCAGCACGGCCGTTACAGCGTTGCGCCCGCGGAGAAGAAACCCGGCGTCTACCGCCGCGTGACCGGAAACGAGGCCTCCGCTATCGGCCTGACAGCCGCCGCGAAAAAAGCCGGCCTGAAGCTCTTTCTCGGCTCCTATCCGATCACTCCGGCTTCCGAAATCCTTCAGACGCTCTCCGGCCTGAAAAAATGGGGTGTCAAGACATTCCAGGCCGAGGACGAGATCGCCGGCGTGCTGACAAGCATCGGCGCCTCATACGGAGGAGCTCTCGCGGCGACCAACACTTCGGGTCCCGGTCTCGCCCTGAAAGCAGAAGGGCTCGGTCTGGCCATGATCCTCGAAGTTCCGCTCGTCGTGGTCAATGTCCAGCGCGGCGGCCCCTCGACGGGTCTTCCCACCAAACCTGAACAGTCCGACCTCTTTATCGCCATGTTCGGTCGTCATGGCGACGCACCGGTACCGGTTATCGCGGCGACCTCGCCGGTCGACTGTTTCTATTCGGCTTATGAAGCCGCGAAGATCGCTGTCGAGTACATGACTCCGGTCATCTGTCTGACCGACGGCTATCTCGCCCTCAGCTCGGAACCCATGCTGATACCCACTCCGGACGATCTTGCATCGATCAGCCCGAAATTCGCGAAAGAAAGAAAAGCTGACGATCCGCCTTATCTGCCTTACAAGCGCGATGAGCGCGGAGTACGCAAATGGGCCATGCCCGGCACCCCGGGACTTGAGCACCGTATCGGAGGGCTCGAAAAACAGCATGAGACCGGTCACGTTTCGCACGATCCCGAAAACCACGCCCTCATGACGAGGCTGAGAGCAGAAAAAGTCGAGCGTGTCGCGGATATCGTTCCCGATCTCGAGATCGATAACGGGCCTGAAAAAGGCGACCTGCTCGTTCTCGGCTGGGGCTCGACCTACGGAGCAATCAAAATCGCCGTAGAGCAGGCCCTTCAGGGCGGCTGCAGCGTCGCTCACGCACATCTCCGCTATCTGAACCCCTTCCCGAAAAACCTTGGAGAAATCCTTGGCAACTACAAGAAGGTGTTAATGCCGGAAAACAACAACGGCCAGCTTATTCACCTTATCCGGGACAAGTTCCAGATCGAGCCCGTGGGCTTCAGCAAGGTGCAGGGTCTGCCGTTCAACGAGATGGAAATCGAAGCAAAAATCACCGATATCCTAAAGGAGCTTTAAATCATGACCGATACACTTTCCAAACTGACCGCAAAAGATTTCACCTCGGACCAGGAGCCGAAATGGTGTCCCGGCTGCGGTGACCACGCCGTCCTTCAGCAGCTCAAGAACACCATGGCCGATCTGGGGTTGAAAACCGAGGACGTCGTCGTCGTGTCCGGTATCGGCTGCTCTTCCAGGCTACCCTACTATGTGGCGACCTACGGTGTCCACGGCATCCACGGAAGAGCCATGGCAATGGCGTCCGGCCTGAAAACCGCTCGCCCCGAACTCAGCGTCTGGGTAGCGACCGGAGACGGAGACGCGCTGTCGATAGGCGGCAACCATTACATTCATACGATCCGAAGAAACCTCGACATGAATGTAATTCTTTTCAACAACGAGATCTACGGCCTGACGAAAGGACAGTATTCTCCCACCTCGAAAGTCGGCCTGAAAACCGTAACCTCTCCCAACGGCGTCGTGGATTACCCGATGAACACCGTTGCGCTGACCCTTGGCTCGGGGGGCACGTTTGTCGCCAGGGTTCTCGACAGGGACGGCAAGTTCATGCGCGAAGTATTCAAGCGCGCAGCCGAACACAGAGGAACGTCCGTGGTCGAAATCTATCAGAATTGCCCGATCTACAATGACGGCGCATTCGATGTCTTTACCGACAGGGAAAGAAAAGCGGACACAACGATCTATCTTGAACAGGACCAGCCCCTGATCTTCGGTGCTGAAAAGAACAAGGGGATCAAGCTCGACGGCTTCACGCCAGTCATCGTGGACCTGAAGGATTCCTCCGTCTCCCTGGACGACCTGTGGATCCATGATGAAAAGGACAAACTGAAAGCCAACATCCTTGCTGGCTTCTTCGACGATCCGGATACCACGGAAAACTGTCTGCCGAGACCGCTGGGTATTTTCTATGTGGAAGACCGGTTCACCTACGAAGACGCCCTCGACCAGCAGATCGCGCAGGCTCAGGCCGACGGCGAAGGCTCGCTCGAGGAGCTTCTTGCCGGAAAGAGCACGTGGACGATCAAGTAAGCTGTCATTCGGCTGAAAAACAATGCGGAAAGCCGGCTCCAAAGCCGGCTTTTTCCGTTTCAGTTTCCAAACAACTTCTCCAGTGACGCACAACAGAACAACGTAGGGGCGAAAAAGTTTTCGCCCCTGCGATCACATCCAGCCACGCTCCACCCGGCAATCTGAAATCATCCTTCTCAAATCATCAATTCCTCACTCTTCACTCCAGACCCCCATGCCGGCGAACTTGTCGACCCTGGCGGCGACCAGTTCCCCCGGGTCTCGAACGAGCAGCGCCTTGAGTTCATCGATAAGAACCGATTTCAGCGTCGAAGCCATGCTTTCAGGATCCCGATGCGCACCGCCCATCGGCTCCGGCACGATCCGGTCTATGATACGCTGATCGAGCAGGTCCTCGGCGGTAAGCCTGAGAGCCTCGGCAGCCTGCTCCTTGTATTTCCAGCTTCTCCAGAGAATCGACGAACAGCTTTCGGGAGAAATAACCGAATACCATGCATTTTCCGCCATGAGAATCCTGTCTCCTACACCGATGCCGATGGCGCCTCCGCTGGCTCCCTCACCGATGATCACGCAAACGACCGGAACCCGAAGACCGGACATTTCAAAAAGATTCCGCGCAATCGCCTCGGCCTGGCCACGCTCTTCAGCCTCGATGCCAGGAAAGGCGCCGGGCGTATCGATCAGGGTGACGACCGGCTTGTTGAATTTCTCGGCCAGCTTCATCAGCCTCAACGCCTTGCGGTAACCCTCCGGCTGCGCCATGCCGAAATTCCTGTAGAGGTTGGATTTGGTATCACGGCCTTTCTGATGGCCGATGACCATGACGGTCTGGAAAAAATCGTCAGCCTCGTCCCCGATTGTCGCAAAACCGCCGACGATGGCCTTGTCGTCGCTGTAATGACGATCGCCAGCCAGTTCGACGAAGTCCTGCATCATCATGTAAATGTAATCGAGGGTGTAGGGCCTCTCGGGGTGACGGGCAAGCTGTACTTTCTGCCACCTCGTGAGGTTTTTATAAATCGAACGCCTGAGGGAATCGACCTTCGACTCGAGCGCCTCTATCTCGCTGTTCAGCCCTTCGGTTTCGGCCATATTGTGTTCGCCCGCGCTCTTCTTCAGACATACTCGCATCTCGTCAAGCTTCTCCTCGAGCTCGAAGAGGGGCTTTTCAAAATCAAGAACCACTTTCGCTGCCATGGAAACGGAAACCTTCGTTATAAAAAAAGCCCATCAGGCGCTTGCCGGATGGACTTGAAAAGTAAGGCCTGCAAAAACCTGCCGGAAACTCAAGGGGCACTCAGGCAACCTCATCCCTTAACGCTTTGCCGGGCTTGAATTTGACGACTTTTTTGGCCGCGATGGTAATGGTCTCGCCAGTCTGGGGGTTACGGCCCTGTCGCGCGGCTCTGTCTCCTGTCGCGAACGTTCCAAACCCTACGAGAGTAACGTCTTCTCCAGCTTTAAGGCCTGCCGTGACAACCGTGACAAACGCGTTGACCGCTCTTTCCGCATCGGCTTTCGTCAACCCTGCCTGTGAAGCAATTTTCTCTACTAACTCGGCTTTTGACATAAGACTTTATTTTTATTGTTGGAGGAAAACCACCGAATTGAGTTTGCACTACATTAAGGTTAATTTAACCAGTAGGTTATAAACATGCAATCTGTTTTTGGAACGCACTCCGGCGGGTCGGGCTTCTCCGATTGTTAATCACCCTGCGCTGTATTATATTTAACTCCTTGCCGAAGTGCAAGCCGTATTTCCATTGAAAATTCGTTTATTTTACGCTCCATATGACATCCATCGGTAACGTGTCGAAAGGGACGATCATTCGCTTCAGGAATGAACCCCACCGTATAGAAACTCTTGTCCACCGGACCCCCGGCAACCTCAGGGCCTTCTACCAGGCAAACATGAGAAATCTCAATACCGGCCGCAATGTCGAATACCGTTTCAGCGCCAGCGACTCCGTGGAAGTCGTCGTTACGGAAAGAAAGCAGTACCAGTACCTCTATCGTGACGGTGACGATTTCGTCATGATGGATACCTCGACGTTCGACCAGATCAATCTCCCGTCTTCCGTTCTTGGCGAGCCTGCCCGTTTTCTGAAGGAGAGCATGCTGGTGGATATCGTTTTCGCCGACGACGGCTCCATTCTGGAGGCCGAGCTGCCGATCTTCGTTGAACTGGAGGTCGTTGAAACAAACCCGGCGACCAAGGACGACCGCGCAACCAGCGGCACCAAGCCGGCGATCCTGGAAACAGGCACGGAAGTCAACGTGCCGATGTTCATCCAGACCGAAAGCGTCATACGCGTGGACACCCGCAGTGGAGAATACATGGAAAGGGTCAAAAAATGACGCGAAAACCCTTGTCCGTTCACCTGTTCAGCCCTGCTCAACCTAAAGCATGAATTATGAACCTGAAGGAAATTCAGCAACTTATCGATATCGTCAACAAGTCGAACCTCGACGAGGCAACGATCGAGGAAGGCGACTTCAAGATCACGCTCAAGAGATACTCGGCGGCTCCGGCCAGGCCGCAGGCCGCGCTCCCGCAAATGCCGACAGCTCAACCAGCTCTTCCCGGGCCGGAGAAAACCTCGCCGGCAAACGAGGAACCGAAAAAAACACCCGCGGCCGACGGCCTTGTCGAAGTCCGTTCTCCTATCGTCGGCACCTTCTACAGGGCGCCCTCTCCGGAAGCGGACACATTCGTCAATGTGAATGACCGTATCGAAAAGGGTGACGTACTCTGTATCGTGGAAGCGATGAAACTCATGAACGAAATCGAGTCGGAAGTCAGCGGCACCATCGTCGACATTCTGGCCGAGAACGGCCAGCCCGTCGAATTCGATCAGGTGCTGTTCCTCGTCAAGCCTTAAATGCAAAGACCACTAACGTTGTTTAAAAAAATACTTATCGCGAACCGCGGCGAAATCGCTCTTCGCATCATGCAGACCTGTCGTGAACTGGGGATAAGCACCGTTGCCGTATATTCGACAGCGGACAAGGATTCACTGCACGTCAAGTACGCCGACGAAGCAGTGTGCGTCGGCCCCCCTCTCGGCAAGGAAAGCTACCTCAACATTCCGCGAATTCTCGCTGCGGCGGAAATAACCAACGCGGACGCCATACATCCGGGCTACGGTTTTCTTGCGGAAAACGCCGATTTCGCCGAGGTATGCAGTTCTTCGGGCATCAAGTTCATCGGCCCCACGGCGGAGATGATCCGTAAAATGGGGGACAAGAACACGGCAAAGGAAACCATGATCGCTGCAAAGGTTCCGGTCGTCCCGGGAAGCGCGGGCCTGATTTCCGATGCAAAACATGCGCTGGAGATTGCCGGGAAAATCGGTTATCCGGTCATAATCAAACCGACAGCCGGAGGCGGAGGCAAGGGCATGCGAGTGGTCAACGAGCCCGACAAGCTGGAAAAAGCCCTTGCAACAGCCAAGAATGAAGCGCAGCAGGCATTCGGCAACGGCGGCGTGTATATCGAAAAGTTTCTTGAGAATCCCCGCCATGTAGAAATCCAGGTCCTGTCGGACCAGCACGGCAACACGATGCATCTCGGAGAACGCGACTGCACCATTCAGCGGCGCCACCAGAAGCTTATCGAGGAAACGCCCTCGCCTGTAGTCGACGAGGAGCTGCGCTCCCGCATGGGTGCGGCAGCCGTGGCGGCGGCGGAAGCCATCGGGTATGAAGGCGCGGGAACGGTTGAATTTCTTCTCGACCGTCACCACGAGTTCTTTTTCATGGAGATGAACACCCGCATCCAGGTCGAGCACCCTGTCACCGAGGAGCGTTACGACGTGGACCTGATC
>RRYU01003621.1_pt1 | contig 17689 bp, 18 predicted proteins | sample 2162651 | NCBI WGS metagenome assembly RRYU01 (sample SAMN10267283, study PRJNA491782) | microbial mat metagenome | isolation source: biomat in the production well | place: Japan: Minami-Kanto gas field, natural gas well KTG3 | collected 2017-06 | reverse complement strand
CACCGCCGGGGTTGTGAAGGCCAGTAGAGCAATGCAGCACAGGTTGATCAGCTTGCGCATGGGAGACTCCTAAAAATAATCTTCCCGCAACAGTTCCCGCGCCAGGGACTGGGCGATGACGTTGCTTAAGGTAAGACCGGCCTGCTCCGGATCCGCCTTCAGCACCTCGTTGAGCAGGCGGTCATGCAGCGCTTGGTCAAACACCAGACGGGCATAGCGGCGGGCGAATTCCACCTTGGCCATCAGGTCGCGGCCACCGGAGTACTCGATGGCGCGTTCGAAGTGGACGCGCGCTTGTTCGGGCCGGCCGCCCAGGGCGGCGGGACGCAGGGACAGCATTGCGCCAAGATACAGTTGCGCCCGGCCGCGTTCGTAGGCGGGGTCCAGGCTCACCACCTTTTGCATCATGAGCTCGGTCTTGGGCAATGCGGCCACCGCATCCCAGTCGTCAGAGCGTGCCTGTATCCAACCCACCCAGGCGGTGGAGTGGCCGTAAAGGATCGGCAGATCATCCTGGCTCAGGCCATTCAGAGCTGGCTCGAACTCACGGAAGGGCAGATCCAGAGCCCCGCATAACTCGGCCACCTTGACACACAGGGCGCGGCGGGAGTAATCCAGGGCGGTGGCGCTCAGACTTTTCGCTCTCTGCGGATCCTTCACCAGACCTGAACCATAGGCGGCATAGAGACGGGAGCCCGCCAGCAGCAGGTCTGTGTCCTTCGGTGAGTCAGCAATCAGGGAGTCTATCAGCAGCAGGTAGGCCGGTGCCCCGGCCTTGACGATTTCCGGATCACGCTGGTTTAGCATGGCCTCGGTCAGCCTGTCCGCCATGCCCTGGGTGGCCACCGAGGCGCAGCCGGGCAACAGCACTAAAAGCAGGGCGATGGGGCATAATCGAATTAGCACGCCAGATCCTGAATACCATTTCGGAACAGCGACTAAGGATTGCACAAATGTCTGCCCCAGGCCATGTATTGAAAACCAAACCAAGCAAACTAAGCAAATTTACCGGTTGGCTACAAGCGCGGAGGTGCGATTATCCGAACTTTTTCTGGAAGCCGCTACGGTCGCCAAGACCGCAGCGCGGTGCTGCGGTTGGAGGCGGTAACTGGATGTCGTCTTCTGCACTCCATTGCAGCGTTGGCAACAACCTGAATTCGGTATGTGGTCTGGTAACTCTAACCGATAGTCTTGTGCCCAGCGCCTGGTCGGTGTCTTTGTGAGATCCCACGGGATCAACGGTGTTTTTTTCCCACATTCTCCATGTGGTGGAGCCAGATGCGGAAGGCGCTGATGGGCGAGGCGCCACTGCGGCGACCCTGGAAGGTGGCGAAGCAGCTCTCGTCCTCTTCATCCGCTCTGGCGGAACCTATGGATAGGCAGGCCATGATCAGGAATGCATCCACGGCGAAACCTGCTACCAGCAGGGTGGAGTTCACCAAAGGGTTGTCTCTGATCCAGGTCATCAGGTCGAGGTAATAATGCAGACTGGCCCAGACCGTGGCGAAGATCAGTGCCACAGCTATGAGTGAAAAGAAGTTTCCGACCCACTCGTTGTGGCTGGAGTAATTGCGGACCTGTCTGCAGATGCCCATGGAATCAGTGCCTCTTTAAGATTGTGATGTCTGGAAGGTATGCTCAACCCTTAACAGATATCATTGATGGGCATATAAAAACATGATCTGTGTCACCTTGCATTGCGGTTGGTGATTGCCTCAACAGAGAGAATCCGCTTATTGAAGCCTTTGACGAACAATCTCGTGCCTGTATATTTGGCCTCAACTGCACAATGAGGGGGGGGGCCGTGGAAATCTTGACCAATTTGTTTAATCAGTTGAATGGCATTGTCTGGGGGCCGGCGATGCTGGTGCTGATTCTGGGCACCGGGTTGTTTCTCATGCTGGGGCTGCGCCTCATGCCCTTGATGCGGCTGGGCTATGGATTTCGCATGCTGTGGAAGGGCCGGGTCTCCAAGGAAGAGGGAGATATCACGCCGTTCAATGCCCTCATGACCTCGCTGTCCGCAACCATCGGTACCGGTAATATCGCCGGAGTGGGAACCGCCATCGCGTTGGGTGGACCCGGCGCCGTGTTCTGGATGTGGTGCACCGCCCTGGTGGGCATGGCCACCAAGTATTCCGAAGCGGTGCTGGCTGTGAAGTACCGGGAAGTGGACGAGGAAGGCAATCACGTCGGCGGCCCCATGTATTACATCAAGAATGGTCTGAGCGCCAACTGGCGCTGGCTGGGTACGGCCTTCGCAATATTTGGCGCCATCGCCGGATTCGGCATCGGAAACATGGTGCAGGCCAATTCGGTGGCCCATGCCATGCATGCCAACCTGAGTGTGCCCGTGTGGATAACGGGTGTGGTCATGGCAGTGCTGGTGTTTCTGGTGCTCATAGGCGGTATACGCCGCATTGCCCAGGTGGCCGGCAGGCTGGTGCCTTTCATGGCAGTAGTCTATGTGGCCGGAGGCCTGGTGGTGATCCTGGCCAATGCCGCCCAGGTGCCTGCGGCCCTGGTGATGATCGTGGAATCCGCCTTTACCCCGGTGGCCGCTACCGGTGGATTTGCAGGAGCGGCTGTGATGGTGGCGATACAGATGGGTGTGGCGCGCGGTATCTTCTCCAATGAGGCGGGCCTTGGCTCGGCCCCCATTGCGCATGCAGCGGCCAAGACCGATGACCCGGTACGCCAGGGCACGGTGGCCATGCTCGGTACTTTTTTCGATACCATCATCGTCTGCACCATCACCGCCCTGGTGATTATCATCACCGGGATGTGGAGCAGCGGCGAATCGGGTGCGGCCCTGTCCTCCGCCGCCTTCGGGGCCGGTCTGCCGGGATTCGGTGAATGGGTGGTGACATTCGGCCTGGTGGTGTTCGCATTTACCACCATGCTGGGTTGGAGTGTATACGGCGAGCGCTGTGTGGAGTACCTGTTCGGGGTCAAGTCCATCCTGCCGTTTCGCATTCTCTGGGTATTGGCGATTCCCGCCGGTGCCATGGTCAAGCTGGCTTTCGTGTGGCTGTTGGCGGACACGCTGAATGCACTGATGGCCATTCCGAACCTGATTGCTTTGATACTGCTGGGACCGGTGGTGTTTCATCTCACCAAGGAATATTTCGAGCGGAATTCAGCGTGATCAGCACAGCCGGTTAAATCTGCAAACAGCGCCGGGCCTGTCTGTTCGCAGGCTCGGCGATCTCCTGAGGCCAGGGCTGACTGTTCAATGGGAGGTGGCGCGAATGGCCTCATCCCGGGTGTAGAAGCGGTTGCAGCGCAGGAAGCCCGCGATAATGCCGGCGCGCAGTTCGAGTACATGACCCTTGTTGTCGCGGCTGGCCACCCAGTCTTCCGGCAGTCCATCCAATAGGTGCAGCGGGGCAGGACGCCCATTGGCGAAACGCGATACTTCGACCCGGCCCGACATGCTGTCCTGATAGGCGGGCACAAAGCCAGAGCCCCTGTTGTTTGCGCTGATACCTGTGCTGCCCGCAAACTCCAGGTTTTGCTGTTTCAGCAACTGCAGGCTCAATATGCCCACGGTCTTGCGCCTTTGCTCCCGTTCATTGAGCAACGGCTGGTCTGTAAGTACTTGAAGCACTGGACGGTTCATGGTCTGGCCTCCTCGGATAATGCATATAAATATCTAGGCATTAAGTGTGCCAGCATCATAAAGGCCGTTTTTAGGGCTTATTTCGTGAATTTGTTACGAATTGCCACGTTTGTATTGTAACTAATCGTAAAAGCGTAATGAAAAGTGACTTTGTTGTGTCAGTGATGTTGTGATTCTGACATTTTTGTCAGTGAGTTGACGACACTATTGCACCTTGGACCCACCCATGCAGGGCGGTGATTCGGGTGTCCGGCCGCCTTTTTCATACCATTGCCCGGGCGTCCAGGTATGTAATGACAGGGCATGCAGCCCGGCTGAGAAATGGTTTGCCAGCAGTTGATTGATGCGCCGATGCCGTGCTACCAGCCCCTGTCCTTCGAACTCAGCGCTGACCACGGTGAGCTTGAAGTGGGATTCGGCCCCTTCCGGCACGCTGTGCATGTGGCTCTCGTCCTGCACCTCCAGATGCAAAGGGGCCAATGCCTGCTGGATGCAGGTTTCGATGGCTTGTTTTCTGCTCATGACGGTATGCTTTCCTGAGTGGTCTGTCGCCTACATTTGGGGTGCATGGCTGAAAGTCAACCGTGTAGCAGGCCAGCCAGATGTGTGTGTCCCGTCTCCGCCGCCCAGTCTGCCGCGCTCTTGCCGGCTTTGTCCCGGATGGATTTATCCGCTCCCAGTTTCAACAGAATCTCTACGCTGGCTTGATGCCCCCGCTTTGCAGCCCAGATCAGGGCGCTCCAGCCCAATCCGGGTTCAGTATGCTGGATGTCGGCGCCATGCAGCACCAGGAGATTGACGATCGCGGGGTGATCGTTCGAGGCCGCCAGCATCAGCGCGCTATAATCGCCGTTGTCGACGACATTGGCTTGTGCGCCTGCAGCGAGCAGACGCATGACGATCTTGGTGTGGCCGTTCAGGGATGCCTTCATGAGTGGGGTCCATTGGCACTCGTCGCGGACATTCACTGGAGCATTTCCGGCCAGCAACCGGTCCAGAATCGCCAGGTCGCCATCTTCCGCCGCCTGGACCAGTGGGGGCGCTGCCAGGATATCCGCTGTGGGAGGGGTGGGCCCGCAGCCTGCGAGGACCAGGGATATGGCCAGGAGCTGGAAGCGCATGCGCAAGATTGAGTCTAGGCGGAGCATGTCTGTAGTCTGCCCCAGTGGTGGCTAAGGCGGCAATGCGATTTAGCAATCCGCTCGTCAACCCACGCTTTGCCAGAATGGGGAGTCTTCCTGCAGGAATTCCTTGTATGACATGTAGTGGGAGCCGTCGCAGGAGAAGTTGAGGCTGATCATGCCGTTGAAAATGTTCAGCGAACCTGAGCGCAGATAGATGACCTCATCGGCGAAGCGCAAGCGGCGAAAACCATCCAGTATGCGCCCCACCAATGGAGCGGGTATTGCTGCCTCTGCCGGATAGTCGTGCTGTGGATAGGCCAGGCAGATGTCAGGGTCGGACAGGGCCTCGAAACCCAGGATGCGGTAACGATAGGGGTCGTCCAGCAGCCATACGGTGGCGCGGCTGCTGGAGAAATGCACCTTGGTGTGAAACATGCCGCAGGTGGTCACCAGTTCCTGCATCACCGGCAGAATATCGTCGATGTGATGATCCAGCAGGCTCTCAGCCCGCCGTTGTTCAAAGACCTGCCCGCGGATGGCGGGGTCGCCCTTGATCTGCTGCCAGTGGTCGGGCTCCTGGTAGAGTCTGCGGGTCAGAGGCAGGTTGCGCAGATCGAAGTCCGCACCCAGATAGCCCAGCAGGGTTGCCCCGCTCATGACCCGCTGCACGGCGGTGAGGGAAGGCCGCTGTGCCCGTTGGCTGATATAGGCCTGGGAAAGCAGCAAGCCGGATTCGGGCACGGGCTCGCGCATATAGGGACGGTTGGAACGGTCGCGCCGGTAATCCTCGCAGATCAGCCCTTCATGCGAGGCGTTGTCGCTGATTTGCACGCCTTGTGGATCCATTGCGTAGAGGAATGTCGCATTGGGCAGTGCCTTGATGCCTTCGAGCAGCATTGGGTCCAGTCGCACCTTGTTATTCCATACATCGATGCTCAGACCGGCAAGGTAGGCCATGGGCTCCACCAGCATATTGAACAGCGAGGTGCGTTGCCTGGCGATATTTTTCTGCAGTGTATTGGTCATGCGGTGGTGATGCTTATTTTTCCGGGCCTTTTCCAGGTGTATACAAGGGCGAGGGGAAGGGGGTGACGTTGTTTTTATCGCTGATTTCGTGAATCTTGCTCTGTCCTTCCTGTTCCACCATGTCGATGCGGATGACCGCATGAATGGGGATCAACGATCGGCTCACGCCCTGGAATTCGCTCTTCAGCCGCTCTTCCGCAGGGTCGACCAGGATGCCGCTACCGGAACCAAACAGCAGGTCTTCGATCTCTACAAAACCGTAAAGCTCACCCTGGTGCACTGTCTTGGCATAGAGTTCGTAAACCTTGCCCTGACTGAGAAACATTATTTTATATACGTGCATACCACCGCCATGCCTTCCTAAGGTAAAAAGAACACACCGCCTATGGCGGTTCATGCCATCTGTCGTCAGCTATAGATGCCTGATTGAAAGGAATACTGCAAGGGCGTTTTCATGGATATGTGCATAGTTCTTGTGAGACTGGCGAAGTGTGGATCAGGCTGTCATGTGCAATATCCTGAGTCGTTTTCCAGCTTCCATCTGATTGACGACAGGCCTCACCCACCATGGTTTCCCGGCGGCCGTCTATCTCCACCGAGGTTTCGTACTTGCGACAGGGTCCCTGAGAGGTGGTATAGGTGTTCAAGGGTGTCACCCGGTATTCCCGGCCGGTGTCCGGGTTGCGCCAATCGGTTACGCGAAATGCATTGAAAGCCGGCCATGAATGGCCGGCTCCCTTGGCTTATTTTCCCAGATTCATGGGGCGAAAGGGGTAGCTCTGAGTCTGGTCCTGACCTTGAGTCTGATCCCCGGAATAGTATTGGTAGCTGGCTGGCGGTGGTGTCGTGGGTTGTGGTGCGGGTGTGGCTGCCCTGGATCTGGCCTCCATTTCCTGCAGGCGTTGTTCAAGTTCCTGTATTCTGCCCTCCATTTCCGCGCGCGACGGGCCTTGGTCCACCTGTGAATAGGATGTTGCGCCTTTAGGGGCATAGGTTTGAGGGGCATGGGCCGGTGTGGAGGGATAGCTTGGCGCGGAGGAAAAGCCCGGATTACCGTAGCCACCGCCATAGGGGTCGGATGGGGGTGCCCCATATGCACCGGGCGGTGCATTGAACATGGGCGGTGCTTGCGGTGGTGGAGCCCCATATCCGGGACCTCCAGGAGGTGGCAGAGCACCGTAACCGTAGCCGGGCGGCGGTGCGCCGTAGGGGACGTCGTATCCCGGAGGTGGCAGGTCGTCGATGTCCCGGCGGTTGTTATTATTGCCAAACCATTTGCCTGGATTCATCATGTTCATCGGTCCAAAGCCGCTAGCAGCAGCCGGAGTGGCTGCGGACATACAGCCCAGTCCAACCGCCAACGCGGCCAGATACGTCTTAGACGTCTTTTTCAACACAGTAGTCCCTCCTCCATTTTTAATTGCTATTTCCCATAGCGGCTTAGAGCAACCGGAACAGGATCGATAGCCTGTTTCTTACATGGAAGTGGATGGCGCGTCAAATTAGCATTTAATTGTATTGATGTTCACCGCGCCCAGGTTCCGGAGCGGCTGACACGCATCCCGAGCGCCTGGTGCCAAGCTGAAAATGACTCGTTGCTCATGTGAGCAAGTGCGTTTTCGGACGTGAGGCTTAATGGTTCTAATGAGACGAGCTTGAACTCCGTCCCGACTGCGCAGGGTGGGCAGAGTTATGTCGCACTTCCCGTGTTCAGGATAAGGTGGCCTCGTACCCAGCCTGATTGATGGCGGCAATCAGCTTTTCGGCTTTGGCGTCACCTTGAATGACGGCGCGTCCCGAATCCAGATCGACGGATGGGGTTTGGGTGACTCCGGGGACAGCACTCAGTGCCTCCTGAACGGCGTTGACACAATGCTGGCAGTTCATGCCGGTGATCTGTAGTTCTATCATGAGGGTCTCCGGGGAGATTATGGGCGTTCACATGGGCTTAGGTTCAGTGCATAGTATCATCCGATAATCAGATGCGGTCAGGCGGCCGTGTCCTTGTATATTCTGGTGGAGGCGGAAGATGGGGAATTCCCTCAGGGAACAATTGCTCAAGGCTGGTCTGGTGGACAAATCCAAGGTCCAGCAGGCGAAAAAACAAACACGCAAGAAAAAACGCAACAAGTCAGCCGTTGGACAACCGGACCGGATTGAACAGGCCGTGGCCCGCGCTCAGGCAGACAAGGCGGCACGCGACCGGGAATTGAACCGGCAAAAAGAGATCAAACAGGCGGCAAAGGCACGCAAGGGATTGCTGCGTGAGTATGTGGAGAAGAACAAACTCAATGATCCGGCTGCTGAGGAACCGTTCAACTTTGTCCACGGCAACAGTGTGAAGCGTCTGCACGTCAATGCCAAACAACGCGATCGGCTGGTGGCGGGGAAATTGGCCATCGTACAGGTGGGGGAGCGGTATTATCTGGTGGAGACGGAGGTGGCGGTCAAAATGCAGGGCATGCTGCCGGGGATATTTGTATACATCGCTGCGCAGGACGTGTCTGCGGAAGACGATCCGTATGCCGAATATCAGGTGCCTGATGATTTGATGTGGTAGGAGCTGAAAAATCACTCCCCGAGTGGTTCGCTAGGGACTATTGCGCTCCGCTGCTGACCTGAGCGGATGAGCGATTGCGTCATACCCCGGCTGGGAGGTGTGACGCAATCATCCTTGTACCTATTGCGGGGTGGGCGCGGGGGCTTGGGTGTTGCCGCCACCCTGGTTGGGGTAGCCATAAGCCTGGCCATACCCGGGATAACCGTAGCCCGGGTAACCATATCCATAACCTGGATAGCCGTATCCGTAGCCCGGATAGCCGTAACCCCGGTAGCCGTAGCCCCTGTCATAGTAGTAATCGCGATCCCTGTTATTGCCGCCGAACCACTTGCCCGGGTTCATAAAGTCACCGAAATTGGCGGCCTGGACCGGTGCCGTAGTGGCCAAGACACCCATACCGAGCACGCCGGCGGCGATCATAGTAAGTTTGTTATGCATGCTTTCCCCCTGAGATTTTAAGGTTGGGGAGCGGGTGTCTCCCCGTCGAATTAGGTTTATTCCACACCGTCGGCCGGATGCCTGGCGCCCAGGAGTTGGGCGAGGCGGTCGGGCGGATGAAGCCGGCCCCTGAATAGTTGACACAAGATACTACGTTCGGCGCATGAATGCGACCGACTGCTTTGCGGGCAGGTCCACTTCCGGGGTCTGAAAGTTGAACTGAAAAGTAATCTAACATCATGATATTAATGTACTATTATCAGGCCTGGCGACTAGTCCGGACAAGATGGCATGATGAAAAATTATATAATATATTAAAATAATTATGAAGTAATATTTCTCCGGACGTAGCCCGGGTTTGATACCTGAGCCCGCATGGATAGGAAATGGCCGGAAATGCGGCGGCGTGAGGGCTGATCTCCTGAGTTCATGGTCGATATGCAGCGGATTTCCGCATTCGGCTCCTTTTGATTATCCTGGAATGCCTTATCCAACGTCCATGGTTGTTGCGCAGTGAGCCGTGTCGAAAGTCCCGATACCGGGCAAAATGATATCCCCACCCCAGATGAAGTGAACTCCTGTCTGTTGAAGGACCGCCCGGTGTTGCGCCGTCGGCTGCGCGCTATCCTGGCGCGGCGGGATCAGGGCAAGGCCTTCGATCAGGACCTTGCCAAGCTGATCCGTGCCGTGGCCGATTCCAAGGCCCTGCTGCAACGCCGCCGTGAGGCACTGCCAAAGCCGGAGTTTCCGGCGCAGTTGCCGATCAGTCAGCGCTGGGAGGAGATTGCAGGGGCCATCCAAAAACACCAGGTGATTGTGCTGTGCGGCGAGACCGGCTCCGGCAAGTCCACCCAGCTGCCCAAGATCTGCCTGGCCCTGGGGCGCGGAGTGGCCGGACGCATAGGCCATACCCAGCCACGGCGCATAGCGGCGCGCAGCCTGGCATCGCGGGTATCTCAGGAACTGGGCACGGAACCGGGCACGGCGGTGGGTTACAAGGTGCGTTTTCACGACCGGGTGCAGGCGGCCACCCATGTCAAGCTGATGACCGACGGCATTCTGCTGGCGGAGATCCAGCAGGACCGCTTCCTCGACGAATACGACACCCTGATCATCGACGAGGCCCATGAGCGCAGCCTCAACATAGATTTCCTGCTCGGCTACCTGCAGCAATTACTGCCCAGGCGACCGGATCTGAAGCTGATCATCACCTCCGCCACCATCGATCCGCAACGTTTTTCCCGCCATTTCGCGGATGCTCCGGTGATCGAGGTTTCCGGCCGTACCTACCCGGTGGATGTGCGTTACCGCCCACCTGAGGACGAGAGCCTTGGTGAGCGTGATGAGACCCTGCAGCAGGCCATCGTGGCGGCGGTGGACGAGCTGGGGCGGGAGGGCAGGGGCGATATCCTGGTATTTCTGTCCGGCGAGCGGGAGATCCGCGAAACCGCCGAGACCCTGAGAAAACACCGGCTGCCCGCCACCGAGGTACTGCCCCTGTTCGCCCGCCTCGGGCCCGAGGAGCAGGCGCGCATCTTCCAGTCCCACGGGGCGCGGCGCATAGTGCTCGCCACCAACGTGGCGGAAACCTCGTTGACGGTGCCGGGCATCCGCTATGTCATCGACGCCGGTTTCGCCCGCATCAGCCGTTACAGCCACCGCAGCAAGGTGCAGCGGCTGCCGGTGGAGCGTATTTCCCGGGCCTCGGCGGACCAGCGCAAGGGCCGCTGCGGGCGCGTGGCCGATGGCATCTGCATCCGCCTCTACTCGGAGGACAGCTTCGAGTCCCGCCGTGAATTCACCGAGCCGGAGATACTGCGCACCAGCCTGGCGGCGGTGATCCTGCAGATGAAAGTGTTGGGATTCGGCGAGATCGAACGCTTTCCTTTCGTGGAACCGCCGGATTCACGGCTCATCTCCGACGGTTACCGCTTGCTTGGCGAACTGGGTGCAGTGGATGAGCAGCGTCAGGTGACGCCCCTGGGCCGGCAATTGGCCCGTTTGCCGGTGGATCCGCGCATCGGCCGCATGTTGCTGGCGGCAGCGCGGTCCAACTGCCTGAACGAGGTGCTGGTGATCGCCGCCGCCCTGAGCGTGCAGGACCCGCGCGAGCGGCCCCTGGAAAAACAACAGGCGGCCGATGAGATCCATGCCAGCTTCAATCATGAACAGTCGGACTTCCTGGGCTTCTGCAATCTGTGGCGATTCCTGGAAGAGCAGCGCAGGCATCTGTCCCGCAACCAGTTCCGCAAGCTGTGCCAGCGCCACTTCCTGTCCTGGAACCGGGTCCTGGAATGGCACGACACCCAGCACCAGTTGCGCGGCCTGCTGCACGAGCAGGGCCACAAGGAAAACACAGGCGAGGCCGATTATGACTCGATTCACCAGGCACTGCTCAGTGGCCTGTTGAGCCATATCGGCCTGAAGGACGAACGCCGGGAATACCAGGGGGCTCGTGGCGGGCGTTTCTGGATCCACCCCGGTTCCGCCCAATTCGAGGCTGCGCCCAAGTGGATCATGGCGGCGGAGCGGGTGCAGACCACCAAGGACTACGGCCGCATCGTCGCCCGCATCCAGCCGGAATGGATCGAGCGGGCGGGAGCGCACCTGATCAAGCGCGGTTACAGCGAGCCCCATTGGCAATCCAAGCGTGGCCAGGTGGCGGCCTACGAAAGCATCAGCCTGTACGGCCTGGTGATCATACCCCGGCGGCGGGTCAACTACGGACCCATAAATCCGGCGGAATCCAGGGAAGTGTTCATCCGCTCCGCCCTGCTGGAGCGGGACTTCGAGACCCGCGCTCCCTTCTATCGTCACAACCGGGAGCTGATCGAATACGTCGAGCACCTGGAGGCCAAGTCCCGCCGCCGCGACATCCTGGTGGACGATGAGGCCATACTGGCCTTTTACCAGCAGCGCATCCCACCCGGCATCTACTCCGGCCCGGCCTTGGAGAAGTGGCTGCGCAAGGCGGAAAAGACCCAACCCAAGCTGCTGCACATGCAAATAAGCGACGTGATGCGTCAGGGCAGTTCCGAGGTGGCTCATAGCGCTTTCCCGGATGCCTTGCAGGTGGGTGGTGCTGAACTGCCTTTGGAGTATCATTTCGATCCAGGCCATGGTGAGGATGGCGTGACCCTGATGGTGCCCCTGGCCCTGATCAACCAGGTGCCGGTTGAGCGATGTGAATGGCTGGTTCCCGGGCTGCTGCAGGAATTGCTCATCGCTCTGCTGCGTGGCCTGCCCAAGCAGATGCGCAAGTCTTTCGTGCCCATCCCGGATACGGCGCAAGGCCTGATGAAGCGCCTGCAGCCCTCCGACCGGCCCCTGATCCAAGGTCTGGGCCAGGCATTGAAGGAACTGACGGGTGTGCATGTGCCGGAAGACGCGTGGGACTTGAGTGCGGTGCCCAAGCATTTGCGCATGCGTTTCCGCATCGTGGACGAGCAGGGCCGGGAACTCGACGGTGGCCGGGATTTCACCGAGTTGCGGCACAAATACGGCGGCAAGGCCAGGCGTCAGTTCGCGCAACTGCCCGGCAGTGGGCTGGAGCGGGAAGGCATCACCCGCTGGGATTTTGGTGAACTGCCGGAGACCGTGATCCTGGAACGGGGCGGTATTCGCATGCAGGGCCACCCGGCCCTGGTGGACCGTAGCGAGCATGTGGACCTGCGGGTGTTGGATTCCGCCGAGGCGGCTGCCCGGGCCAACCGTGCCGGGCTGCGCCGCCTGCTGACCCTGAACATGCCACAGGACATCCGCTATCTGCGCAAAAACCTGCCCGGACTCAATGCCATGCGTCTGCAATACGCCAAGGCCCCGCACCGCTCGGGCAATGAAAGCGGTGACATCGTTTCCGAGTTGGTGGCCCTGATCCTGGACCGCGCCTTTTTCCTTGACCGCCCCCGCATAGACAGTGCGGAGGCATTCGAGCAACGCATTGCCGAGTGCAAAGGCGATCTGATGAGCATGGCCGCAGAGGTGTGCAAACTGGCAGGCAGCATTCTCGCTGCCTACCAGCGCCTGCGTAAACAGGTGGACGGACTCAACCAGATCAACTGGCTGCCCTCGGTGCAGGATATAAAGGCCCAGATGGAAGGTTTGCTCTACAAGGGGTTTCTGGCGGATACGCCCTATGACCACCTGCAGGACTACCCGCGCTATCTCCAGGCCCTGGAGACCCGGGTGCAGCGCCTGCCCACCGGTGCCCGGCGCGATCGTCAGCGCCTGCAGGAAATGACGGAACTTAACCGGGACTGGCAGTCCCGCAGCACCAGTGCCCAGGAGGCTGGGAGGGAAGATCCGCGCCTGCATGAAATTCGCTGGATGCTGGAGGAACTGCGCATCTCCCTGTTTGCCCAGCCCCAGCCAACGGCCTATCCCATATCGGTCAAACGGATCGGGAAGCGCTGGAAAGAGCTGGGATTATAAGTCTTTCTCAGCGGAAAGGAGTACATTCGCAGGCAAGCTCAGCGGTTCACATTGCCTTTCACCAGCATCAGGAATCTGATTGTGGTGCTCGGCACGGCTACCCTCATGGCCATGCCATTCCTCCGTGATGGAGCGGCTGCGGATGATTCAGTGGGAGCCCATCCCTCTGTGCGACCGGTTCACCGCCTGTATTGCCGACGTAGCGGTGCCGTTGCGTGCGGCCACCCTGTTGAAAAGCTGGCTGGGCCTGGGCTTGATCGGCCAAATCCGATCAGGTCACGGCAGTTAGCTCATAGCCTACAGTGTGAATGGGGTCAGCTAAATGGTGACCCCCAAACTCATTAAAGATAGGTCGCCCGCCCGTCCTGATTGCTCAATGCCAGCATTTGCCCTGGCCACCTCCATAACACCTATTCCCCAAGGGATTTCGGTGTCAAAATAGCCGGACAACTATCAATAATCCACCAGAGAATTGCCATGAATCCGGAAAAAGTTGTCTTCGGTTTTTTCATCGTATTGGCCTTAACACTTAATTTCGGTTTCTTTGTAGGCGATCTTGATAACCACGAACATCACCATGTCTACGAGCTGTTCGCAGTTATCGTGGTGAATCTGGTGGCCACCGTGCTTAAATTCGGCGATCGCACTCAGATGGGCGCAGTGCTGCTGGCGACCAGCCTGGTCGCCATGTTGCAACTGATAGCGGCCGCCCTGGTGTGGGCGGTCGCGGTGCATGGCACGGACACCGGGCTTACACCGGCAGTGACGGCCAGTATCGTGTCCTTGTCCGGCGGGGCCATGCTGGCCAATGTGGTCTCTGTGGTTCTGCTGGTGATCGAGACGGTTATGCTCAGGCGCTGAGTGCCGCAGCCGGGCATTATTGAATTGTTTTCCTTGGGCGCTTGCCATGCTCCTGGGTTGAAGCCGGGAGCCGCTCCTTATGCAATGTGCCGTGCGCGCGCTGCACGCATAAATTCACCACCCAGCATATGAAATTATGATGTTCTGATGGAAAACATCGTCTTCCTCATCTTCCGACGCATGCGCGCGCCTCTGATCTGGCTGGTATGCGTTTACACCGTGGCAGTGTTCGGACTGACCCTGATCCCCGGACAGGATGCCCAGGGCGACCCGGCGCGCATGGACATCTTCCATGCCCTGTATTTTGTCAGCTTTATGTCCACCACCATTGGCTTCGGCGAGATCCCCAACGAGTTCACGGATGCCCAGCGGCTGTGGGTGCTGTTCTGTATCTACGCCACGGTGGTGGTGTGGATCTATGCCATCGGCACCGTGTTGTCCCTGCTGCAGGACAAGACCTTCCAACAGACCATAGTGGAGCGGCGTTTCGCCCGCCGCATCAATCGCCTGCGGGAGCCTTTCTATATGGTGTGTGGTTATGGCGAGACCGGAAGCGCCCTGGTCTATGCATTGTCCGAGCGCAATCAGCAGGCGGTGGTCATGGACATCAGGCAGGAACGGGTCAACCTGCTTAAATTGGAAAATCTGCGCCTGTTCGTGCCTGCGCTATGTGCGGATGCCGGGCGGCCCGTGCATTTATTGGAAGCCGGCCTGAAGCACCGTAATTGCGCTGGTGTGGTGGCCCTGACCAACGTCAACGAGACCAATCTGAAGATTGCGATCACCGCCAAGCTGCTGCATTCGGACATTACCGTGATCTGCCGAGCGGACTCCCATGATATAGAGGCTAACATGGCCTCATTCGGTACCGATCATATCTACGATCCTTTCGATACTTTCGGCCATCATCTGGCCGTGGCATTGCAAGCACCTTGTCTCTACCTGCTGCACGAATGGCTCACCGGGGGCAGCTCCCAGGCCTTGCCGGAACCCATATATCCGCCCAGGGAGGGACTATGGATTCTCTGCGGCTATGGCAGGTTCGGCAAGGCGATATTGGAACGCCTGCTGGACGAAGGCCTGGAAGTGGTGGTAATCGAAGCAATACCGGAAAAAACCGGCGTGCCCAAGGATGTACGCATGGTGTTGGGGCGGGGCACGGAGGCCGAGACCCTGGAGCAGGCTGATGTGCGGCGGGCCGTGGGCCTGGTGGCGGGCACCAATGACGATGTGAACAACCTGTCCATAATGATGACCGCCCTGTCGCTCAACGACGATCTGTTCGTGGTGGCCCGGCAGAATATGCTGGATAACGAGGACCTGTTCCAGTCCGTTAACGCGGACATGGTGATGCATCCCAGTTCCATCGTGGCCAATAAAATCCGGGTCCTGCTGGCCACCCCCATGCTGTCCGAATTCGAATCGCTGGCTCTGCACTATGAAGATGGGTGGGCCTGTCAGCTGATCAGCCGCATCGTGGGCCTGGCCCGTGATGACGGGATCTTGGGTGAGGGTCTCAGCCCCGATCCCGAACAGGCGAGGGTGTTGTATAAATCTTTGGACGAAAACACGGTGCAGCGGCCTTTTGTCTGGGAGGTTACAATCGCTGAGCAGCAGGCCCATGCTCTGACAAGGGCGTTAGGGCAGGGCGAAAGCATGACACTTAAGAACCTGTTGCGGGATCCGCGCGAACGCAAGCGTTTGCTCCCGTGTATTCCGCTGATGCTGGAACGCAGCGGCGGCCGGGTGTTGCTGCCGCCTTCGGATACCCGGGTGAAGGTCGACGATCGGTATTTGTTCTGCGGCCGGCATTCGGCGCAGAATCGCATGGAATGGACCCTGCAAAACCGCCATGCGCTCAATTATATTCTCACCGGCGGCAGTCGGCCGCAGGGAGTGGTGTGGCGGCTTATTCAACGGATGTTCGAAAAAGGCGGTTAACATTCCTGGCCCGCCTGCCATAATTAACCGGGATATTTCATGAATCTCGTGCGAATGATCACAGAGAGCGGACATTCGTTGCAGTCTTGATTCGGCTTTACCGCATTGTCGTGGCTGCTGCACGCAAAGCCCGCGATACGGCAAACAGATACAGTCGAAGCAACCCGCGGGGGTAATATGCATAGTCTTTTAAGGCAGCTCAAGAGCGATCATCGAAACCTGGTGCGTCTGTTGGAGGTATTGGATCGGCAACTGGATGACTTTCACGAGGGCCGCGAGCACGATATCGACCTGATGTGCGAGTTGGTGGAATACATGGAGTCGTACGAGGACCAGGTGCATCACCCCACGGAGGACCTGGTATTCGCACGCCTGAAAGAACTGACGGACGAAAAACGGGTGGCCATCGAGACCCTGGAAGAACAGCATCAGATTCTTGAAAAGATGACAAAAAAGTTTCGCGACACGTTGGAGGCCATCATGCATGGCGGCGTGGTGCTGCGCCGTGACGTGGAGTCCAGTGGCCGGGCCATGGTCAAGACCCTGCGTCAGCACATGCTCCTGGAAGAGGATGAGGTCTTCGAACTGGCGGCAGCGACCCTGAGCGAGGCGGACTGGGATGCGGTGGCGGCCAAGGCGCCTAAATTCAATGATCCGGTGTTCGGCAATCCTGATCCGGCCCGTTTTCGCAGCATCTTCATGCATCTGGCGACGGAACTGGGAATCAAGACATAAGAAAACCGCTTAATACCGAGACAAAGGCCTCCGGCGCATCACTGTAGACCCAGTGGCCTGCGTCCGGGATCATGCGCATGCGCGCATGCGGAAAATAGCCAAGGGCCGCCTGGGCGTGCTCGGGGCTCAGGTAATCTGATCGACCGCCATGGATGAACAGGGTGTCGCCGGGATACTGAGTGCCTGCCTGCATCCGGGGAAAGCCCAGGATGTGGTCCATTTCCTTGCGCAGGACCGGCAGATTGATGCGCCAGGCCCAGCCGCCCTGGCTGGGCAGCAGGTTTTGCAGCAGGTAGCCGCGCAGGGCAGGGGAGTCCAGTTGGCGGGCCAGTTGCCGATCCGCCTGAGAGCGTCCGCTCAGTCCGTCCAGTGAGACCGATTCCAGGGCTTCCAACAGATTGTCGAAGCTATGCCGGTAGGTGACCGGTGCCATGTCCACCGGGACCAGGCCGCGTACCCGCTGCGGATGATGCAGGGCCAGCCACATGGCGGCCTTGCCTCCCATGCTGTGGCCTACCAGATACACGGACTGCAACCCACTGGCATCGAGTAATTCGAGCACATCGCCGGCCATGGAGGCATAGTCCATGCCTGGGTCGTGGGGAGATCGGCCGTGGTTGCGCAGGTCCGGAACCAGGATGCGAAACCTGTCCTGCAAGGCGCGGGCTATGCTGTGCCAGTTGCCGGAGGAGCCGAACAGGCCGTGCAGCAGCAGTAATGGTGTGGCGTCCGCCGGACCGTATTCACGATAGTGCAGTTGCATGGAAGACTCCGGTTGATTCCCGGCAGACGCTATTGCGTGGCTTTCGTTTCCCCCTTCTCCCCGGCGTCTGCAGCTGGTTCATTCCTTCTGAGGGGCTTGGCGATGATCAGGGCGCCGATGCGGGCCGAATCCAGATAGTGTAGTTCCTTGCTGCGCATGCGGCGTTTCTGCTGCATGCGGAACAGGTG
>RRYU01004209.1_pt1 | contig 17716 bp, 21 predicted proteins | sample 2162651 | NCBI WGS metagenome assembly RRYU01 (sample SAMN10267283, study PRJNA491782) | microbial mat metagenome | isolation source: biomat in the production well | place: Japan: Minami-Kanto gas field, natural gas well KTG3 | collected 2017-06 | reverse complement strand
CCCCCCCGGTAGTGTCCCACGAGGGTTTCAAGCAGGTAATTGATGCTTGGGGCGATCAATCGTATCGAACAAACAATTCTTCGGCGATGCCGAAGAGCATGCTGCCAATCTTGACCCCGTAGAAAAGGTCCCTGTGCCTGATCAGCTCAAACTAGCGCGGCAGATGATCAGCAGTATCGACCCCTTAGACTATTTCCATCATTGGAAGACGCCAGATGAACGTTTAGAAGAGTAAGTTGGAGCTCTCGGGTCGGACCCGCCCAACTGACTAATATTAATGTATTTACCGTGCGATTTATGGAGTATAATCCCCCTTAAATCCATCATTTTATAGGCAAAATCATGCAGTTACAGGCGCTATGAGACTTTTGCTTCGCGAACGACAGACCACTAAGGCGGACATACAATTCAAAACCCTGGAGATTAGTGATGTTTACATACCGTGAGTACTGGCAAACCATGTTCCGACTGATGGCCGCCGAACCTGATTATCCTTTGTCACCGCAAAAGACCACCGACAAAAACTGGCTGGCCTGGAACTGTTTCGGCCGCAGCGGCAGCACCCTGTTTGCCTCAGCCCACCAAAAAGACGGCTGGATCTCGGTGAATTTCGCTACGGACAAATTGCGGACCGACCTCTTCTGCGCTCTGCTGGAGGATCGGGAAAAGATCGACGCCGCAATCGGAGCGACCTTGCGATGGGGTAACCCGATTGGCAAGGAAAAGAGCGGGACCCAAGCCATTCTGACCAAGTACGGGGTAGACCATCATGACAGGTCGGCCTGGCCCGACCAGCACCAGTGGTTTGTGTCGCAATTGTCGTGCTTTTACAAAGCGTTCAGGCAGGCGATTGATAAATTCTCTTAAAACTGGCCAGAAAAACATTCATAATATTATAATTTCATGCCTTTTTGAAACAGGGGACATAATACCGATTTCAATCATTAGAATTAGTATTATGTCCCCCGTTTCCGGCACGATGTTGGTGCAGCGCCCGTCTGGCTGGCACTACGCAGCAGGTTGATCCTGGAATCTTCTCCACGGATGCCTGGGGTCGGACCAAGTTAACTTTTTGAAATGATGACAAAACAGCGCCAAAATATGCCCTGTTTTTGTGCTATGGGCCTATTATGGAGGTCGAAATCAGCCCTATACGCTTTTAATACAATTGCCTTGCTAAGGATTAACTGACTATAGAGCTATTTTTGACCCCAAAAATCGATCCATAGGGCTTAAAGGGGCGGTTTATAGGAATAAAATACTGTAATGTCAGGCAGTTAACTTGGTCCGACCCCGTCTCCCCCAATGGAATTCTTGATTGACTTTTACTAGACCTTTTGTTAGCTATTTATCAATAACTTACTTATCGAGAGCGACCGAGGGACTGGCCCAGTGACGTCGCAGCAACCATCCCATGTGGGAACGGTGCTAACTCCAGCGGGAGCCTCTCCCGGCAGATAAGGAAGGTAAGCGGTCCCAAAGACGACTCCTTCCGACAATTTGGAAGGGGTTTTTGTTTTTCGGGGTCGTCCCCGTCATCATGACGGGTCGATCTCCAGACTCAGGCCCCTCACGCCTTGAACCAGGAGGTCGATGGCATGTCAGACTCAGCTCTCCCCCTCATCGTTAATAATCAGCAGATCATGAGTTTCATCCCGGCAACCAGCGTTTGCAGCGACCGGCCGAGCGTGCCGGGCCGAGTGCGCCGCCCAGTGTCGAACCCTGCGATCCGCTTGCAGCAGGGAGAATACTTCCGAAACAACATCTGGTCGCTGCAGGTTATCGAACGCTATTTCGATGGTGACACCAAAAGCTTCCGATCCGACCGTTTCGGCACAAAGGAGAAGCCCTATGACAGTCATCAGAGAGAGCCGCAACAGCAAGAAGACCTTCGGCGGCGGGATGGGGAGCTTGATACCTTTAAGCGGCAACATGACGCCGCCTTCGCAAAGGAACTCGGAGTCAAACATTCCGCTTCCGCTGACAGACGGAGAACGGCAGGCAATCAATAGGATCGACAACCAGCTGCTGGAAAACTCCAAGGAGGTCCTCACGACTGACAATCCAGAGAGGTTAGAACCGCTGAGGACTGCAGACACGCAGCTTGTTTCTTCAGGAGATAATGCAGGGGATAAGCGCAAAGCTGTGGAAACAGCAATTGAAGGAGATGGAGATGGACATTGAAGCTGCCCTTACAGCCTACCGTAAAGGCGATCGACTTGGTGCTCCGTGGGAAGGTGGGCCTGCTCACTGGTCACCAGTCTCATACGAGAAGATCCTCGCCAGGAAAAATCAATACCCTTTGGGAACCGATGAAGCTGATACGGTTGACTGTTTTGAGAAATTTTTGACTCTCCATGGATATGATGAAAACCTCGACAATTTGCTTGTGGCCTGGGCACGTTTTCATGAGCGGAATCGCCGGACGACTTGTTACGGCGAGACCTGGAAAGATTACTTTGCCACTGTCAGGGGGTTGGATAAGTCAAGAATGCTGACCACAGGGCGGCTGTTCACTCTATCAGCAGAACGCAAACCAGGAGGTTCCCTGGGGAATGGTTGCCTGGCGTTGGGGCTGCCAGCCTACGCATACGCTAAAAAACTCGGGCTTCAGAGCAAAGAAGTTATGCAGTCATTTTTCAGGCTATCTCATTCACATGAGGGGGCGTTGGGCTGTGCAAGGTTCCTTTGTGATCTCTTTGATGCGGTCGAAGCTGGCAGAAAGATCACCGCGCTCGATGCCGACTGTCAGCCGGTCAAAACGTTCTTGACTGATAAAGAGTGGCAGCTCAAGCCGGAGGTCTTTGCCAGGAAGTATCCGCACAACGTATTGTGCTGTTACACAGTGATCCATGCTCTTTACGGAGTTCTCAATGCTTCGAGCGAAGAGGAGTTGATTGTCTGGGTCGTTAGCATGAACGGGGATGTAGATTCTGTCCTCTCCTTGGCCATGCTTTTGTTCTCATTGTTTGAAGGAGGCGGTGGTAGTTTTCGATAATATTCGTGATGTCTATGAAGTAACTCCTGGTGCTGACATTACCGGCGTTACTTTCGGCCTCACATTCCGATCCAACTGGATCGGCACAAAGGAGAAGCCCTATGACAGTCATCAAAGTGACCCACAACAGCAAGAAGACCTTCTTCGGCGGCGGAATGGGGAGCTTGATACCCTTAAGCGGCAACATGACGCCGCCTTCGCAAAGGAACTCGGAGTCCGTCGCTCCGTCGCTCCCGCCCGAGTTCGCGCTGGAAGTGAAAGAACAGATGGGCTTACCGATCGAGGCGACGGAAAAGTCCGACTCGTCCACTGGTCAGGGCAAGAAAACCTCCGGGAGTTGGACCCTGCCAAGCATGGCGAAGGACTAGGAGCTGGGGACACTCAAAATTGAGTGTCCCTTTTGAGTGTGGGGATTTGGGGATTTGGGGTCGGACCAAGTTAACTTGTTGAAATGATAACAAAACAGCGCCAAAATATGCCCTGTTTTTGTGCTATGGCCCTATTATGGAGGTCGAAATCAGCCCTATACGCTTTTAATACAATTGCCTTGCTAAGGATTAACTGACTATAGAGCTATTTTTGACCCCAAAAATCGATCCATAGGACTTAAAGGGGCGGTTTATAGGAATAAAATACTGTAATGTCAAGCAGTTAACTTGGCCCGACCCCGTCTCCTAACTTGGTCCGACCCCGTCTCCCCCAAAGGATACCGGACGGTCCGGTATTTATGGAGGGGGCCTGCACTAGTATCAACTCCCAAGAGCGAACGGAATGATACGGTCTTGCTTCTCGAAAAGTACGCAGCCGCTCATAGTTTCTGTGGCCCGCCGCTCAGGTCAAAAACGTTAGCCCACACAACAGATATTGTTGACAATGCCCTACAATGAGCGTACGATTTAACGTACGCAAAGGAGGCAGCGATGACAACTATTACAGCAACCGAAGCCAGAAAGCTTCTCTATAAACTCCTCGACGACGTATCTGAATCGCACGAGCCCATCCAGATCACCGGCAAGCGCAACAGCGCGGTCTTGATTGCCGAGGACGACTGGCGTGCCGTGCAAGAGACTCTTTACCTGCATTCTGTTCCCGGCATGAAGGAGTCGATCATTGGCGGCATGAAGACGCCTGTCGAAGAGTGCAATGAGGAATTGGACTGGTGAGTTGGAAACTGGTCTATACCAAACATGCGCAAAAAGATGCAAAGAAGCTTTCCGCTGCCGGGCTAAAACCGAAGGCACAGCAATTGCTCGACATCCTCGCAGAGAATCCCTTTCAAAAGCCCCCACCATACGAAAAGCTCGTCGGCGACCTGGCTGGTGCTTACTCGCGTCGCATCAACATCAAACACCGGCTTGTCTATCAGGTTCTCGAGGACCTTCATATGGTGAAGGTGCTACGGATGTGGACGCACTACGGATAGTGGCTAACCAAACGCTCTCGGATTTGGGCAGCGGATTTGGGCGGATTTGGGGTCGGGCGGATTTGGGGTCGGACCAAGTTAACTTGTTGAAATGATGACAAAAAGGCGCCAAAACATGTCCTGTTTTTGTGCTATGGGCCTATTATGGAGGTCGAAATCAGCCCTATACGCTTTTAATACAATTGCCTTGCCAAGGATTAACTGACTATAGAGCTATTTTTGACCCCAAAAATCGATCCATAGGGCTTAAAGGGGCGGCTTATAGGAATAAAATACTTTAATGTCAAGCAGTTAACTTGATCCGACCCCGTCTCTCCCCGTCTCTACGCCCAGGGGCGGGAACGAGGACCAGGCTGGAGCAGGCGGATCGACAAAGGCCAGGCGGCCATGGTCAGGCTGTTTGGCGAGCCCGGGATCGGGGGCACTCCCTAGCAGGCCGTTGAAAAACGAACCGGGTGCCGGCCTTTTCCGCCCGCAAGGGTGTCCCGTTGCTCAAGGGACACCCGAAATGTAAACATTCAGACTCTCAAAACCAGAGGTGCCATGAACCGCCCGATTGCCATAGTGCTGATCGTCCTCATCACAGCGAGCCTGATCTTCAGCACATTCGCTCTTTTCCAGGGCAATTTCGCCGCCGCCCTTTCTGTCTACCCGCTCCTGATCCTTGCTTATTTCTTTATACGATCCGTCAAAAAGAAGTGACGCGCTGAAGCTGGGGACGTTGCCGTGAAACTGTCCCTCGGAAACGTCCCGGAGAGCCTGAAATTCAAATAAGGAACAAAAAGATGCCCATAAAAAACCAAGTCTATGAGTTCAAAATCACCCTGAAAGACATCAAACCTCCGATCTGGCGACGCATCCAGGTGAAGAATCATTACACTTTTTGGGATCTGCATGTTGCCATCCAGGATGCCATGGGATGGCTCGACTGCCATCTACATGAATTTCGCATCCCCGATTCCAGGGGCAATACGTTAAGCTTTGGAATCCCGGACGAAGAATTTGAAGACGATACCCGGCCAGGATGGGAAAGCCGGGTCTCCAGGTTTCTGAACCTGGAACGGCCGGTTTTCGAGTATGTGTACGACTTCGGGGATAATTGGCGGCACAAGATCGAACTCGAAAAAGTCCTGCCGGTTGAGCGAGGCAAGCAATATCCTCTCTGCATCAAAGGGAAACGGGCTTGTCCGCCGGAAGACTGCGGCGGGCCATGGGGCTATAAGAACCTGCTGGAGATTTTGGCCGATCCAGAGCACGAGGAGCATGCTGACATGAAAAGTTGGGTGACTTCAATGAAAGAGGGGCCATTCAACCCGGAGGAATTCGACCCGGCTGATGTTGTCTTCAGTGATCCGGAAGAACGGTTTGAATGGGCGTTCAGGGAAATATGATACGAAAAAAGGAACCACCTTCAGTTCCCCCTCCAAATTGACAGCACCGCGATTAAGTGCTATTTTAAGACCATTATATGGCACTTAAATAAAATAAGAGGTGGCACTATGAAAACCGTTCTCGCAAATTGTTCTGCAAGTATCTCCGAACTGAAAAAGAATCCAAGTGCCCTGATAGATGAGTCAGAGGGGCAGCCGATTGTCATCTTGAACCACAACCGGCCCACGGCCTATCTTATCCCGGCAGAAACGTATGAAGCGATTATGGAAAGGCTGGAAGATTACCAACTTGGGCTCCTCGTGAATGAGAGGCAGAATGAAAAAGTCGAAGCCATAGACGTTGATATCGATGCGCTATAAATACGGCCTGAAATTTCTGCCTACAGCACTCAAGGAGTGGAAGAAGCTGGATACTGCCATCCAGGGTCAACTCAAAAAAAAGGTGAAGGAACGGCTTCAGAATCCTCATGTCCCGGCAAGTCGTCTGCACGGCTTCGAAAATCACTACAAAATTAAACTTCGCGCCAGCGGATATCGACTGGTTTACGAAATACTTGAAAGTGAAATCGTCGTGCTGGTGGTTGCTGTGGGCAAAAGAGACCAGGATCTTGTTTATAAAAAAGCCTCCAAAAGAAGAGGAGAAGGATAGGGAGTCTGGGGTCGGACCAAGTTAACTTCTTGAAATGATGACCAAAAAACGCCAAAATATGCCCGGTTTTTGTGCTGTGGGCCTGTTTAGGGGGGCGAAATCAGCCCCATACGCTTTTAATACAATTGGCTTGCTGTGGATTAGCGGGCTGAATATTTACAACATCGGTCACCTATGGTACATCTCTGCCTGGAAGGCTGTAAGCAGCCACCCAACGACCTTTGCTACAAAGGAGCTATGATATGAAAAACATCATATTACACCTTGCCATCATGATGATGACAGCCACGGTAACTTTTGCAGCGGGTTTCCAAGGAAAAATCACCAAGAGGGAGGGCACCCAGATCGTTATAGAAGTTTTCGGAGAGGAAACAGCCAGCTTCAAGGTCGGGGATGATGTCAGTTTGGAGGCTATCCCAAAGGGAGTCCCTACTCTGGACATGCTAAGAGGCTGATAGACACATGTCATGTCGTTGACATGACTCGGTTGCTCCCCATTTAATTCAATGTTTCGATATTGTGGAAACTGACGACGGCTGGTTGAAAAATGATCAGCCCTTGACATCGAACAAGCAAAGGGATCAAGTCTCCGAGCTGGGGAGCTGGGGACACTCAAAATTGGGTGTCCCTAAACCCAAGAACACTCATCCACCTGGAGAAACTCCTGGGGAAAAACTTCTGTTAGGGACACTCAAAATTGAGTGTCCCTAAACCTGATTATGTTTGCAGCATACGAAAGGGGTGCGTACGTGAAGAGAGCCGGCCCCAAGACTTTGAGCCGGGAGACGGGGACACTCACACGGTCGTGTCCCCAAGAGTGCCCCCGGAACTCTGCCCTCGCGGCACAAGGTCACTCGCCTTTCTCGACCTTCCAATTGGCCTCGACATTGCCTTTCGACCCCTTGGCAGCAGGTGCGGCGCCGCTGTCGGACCTCTGCGGCGACGGGCTGCGCGCTTTCTGCACGGCTGGGAGCAGCAGACCTGTCTTCCGTTCCGTGTCGCCGGACGACACGCCCTGCCGGGCAGGGGCTTCTTGGGTATCCCTGGCTTCGCCGTCGACTCCGTCAAATTTCATATAACCGGCGCCGAAGACCGGAGTTGTCACTATCAGCAGTAGCGCTGCCGCCAGGCCGATGCCGGCGTATTGTCCTGATTTCATAATCTGCCTCCTCTGTCTGAAGGGTTTCCTCTATTATACGCCATCTCCAGAAATGGCGTCGCCAGGCAGAAACTCGTTCTGGGATCTGGGGACGCTTCCACGAAATTGTCCCCCGGACATGATGGGCAGTGGGGACAACTCTGGACATTGGCCAGGGAGCGGCGTTGTCAGGTTATATCGACTCCAGAACACACGAACGGTCCCCGCAACCTATTGCCGCTCTGGCCGCGCCGGACTCGGTGCACGGAGCGGCAGTGGAGCAGGCCTGGGCGACGGGGTGGCCGGTCGATAGCCGGGAGTCGGCGGCGGCGGTGCGGGTTGATAGCCTTTGATATGCCCCGGTTCTACCGCAAGATCACCCATAATTGCCGGGTCGCCTTGATACATCACCGTGATCTTGCCGCTGGTTTCATGCAGACCATAGGATTTGGCTTGGGTGTTTTTGTCTGCGCATTCCACATAGAGGGTCAAGGTCGGCGCCATGTCAAAGGTTCGATCCTCACGCAGGAACTTGACGACGTTGCCGCCATTATTCTGATACTGGATGCGCAGGTTTTCGAACGTCCGCGCCGGGTTCAGAGCCTCGAGGCTGACCGCTGCCTGCTGGTTGTTCACCGCGATATCCGGCTCATAGGTATATTCGAAATTGGTCGACATGCTTCCGTAGCCGGCGTTTGGCACGGTTTTCGGTTGTGAGGTGAACATCAGTTGCGGTTGTCCCGAACCATGAAAAAATGCTTTGCCCAGCATCACCTGGATCTCCTTGAGGTCGCTGCCATTCGGACAGACCGCTGATCCCTTGAGCTTGAAACGCGCCTTTTTCTGGATCGACTGGATGTTCCGGCCCTCAACCGTTTTGATCGCTGACATGTTTTTGATCGATATGGCCTGCATGGGCACGGAGTATTGACCGGTGGTAATCATGGCCTGTGCTGCATCTGCAGCAGCCGTGAAACCAAACAGCCCCACGAAGGTGATGCTCATGACTGCAAGTCGGTGTGAAGTCAGCATGGTCTTCTCCTCTTCTTTCAGGGGCCGGGGAAATCCTCGGCATCCTGTTTATGACTTATTATATCATCAATAGAGGTTCGGAATTGGCAATCGGGGACAGGAAGAGGGGGCGTTCGTAATCTTTTACGTTCCTGCCTTTTGGGTTGCTGGAAGCAGGGAAACGAGGCGACTCAAAATCGTGTCTTTTCGAAGGACTGGGAGTCCAGTGCTTCTGAAAAGCAAATCCATAAACCAAGGTGAACATGAAACAAAGATGCCGACAACCTCGTTTATACATCTCCGACATTGGAAAAGGGACGGGTGCGGGGTAGACTCAAGCCGGGTCGTTGCTCAAAGGACACCCGAAAGGTAAAAAATCAGACGATCAAAAGCAGAGATGCCATGAACCGCCCAATTGCCATAGTGCTGATTGTCCTCATCATAGCGAGCCTGATCTTCAGCACATTCGCTCTTTTCCAGGGGAAATTCGCCGCAGCCCTTTCGGTCTACCCGCTTCTTATCCTGGCTTATTTCCTTATACGCTCCGGCAAAAAGGACTGAAGCACCGGGGAGCCGGGGACGTTGTCGTGGATCTGCCCCCCGGAACTGTCCCGCGAACGAACGTCCATGACAAGTCGAGTCAAAGGGAAACCGGAGGTTTCCCCGCGACAGGACGAGCCCGGTTACAGCACCAGCACTGTCCAAAGGACACCGGCCCCGATTGCCGAGCCAATAACCCCGGCAACATTGGGGGCCATGGCGTGCATCAGCAGGTAGTTGGTCGGATCTTCCTGCAAACCTACGGTATGGACCACCCGCGCCGAATCGGGTACGGCCGAAACCCCGGCAGCGCCAATCAACGGGTTGATTTTTTCTTTGAGAAACAGGTTCATGAACTTGGCGAACAGGATGCCACCTGCGGTTGCGATACAGAAGGACAGGGCTCCCAAACCGAAAATCAGCAGTGACTGGGGGGTCAGGAAATACTTGGCGGCCGTACTGGCGCCGACCGAAAATCCGAGCAGAATGGTGACGATATCGATCATCGCATTCCGTGCGGTATTTGCCAGACGATCCGTCACCAGGCTCTCTTTCAGCAGGTTGCCGAAGAACAGCATGCCGATCAGCACCATCGAGCCGGGGGCGATCAGGGCGCAAATCATGAACGCGGCGATCGGGAAGATGATCTTTTCTTTACGGCTGACCTGCCGCGGGGTTTTCATCCGGATCAGACGCTCTTTCCTGGTGGTCAGCAACTTCATGATCGGCGGCTGGATCACCGGCACCAGGGCCATGTAGGAATAGGCGGCAATCGCGATTGAACCGAGCAGATGCGGTGCCAACTTGGAGGAGAGGAAGATCGCCGTCGGCCCGTCGGCCCCACCGATGATCCCGATGGCACCAGCCTCGGCCGGAGTGAAACCGAGGTAGAGCGCACCGATCAGGGTCAGAAAAATACCAACCTGCGCGGCGGCACCGAGCAACACCAGCTTCGGGTTACTGAGCATCGTCGAGAAATCGGTCATCGCACCGATGCCAAGGAATATCAGCGGCGGAAACACGCCCTGGCTGACACCGAAATAAATATACTGCAGCACACTGCCTTCATCGTAGACACTGATCGCCATCCCTGCGATTACCGGGATATTGCCGACCACCACGCCAAATCCGATCGGTACCAGCAGCAGCGGCTCATAGTCCTTGGTGATCGCCAAGCTGATAAAAATGACGCCGATAATAATCATCGCCAGATTGCCCCAGGTCATCCCGGCAAATCCGGTGTTTAGCAAGAAGCTGTAGAGCATGTCCATTTAAATCTCCGCAGGGAATACCCTCAAGGATTAATAATCAGCAGCTCATCTCCCTGGTTGACACTGTCCCCGGCACTGATATTGACCACGGCTACGGTGCCTTCAATGCGCGAGTTGATCTCGTTCTCCATCTTCATCGCTTCCATCTTGAACAGTGGCTGACCGGCCTTCACCTTGTCGCCCACCTGCACGTAGACCTCCATAATGGATCCGGGGATCGGTGCCAGAACGCTGCCTTCTGCAGCCGTACCGCTTTTACTTTTGGCAATCGAAGCGGGTGAAATCACCGGGGCGGGGCCGCAAACAGAGGCGGCCCCTTCCGGTAAAACCTCGGAGACAGAAGAGATGGCGACCTGGTATTCCTTGCCGTTGATCTCCAGGGTGGCCTCATCGGCGCTTAAATCACGCAGATGCACCAGATAGTCTTTATTGTTCAGCTTCAATTGATATTTACGCATGGGAGCCCCCCTCCGAAAGTGAGCGCATTTTCCCTGCCGATGCCCAGATCGAGCCCTGCCGGTTCTGTCTCGAAATCGTCAACCGCCCCCCTTCGCCAAGACTGCGTTCTGTTTCCAGATGAAGCACCAGCGAGATCACGGCCATGATTTCCTCCTCACTCGGCGGCTCCTCTGTAGCGCCGGTCGCCCCCGGAGTGGACAGATCGCGAACGCGCTCCTTGAATTTTAGAGCCCGCGGCAGTACGGCGATAAACAGACTGATCAACAACAGACCGGAAAAAACAATCAACATCCCTGTCAGGGTGATACCGATACCGTTGCCGTCGATAACATTTTGCCAGCTGTAGGTCATGTTGCTTATCCTGTGATAAATAGAGCCGGATTTCTTTAAAGGGGGATATTGCCATGTTTCTTTCGTGGGTTACTGTCCTGTTTCCCATCCAGCATCACCAGCGCGTTACAGATACGGAAACGGGTCCGCTGCGGCAGGATAACGGCATCAACATAACCACGCCGAGCTGCTTCGTAGGGGTTGGCAAACTTTTCCGCGTATTCGTCACTGCGGGCCTGCAATATCTCCCGGGCCTTCTCAGGATTCTTTTTTGCCTCTTTGGCAAACAGGATTTCCGCTGCCCCTTTTGCGCCCATCACCGCGATCTCGGCGCTCGGCCAGGCGTAGTTGATATCGCCGCGCAGATGTTTGGAACTCATCACACAGTGGGCGCCACCGTACGACTTGCGCACCGTGACAGTCACTTTCGGCACCGTTGCTTCGGCGTAGGCGTACAGCAGTTTAGCGCCGTTGCGGATAATCCCGCCGTATTCCTGCGCGGTGCCAGGCAGAAACCCGGGGACATCGACAAAAGTGACCACCGGGATATTGAAGGCATCGCAGAAACGCACGAACCGCGCCCCCTTGATCGAAGAATTGTTGTCGAGGACTCCGGCCAGGTGCCGTGGCTGGTTGGCCACTATGCCGACCGACTGACCGCCATAGCGACCGAAGCCGATCACCAGATTGGGAGCGAAATCGGGCTGAATTTCAAAGAAGCGGCCCTCATCGACCGTACTGCCGATCAACTGCTTGATGTCGTAGGGCTGATTCGGATTATCCGGTATCAGCAAGCAGAGTCCATCATCCTCACGTGCCACCGGATCTTCGGTTTCGCGCCGCGGAGCAGGCTCCATATTGTTCTGTGGGATATACGAAAACAGTTCGCGCAGATAGGCAATCGCCTGCTCTTCCGTGTCGGCCGCCAGATGGGCAACGCCGCTTTTGGTGGTATGGACGCTGGCCCCGCCGAGGGTTTCGACATCGACATCCTCGTGGGTGACCGCCTTGACCACTTTGGGCCCGGTCAGAAACATGTAACTGTTGTTGCGCACCATCACGGTAAAATCTGTCAACGCCGGGGAATAGACCGAGCCCCCGGCACAGGGGCCAAAGATGCCGGACAGCTGGGGCACCACCCCGGAACTGGTGACATTGCGCAGAAAGATTTCAGTGTAGCCGGCGAGGCTCTCGATCCCTTCCTGAATCCGTGCCCCCCCGGAATCGTTGAGGCCGATCATCGGGGCGCCATTTTTCACCGCCATGTCCATCACTTTGCAGATTTTCTCCGCAAAGGTTTCTGACAGCGAGCCACCCAACACAGTGAAATCCATCGAAAACAGGTAGACCAGTCGTCCGTCGATGGTCCCGTAACCGGTAACGACCCCATCGCCGTAGACTAGGGCCTGCTCCATGCCAAAGTCATGACAGCGATGGGTCTTGAACATATCGAACTCTTCGAAGCTGTCTTCATCGACTAACAGTTCGATCCGTTCCCGCGCGGTGAGCATACCTCTGGCGTGCCGTTTTTTCAGCTTTTCGGCACCGCCGCCCTCCAAAGCCTTTTGGCGCATTTCCAGCAGTTGATTAATTTTTGCTTCCATCATGAGCTTGTCCTTTTCATTTCTCTCTGCCAGATTACCCGTTGTAATAGACCGAATATCTGGTTTCCGAACCGGTGATCCTATCCACCTCTTTCTGCAGGGTTCGCCGCTGTTCGTCCCGCAGCCAGCGATTCCAGTCGTCCAGAGTTTTCCAGGTACTGATCACCAGATGCTCGCTAGGGTCATCATAGTTGACCAGTGTTTCTCCAGAGATATAGCCGTTCTGGGCGTTGGCTAACGCCCGCATCTGCAACAACAGAGGCCGCAGCTCAACAGCTTTTTCCTTCGGAACATAACGAACGATGATAATTTTGACTGCCATCGGCATTCTCCGTAATGCTGAGTCATAACAACTAATCTATATTTGGTATAAAATACCCAAGAGACTCCCATTGCAAGAAAAAAGCAACCGGTAATTAAAAAAACTATGGTTAGTAACTACATGTAAAATATAGACTTTTTAGTATACATCATAGAAAAACGTTTTATTTGCGCAGAGAGGATAAAAGTGCGGACACCCTTAACGTCGACAGCAACCAGCCTCTCAGCAACAAGACATTGCTGCCGCTTCTCGGCTGCTCCGCTTCTGTGAAAACCAGGGGGGCTCGACAGTTTGCGAGACGTCCGTGCGAGAACCCGCGTTCTGGTCAGCAGCGAACGGCTCGCGGCAAGCAAGCCTGTTGATGTCAAACAGGGGTTGGACAAACTTGAAAACAAGGGCCCGGCTGCCACCCCGCAGAAAAGTCTTTGCAGCCGCAGCCGGGACGTTGCCGTGAAACTGTCCCCCGAAACTGTCCCGCGAAGAAACAGCGGCGGGGGTCTTGTTTACAAAAACGCCTCCCGAAAAAGGAGGCGGATAGATCCCCCTCGAATCGCTCCCCCTCAGGTGCCACAGAAGGTGCGGTAGGGCGGGTCCGAAGGTGGCGCCGGAGAGCGGTAGAGGGTCTGCTCCGAGGTGTCGTCGTAGGGGTTGGCCAGCACCGCCAGCAGCCGTTGCAGCGGCTGGTAATCGTCCTGTCCCGCCGCGGCCAGGGCTTCTTCGACCCGGTGGTTGCGCGGGATCACCGCCGGATTGCGGGAGCGCATCAATGTGCCAGCTGCCGCCAGGGATTGCGCCTGTCGCCCCAGCCGCGCCTGCCAGCGTGACTGCCAACGGAGCATGTCATCATCCTCAAACAGCGGGTCCGGCCGGCTGGCACCGTCGGCCAAAGCACGGCAGGTGTTGGTGAAATCGGCCCGCAACCGCTGCATGCCGGCCAGCAGTTCCTCGATCAGGCTCTCATCCTCGGCTTCGGCATTGAACAGCCCGAGCTTCTCGCGCCATCCCGTCAACTGCAGATGCCGGAAATGTTCCGGGAAAGCCGCAATTTTCTCCCGGGCGACAGCCAGCGCCCGGTCCGCGTCGGGGTCGAGCAACGGCAGCAGGCTTTCCGCCAGGCGGGCCAGATTCCACTGGGCGATGGCGGGTTGATTGGCATAGGCGTAACGGCCATGAAGATCGATCGAACTGAAGACCGTCGCCGGATCATAGGCGTCCATGAAGGCACAGGGCCCGTAATCGATGGTTTCGCCGCTGAGGGCGGTGTTGTCGGTGTTCATGACGCCGTGGATGAACCCGACCAGCTGCCATTGCACCAGCAGCGCGGCCTGGCGCATGATAATCGCCTCCAGTAAGGCCGGATAGGGATTGGCGACGGACTCCAGCGCCGGATAATGGCGGGCAATGCAGTAATCGGCGAGCCGCTGCAATTCCTCTCTGCCGCCCCGGGCGGCAACGTATTCAAAAGTACCGACGCGCAGATGACTGGCCGCGACGCGGGTCAGAATCGCCCCCGGCAGGACAGTCTCCCGGTAGACCGGTTCGCCGATTGCGACCACCGCAAGGCTGCGGCTGGTGGGGATACCGAGGGCGAACATCGCTTCACTGATGAGGTACTCCCGCAGCATGGCTCCGAGCGGGGCACGGCCGTCACCGGCGCGGGAAAAAGGTGTCTGGCCCGACCCTTTCAACTGGATGTCGTAACGTTCTCCGCGCGGAGTGAGCTGTTCGCCCAGCAGGATCGCGCGACCGTCGCCGAGCATGGTGAAATGGCCGAACTGATGCCCGGCATAGGCCTGGGCCAGCGGGTCGGACCCGGGCGGAAGGCGATTCCCGGCGAGCACTGCGACCCCCTCCGGTGAGCGCAGGGCGTCGTCATTCAAGCCCAGCGCTTCAGCCAGGTTGCAATTGAGGAGAACCAGCCGGGGGGTTGCCACCGGCACCGGACTGAGCCGCACGAACAATGAGGACGGCAACCGGCCGTAGCTGTTGTCGAAATTCCAGCCGGCAGCCGTACTGCCGGAGTTGGTTTGCTCGGTCATGGTCATGATCCCGAATGAAAGAGGCGATCGACAATTGGGTCGATTTGCCCCTATTATATCATGAGCCGTGAGATGTTTTCTGGGTGGGGCCGGGGCCAGTTTCACGGCAGCGTCCCGGAGGAGCAGAGGCCGCTTTCGGCAAGGGCAGGGCGCCTTCAATCGGATCAGTCGAAGGCCTGTTGATTTTTTCGTCGCCGAAAACCGCCCGGCCGGATTATCGGTGTGATTGCACTGGACGACCGCAACCATAAACGGGCTGAGCGCCGCTAAAGAGATCAACAGGGCGATCCAGGCTCCCAGGAGGACCCATGAAGTTCCGCTATCAGCTCGATGAACGACCGCCGCTGCGCGACCTGTTGCTGTTCGGCCTGCAGTGGCTGGCCATTGCGGTGCCATCCCTGGTCATCATCGGCCGGGCGGTGGCCGGCACGGCAGGAGCGGACCCGGCGGCGGAGATCCTCTACCTGCAGAAGCTTGCCCTGGTGACGGGCCTGACCATGGGCGGCCAGGTTCTTTTCGGCCACCGCCTGCCGCTGGTGGTCGGGCCGGCGGCGGTGCTGCTCATCGGGGTGGCGGCGAGCAGCGGCTTTCCCGCCGGGGTGGTCTACGGGTCGATCCTGACCGGCGGACTGGTCTTGTCCTTGCTCGCCGTGACCGGCCTGTTCGGTCGCCTGGTCCGGTTGTTCACGCCGCGGGTGGTGGCCGCCGTCCTGCTGCTGATCGCCTTTACCTTGCTGCCCACCATCCGTGGCCTGATCCTCGCCAGCAGCGAGGCGCCGCCCTTGGCCGGACTGTGCTTCGCGGCGGTGCTGGTGCTGCTGCTGTTCATTGCCCAGCAGCGGCTCGCGGGGGTCTGGAAGGCGACTCTCATCGTGTGGGGCCTTTTGGCCGGCAGCGGGGCCTGGCTGCTGCTCTTTCCAGCCTCCCGGCCGATCTCCGCCGCCGCGCCCCTGGCCCTGCCTGCCGGCGACTGGGCCATCACCAGCTTCGCTGTCGATCCCGGCGTACTGGTGGCCTTCCTGTTCTGTTTCCTGGCCCTGGCGGTCAATGAACTGGGCTCGATTCAGTCCATGGCCGCCCTGCTGCACCCTACCGACATGCCGGGCCGCATCAGCCGTGGGGTGACGGTGACGGGACTCGGTAATATGCTGGCCGGTGCCTGCGGCGTGCTCGGCCCCGTCGATTTCTCCCTCAGCCCCGGGGTGATCGCCGCTACCGGCTGCGCCTCCCGCTTCGTCCTGCTACCGGCCGCGATGGCCCTGGTCCTGCTGGCCTTTTCCCCCCTGGCGCTGGGCATTCTCGGCGCCGTGCCCCCGGCGGTAGTCGGCGCCACCCTGCTGTTCATTCTCTGCTCGCAGGTGGGGGCGGGACTGCTGACGCTGCTGGCCGGGGAGGAGCCGTTCCGCTTCGACCACGGGGTGGTGGTCGGCCTGCCGCTGTTGCTCGGGACGCTGGTCGCCTTTCTGCCGCCGGCCGTGGTGGCAGATTTCCCCGCCGTGCTTCAGCCGGTCCTGGGCAACGGCTTCGTGGTGGGGACCGTCACTGTCCTGCTGCTGGAGCATGGTCTGCTGAAAAGCTCCAGTGCCTAGCGTGGGGCCATGTCCCCCGTTCGGAAAGGAGGACACAATGGAAAAGGACCCCGTCGGAGCCGGGGTCGCTTCCATGAAACTGTCCCCCGGAACTGTTCCGCGGACTGCTCAACGCAAGGTTTCGAGATGTTGCAGCATGGTTTCACGGACTGATCCCAGAAGATCCGGGCTGGCCTGCGGGAAAATATTGTCGAGTTGATTGAGCAGGGCCGTCACTTTCACGAAATAAACGTCCTTATGTTCCTCAGGGTCGTCCCAGACCTTGCCGAGCAGTTCCCGCCCCGCAACGGGCAGCATGACCGTGTCATCCGGGAGGCATTCGAGGATCTTGCGGATATAGGGGTTTTCGCCGCACAGGTAGACGGACTCCGTGAGCACCTTGACCACCGACTTGGCAATCACATGCTGCTGACCGTTCAGTCGGCAGTAGACGATCACCTGGCCATGCAGATCCCGGCACCTGGTCATCGCTTCGGTGATGATCATTTCAGACATGATATTTCCCGCCTATGGCCCAAAGGTGGATCCAGATCTTTTGCGAATCGGTTCGATAAAAATAGCGCGCAAGTGATGAAGGGTAAATAAGTAAGTTTTGCGGGACATTCACTGGCGAGTGGCCCCGCGCAGTGGAGCAACGCTACTTTTCAGCAACGTTTAAAATCAGCAGTGGTCCATCTGGCACAATCGCCCACCGCGCCTGCGGACCGAAGCGGTCGAGCAGCTCCGCAATAGCTCCCTGCATATTGTCAACCGGCTTGAAATGAAAGCGCTTCAGGGTGTCTGCGTCGATGCCTTCCGTATAAATCCAGATATCGTTCCTGAGCATCACCTGGTAAGTCTCCTGGGCACACCATTGATCAGGGAGGAAGAATTCCTTCTTCATCAGCTTTTCGATGAAAGCCTGCGGCGTGGTGGCATGCTCAAAGACCGCGCGATACTCTTCGCTGCCAAA
>RRYU01020394.1_pt1 | contig 17722 bp, 19 predicted proteins | sample 2162651 | NCBI WGS metagenome assembly RRYU01 (sample SAMN10267283, study PRJNA491782) | microbial mat metagenome | isolation source: biomat in the production well | place: Japan: Minami-Kanto gas field, natural gas well KTG3 | collected 2017-06 | reverse complement strand
GGCTTGACGACTAATCAGCGCCTGGTTAATCGCCGCTCGAGTCATTATTAACGGGGCAACCACTTCCACCTGACCACCAGGCCGGACTTTGATATACAAATGCTTGACCGCTTTACGCTGAACACGAACTTCCGTTCCAGCCAGGTGAAGTATGGACACCAAAAATCAGGGCAAACGCTGGTTTATGATCAACGGCACAATTTCGCTTACGGCCGTGGTTGATGCCGATATTTCCGATGCCACCCAGTCGCCCGGCTGCGCTTGTGCCTGACCGGACTGCGACACCCGGGCGCTGATCACGACGTCTGATGCCGAAGACAGCTTCATTTGCGGCATCACCGAGGCGCTGTCATCCAGACGAATTTGCTTGGGCAGCTCGGCAACTTTGAGCTTCACTGCCGCCAGCGGCATCGGCATGGGCGGTTTTTTGGCGAACACGAACACATCCAGATTGCCATCGAGGGTATTCTTAAGCTCCGGTGCCAGATCAATCATCACATCAATACCGGCGGTCAGAGTAGCCGTCGGTTGACTGTCCGGCGCGATGCCCGCTTGGGCCTTGGCGTTGGCAATCGCGGGATCGAGAAAATTGTCGATCTGCTCGGGCCGAGCGTTGATTTTTGCATCCTGCCAATAGGCAATGGCCTGGCTGAAATCCTGAGCATCGAATGCCTGAATACCTTGTAAGGTCAAGGCCGAGGTTTCCTTGTCATCCAGTGCCAATGCCGCTCGTATTGCTTGTTCAACGTCAGGTGTTACCGTTTCATCGGCAGCCAGGAACAAGGCTTGCGCGTAGTGCCCCCGGAACGCCGCCAGATCAGCATGGCTTTCCGGCACGAACGCCAACAGTTTTTTGAACACCCGTACCGCCTTGTCCGGCTCGCCCAGGGATAAATAACTGCGCGCCAGTAAATGCCATTTTGGAATCTCAGCTTCAGTTGGCTCTAAACTTTGCTCCAAGGCGGTGAGTTTTTCTTTGAATTCGGTCAATTGTGCCGCTTGCTGGGCTGGTTGCTGTACTGATTGCTGGCTGATCATCAAGGATTTGAAATAGTCATCGCTACGGCCCAGGGTCAGATACAGCGATAAACTGACCAGCACTGCCAGCGTCGAAGCAATTCCGGCCAACCAGACATGCCGGGGCCGGCGTTGTTTTGGCGCATCCAGCTCCGGTGCTTGCGCGGTGTCGGCCAGCAGGTTTTTTTCCAGCTCCAATCGCAGGCGTTGGAAATTGGCCTCATCCAGCGCGCCTTGTTCGCGCTCGGCATCCAGTTCGGCTAACCGTTCCCGAAATATTTCGACATTGCCGCGCGGCTTTTCATCGTGCTCGACCGGTTGCTTGAGTAACGGCCAGAACAAGGCCAGAACGGTTGCCGCCAGCATCAGCAGCGCGGCGACTATGACTAAACTGATCATCGATCCTGATCCTGTTCCAGAAGCCTTTTCAGGCGTTGTTGTTCGGCTTCGGCCAGGCTTTGATCGGAAGTCACCACGCGCGAACGCAGCCGGCTGATCCAGACCACGGCCAGCAAGCCCAACAATAGAATGGCCACCGGCGCGTACCACAACGCCCAGGTGCGCCGCTCCACCGGTGGCTGATACAAGACAAAATCACCGTAGCGCTCGGTCATGTAGGCATAAATATCCTGGTCGGAGCGGCCTTGTTCCAGCATCTGAAACACTTTTTTGCGTAAATCCTGAGCAATTTCGGCATTGGAATCGGCAATGTTCTGATTCTGGCATTTAGGGCAGCGCAACTCTTGAGTGATGCTCTGAAAGCGTTCCCGGGTTTGTTGATCTGAAAACGGATAAGACTCGATTGCCGCCTCGGCGGTCAGGCTCAGTAAAACCAGCCAACAGCTTAGTAAAATCTTCATCGGCTTTAATTCAATTGGTTAATTTTTCGTTTCAGCTCAGCCCAGACTTCAGGCGTGACCACGCCGACATGGCGATGACGAATTACGCCCTTGCCATCGACCAGATAGGTTTCCGGCGCACCATACACACCTAAATCCAGCCCTAACATGCCTTCGCCATCGAAAATGGTGAACCGATAAGGGTTGCCTAACTGCTTCAGCCAGGTCAGCGCCGCGTCCCGGTCGTCCTTGTAGTTCAGGCCAATCAACGGCGTGTCGGTTTCTCGCGCCAGACGCATCAGATAGGGGTGTTCCTGACGGCAAGCCGGGCACCAGGTGGCCCAGACATTGATCAGCATCGGCTGTTTGGGCAGAGATTTTTCGGTCAATAAAACTTTGCCATCATGCAGAGAACCCAAGGTAAACGCCGGAAACGGCTTATCCAGCAAAGCCGACGGCAATTCTCTGGGATCCAGACTCAAGCCGCGCCACAACACCACCGCCAAGACGATAAAAACCGCCAGCGGTAAAAACAATAATGCCTTACGCATAGGCTATATCCTTAAGCTGCCTGCGCTTGCGATAACGTTTGTCGGCCATGGCCAGAAAGCCGCCCAAAGCCATCAACAAACCACCCAGCCACAGCCAGCGCACGAATGGCTTGTAATGCAAGCGCACCGCCCAGGCGCCGCCTGGCAACGGCTCGCCCAAGGCGACATAAATATCCCGGGTCAGCCCGGCATCGATGGCCGCCTCGGTCATGATCGATTGTTTGGCCTGATAAAAACGCTTTTCCGGATACAGCCGGGTAACCTCTTGATTTTCACGGGTCACGATCAACGCGCCCTGATCGGCCCGGTAATTCGGCCCCTTGACCGGCTTGACGCCATCGAATTGAAATTGATAACCGGCAAATGCAACCTGTTCACCCGGCATCATGCGAATATCCTGCTCTTCGCTGTAAATCGACACCAGGGTAATGCCGGTCATGGTCACCGCCACGCCGACATGCGCCAACATCATGCCGTAATAACTCAACGGCAAACCGGACAGGCGTTGCAGAATGGGTTGCCGGCGGTTGAATTTGGCGGCAAAGTCGAACGCCGTGGTGCTGACGATCCAAAACGCCAGGGTCACACCCACCAGCACCAGCCAGCTGAATTCACTACCGTAAAGCAAGGTGAATAAAAGCCCTAAAACCAGACTGAGCGCGGCCGGTCGCCAGAGTTTCCTGGCAATGGCCTGTCCGGGCGTATCACGCCAGCGCAATGCCATGGCCATGCCCAGCGCGACCGTCATCAAGCCCATCAACGGATTGAACAAAGCGTTGAAATACGGCGGCCCGACGGAAATTTTGCCACCGCCGGCGGCATCCAGAATCAGCGGATACAAAGTACCCAGCAGCACCGTCATCGCGGTGGTGGTTAAAAAAACGTTGTTCAACAGAATCAACGCTTCGCGGGAAAACAGGGTAAAGGTCGATTCGCTTTTCACCGAACCGGCTCGGAATGCGTACAGAGTCAGCGAACCGCCGATGGTGATGGCCAGCAAAATCAGCACGAACAAACCCCGGGTCGGGTCGGTGGCGAAGGCATGTACCGAGGTCAACACCCCCGGAGCGCACCAGAAAGGTACCCAGCAGGCTTAACGAAAACGCGAATATCGCCAGCAGCACGGTCCAGCTTTTGAATACCCCGCGTTTTTCCGTAACCGCCAGCGAATGTACTAAGGCGGTACCCACCAGCCAGGGCATGAACGAGGCGTTTTCCACCGGGTCCCAGAACCACCAGCCGCCCCAGCCCAGTTCGTAATAGGCCCACCAGCTGCCTAAGGTGATGCCCAGGCTCATGAACGCCCAGGCCACCAGGGTCCACGGTCTTGACCAGCGCGCCCAGGCGGCATCCAAACGGCCCGACATCAGCGCGGCGATGGCGAAGGCAAAAGCCACAGAGAAGCCGACATAGCCCATGTACAGCATCGGCGGATGCAAAATCAGACCGATATCCTGCAACAATGGATTCAGATCCGCGCCATCGCTGGGGAAGGTCGGCAAATGCCGGTCGAACGGGCTGGAGGTAAACAAGATAAATGCCAGAAAGCCTGACGCCACCATGCCCATCACCGACAACACCCGCGCCAGCATGGCCTTAGGCAAACCGCCGCTAAAGATCGACACCGCCAGCATCCAGCCGGACATAATCAGAATCCACAACAGCAACGAACCCTCATGGCCACCCCAGACCGCGCTCAGCTTGTATCGCATCGGCAGCAGGGAATTGGAATGGTTGGCGACATAAACCACCGAAAAATCATCGACCGCAAAGGCATAACTCAGACAAACAAAACTGATCAATATCAGACTGAACAAGCCTTTTGCCAGCAATGGCGCATAACTCATCCACAGTCCGTCATTAAGGCGCACGCCCAAAAGCGGCACCACCGCCAGCATGACCGACCAGCACAAGGCCAGAATCAGGGCGAATTCACCCAGCTCGGGAATCATGGCGTTACTCCTTTGGGTTTGAGACTTTCGGCGACTTCCGGCGGCATGTAGTTTTCATCATGCTTGGCCAGCACTTCGTCGGCTTGAAAGAGGCCTTGCGCATTCATTTGCCCCAGGGCAATAATGCCCTGCTCTTCGCGGAACAAATCCGGCAGAATCCCGGCATAAACCACGGTCACTGAATGCTGGTAATCGGTGACCTTGAAGCGCACATCCAACGAATCCTCACTACGCTGGACACTGCCTTTTTCCACCATGCCGCCAACCCGAATGCGTTGACCGACCGGCGCCTCGCCTTCGGCCACCTGAGTGGGCGCATAAAATAAATTGATGTTCTGCTTCAAGGCAAACAGCACCAGGCTGATGATAACGGCGGCAACCAGCATAATGCTCAAGGTAATAATCAGGCGTTTACGGCGTTTTGGATTCATGTTATTGATTGAGATCCCGACGCAATCGGCGTCTGGCTTGCTTAAAAAAAACGCGGCGTTTGACGCGGCTGGCAACCACGTTGTAAACAAACACCAGCATGGCAATGGCGTAGCTCAGCCAGACATACAGGCCGTGCCCACCCATGGCGAAAAAGTCTGTTAACGAATCAAACTGAACCGGCATTAGCCGCCCTCCTCAACCAGTGTCACCACCCAGGCGGCGCGCCGTTCACGGGTCAGTACTTCGGTGCGTGCCCGGCTCAGCAAGGCAGCAGCGAAAAAGCAGTAAAAGCCCAGGATCATGACCAGCAACGGCTGCCACATTTCCGGCGGCATGGCTGGCTTTTCGGTCAGTTTGAAGGTCGCCGGTTGATGCAAGGTATTCCACCATTCCACCGAATACTTGATGATAGGAATATTGACCACGCCCACCAGAGCCAACACGGCGGCGGCTTTGTCACCGCTGGTTTCGTTCTCGTAAGCCTCGGTCAAGGCAATCACGCCCAAGTACAGAAACAGCAAAATCAGCATCGAAGTCAGGCGTGCGTCCCACACCCACCAGGCGCCCCAGGTCGGCTTACCCCAGATTGCGCCGGTGGTCAAGGCCAGGACGGCCATGGACGCGCCGATGGGCGCGCAGCATTTGGCGACCACATGGGCCATTTTAATTTTCCAGACCAGGCCCACCAAACCGGCAACCGCCATCAACATATAACAGGATTGTGCCAGAATCGCGCCCGGCACATGAATGTAAATAATCCGAAAACTGTTGCCTTGTTGATAATCCGGCGGCGCAAACGCCAGCCCCCAAACCGTGCCCACGGTCAGCAGCAACAAGGCCGCCCAGCCGAAGCCGGGCAGCAATTTGCCGGATAACTCGTAAAACCATTTCGGTGAGGCCAGTTGATAAAACCACAATGGAAATTTGAATTTCATAGCCTGATATGACTCAATCTAATACTTATAGTTTAACCACGCACGCTGACTTTCAGCGCCGCGCCGATGGCCACTGGCGCCAGCAACAGGCTCAACAGAAAAATGGCCGACAGCAACGCTAGTTGACCGGAGTAAGCCATGCCTTGCGCCGCCGCCTGCACCGAGGCCGCTCCGAAAATCAACACTGGAATATATAACGGCAACACCAGCAAGGTAATCAACACGCCGCCCCGGCGCAGACCCACAGTCAACGCTGCGCCGATCGCGCCGATGACAATCAAGGTCGGCGTCCCCAATAATAAACTTATTACTAGACAAACCATGGCCTGACCGGGCAAAAACAAAACCACAGACAGCAAGGGCGCCAGCAAGGCCAGCAAGAAACCGGTGGCCAGCCAATGCACCAAAAGCTTGCCGTAAATGACCGGCCATAGCGACCGTCCGCTGATCAGCATTTGCTCCAGCGAGCCATCTTCGAAATCGGCCTTGAACAAGCCATCCAGTGACAACAATGTCGCTAACAGCGCGGCAATCCAAACCACGCCCGGCGCAATGACAGCCAGCGTTTTGGACTCAGGACTGATTGCCAATGGAAACAACACGGTGACCACCAGAAAAAACGCCAGCGGATTGATCCAGTCTTGACGATGTCGCGCCAGCAATAAAGTCTCGCGCCTCAGTACAGCGTAAAAAAAATACATTTATGAATCCAGATGCAGCCCGCGCACCGGCATATCCGGTAACTTCAGGTTGTGATGCGTGGTCAGAATCACCACGCCACCGCGCCGGGCATGATCAGCCATCAGACGCTCTTTGTTACCGACGCCGGTTTTATCCAGGGCCGTGAACGGTTCATCCAGAATCCATAACACTGCCTGACTCAAATACAAACGGGCCAACGCCACTCGTCGCTGCTGCCCCGCCGACAGCAAGGCGCAAGGAATATCTTCATAGCCGCGCAGACCGACGGCATCCAAAGCCATCACCGCATCGCCTGAAGCCCTGGCATGCAACGCCTTGAACCAGGCCAGATTTTCCAGCGGCGTCAGCGATGTTTTGATGCCGGGATGATGGCCCAGATATAAGAGGTCTTGCGATATGACGGAAAAATCCCGGGCGCAATCGACGCCTTTCCAGAACACACACCCGGAGAAATCAGTATTCAAACCGCACAAGATACGCAGCAACGTTGTTTTGCCGCTACCATTAACACCTTCAATTTGAAACACCTGGCCAGGATGCACGCTGAAGTTTAGATCGGTGAACAAAATCCGATCATCACGCTCACAGGTCAGTCGTTTTACATCGAGCATAATGAACCGGAAATGAAAAGCACCAACTGGCCAAGGCTCTGGCTTCGGCTGTTGGGAAGTGGTAAAGTTTGGACGTTGTACACGATAATCATAATAATTAGTCTCGCGTATTATGCCATATTCAACGAAATATACCGCAACAACCCTGGTCATCCTGATCTGCACCGCGCTGCTGACCGCCTGCTCAGGCGGCAACGATGATTCACGCTCGACTTCGGCCAGCAAAAGCAATCGAACATCGGCATCCGCTGTCCAGCCAAAATTCGATCACAGCCACAAACCGGTCACCGACCTGGTCAAACACCAGTTCGAACACCGTTTCGCCGATCAGTGCGTGGCTCGGGAAGCACGAAACTCGCCAAACCCGGAACTCGACCGTAAGCGATGGTCTGAACCTTGTATGTGCATCGCACAGTTCATGCTCAAGGATTTGACCGCCAAGGAAGCGGAGTTATTCTTGAGGGAGAATAAAGACACCCAATCCTTGCGCATCCGTTTTGAAAACGCGGCTTATCACTGCCTGCAAGCAAAACAAAGCCAGGTTAAAGCCCCTCAACTGTTCGGTCGTAAACAATGACCCTGAGTGAAACATGATTTTTTCGGTAAATACTGCAGCAACCCGACCGCTTTTTCCCGGGGGGTGTGGTTAAATCGGGCTCGCTGGAGAGAAAGAGGTAAACCCGCTTCCTAACAACCCATCCGGCATCTTGATAGTAGGTCTGGGGTTTGAACTTTTAGAATTTTTCTCGTCAAAAAGGTAATTCGGCGCAGAACAGCCGAAACAAAAACAAAAGGTGGCATCACATGGTGGAAAATTGTTCGACGGCGCAGGCAATTGCTGACGCCATTGCCCGAAACAAGGACATTCCGGGGGCGTTATTGCCCATCCTGCACGCAATTCAGGACAGCTTAGGCTATGTCCCCAAAGATTCGGTACCGGAAATCGCCGACGCCCTGAACCTTTCTAAGGCTGAAGTTCATGGCGTGATCAGTTTTTATCACTACTTCCGCACCACGCCGCCCGGCCAACATACCCTTCGCATCTGCCGCGCCGAATCCTGTCAGGCCATGAATGGCAAAGCGCTGGAGACGCATGCCAAACAGCGCCTGAATGCTGACTGGCACGAAACCACCCACGATGGCCAATTCACCCTGGAACCAGTTTACTGCCTCGGACTATGCGCCTGCTCCCCGTCAGTCATGATCGATGATCAAGTCTACGGCCGGGTGACCCCGGAAGTTTTCGATGACCTGATCGCCACTGTCACGAAAGGAGAATCCGCATGACTCGTGTGTTCGTTCCCAGAGATTCTGCGGCAATTGCCTTAGGTGCCGACCGCATTGCCGCCGAACTGACCCAGCGCTTGCCTGACATCGAAATCGTTCGCAATGGTTCACGTGGCCTGTTCTGGCTGGAGCCGTTGCTGGAAATAGAAACCCCTGATGGTCGCATCGCCTACGGCCCGGTTAGCCTCAACGACCTCGACAGCCTGATCCAAGCGGGTTTTCTAAACGGCGGCGACCACCCATTGCGCCAAGGCGATATCGAACAACACGCCTACTGGCGCGACCAGAACCGGTTAACTTTCGCCCGAGCCGGCATTACCGATCCGGTTTCGCTGGACGATTATCTGGCGCATGACGGCTACCGGGGACTGCGCAACGCGCTGGCCATGACCCCCGAAGGCATCGTCAAGCAAGTCACCGACTCAGGTCTGCGCGGCCGGGGCGGCGCCGCATTCCCAACCGGCATCAAATGGAATACCGTACTGAATGCCGAAGGCGAACAGAAATACATTGTCTGTAACGCCGACGAAGGCGACTCCGGCACCTTTTCCGACCGAATGGTGATGGAAGACGACCCTTTTTTGCTGATCGAAGGCATGACTATCGCCGGTTTGGCGGTTGGCGCGACCCAAGGCTATATCTACCTGCGCGCTGAATATCCTCATGCCCATGCCGCACTGAACGAGGCCATTGCCAAAGCCTATCAAGCTGGTTATTTGGGCGACAACATTCAAAACTCAGGTCACCGGTTTGATCTTGAAGTTCGCCTGGGTGCGTATGCCTACATCTGTGGCGAAGAAACATCGCTTTTGGAAAGCCTGGAAGGCAAACGCGGCCTGGTGCGTTACAAGCCGCCACTGCCTGCCATTGTCGGCTTGTTCGGCAAGCCCACCGTGGTCAATAACGTCATTTCCCTGGCCTCGGTGCCGATCATTCTCGACAAAGGCGGCGATTACTACCGGGATTTCGGCATGGGCCGCTCGCGCGGCACCATGCCCCTGCAACTGGCCGGCAACATCAAATATCCGGGCTTGTTCGAGACCGCCTTCGGTATGACTTTGCGCGACATCCTCTATAAATACGGTGGTGGCACCGCCACCGGCCGTCCAATCCGTGCGGTACAGGTCGGCGGCCCCCTAGGCTCTTATATTCCCGAATCACAATTCGACACGCCGCTTGATTATGAAGCCTTCGCGCAACTGTCGGCGGTGGTCGGGCACGGTGGCATTGTGGTGCATGACGACACCGTCAACATGGCCGACATGGCACGTTACGCCATGGAATTCTGCGTCGAGGAATCCTGCGGTAAATGCACGCCCTGCCGGATCGGTTCGGTGCGCGGCGTGGAAGTCATCGACCGCATTATCAACAATCAAGAGCGGGCAAAAAATATCGAACTGCTCAAGGATTTGTGCGACACCATGCTGGCCGGTTCCCTGTGCGCGATGGGCGGCATGACGCCCTACCCGGTACTCAGCGCGTTGAAGCATTTCGCCGAGGATTTCGGCATCGAGCCTTCCGCCGCCAACAGCAACTAACGCCAATTTCGTGAGGTGAGTCATGTTAGACAAAGATAAAGATTTCGGCACTCCAGCCAGTTCCGCAAGTGAACCGGTCACCCTGACCATCGATGGACGCCAGGTGACAGTGCCTGCCGGCACATCGATCATGCGTGCTGCCAGCGAGGCCGGCATCAACATTCCTAAACTGTGCGCCACCGACAGCTTAGACCCGTTCGGCTCCTGCCGTATGTGTCTGGTACAAATCGAAGGCGGGCGCGGTTACCCAGCCTCCTGCACCACACCGGTGGGTGAAGGCATGAACGTCGCCACCCAGAATAAAAAGCTGGAACAACTGCGCAAAGGCATTGCCGAACTTTACATTTCCGACCACCCGCTGGATTGCCTGACCTGTGCTGCTAATGGCGATTGTGAACTGCAGGACACGGTCGGCCAGGTTGGCTTAAGAGAAGTGCGCTATGGTTTTAACGGCGAAAATCACTTGAGTGCCGAAAAAGACACCAGCAACCCCTATTTCACCTTCGACCCGTCCAAATGTATCGTCTGTTCGCGCTGCGTTAGAGCCTGCGAGGAAGTTCAGGGCACCTTCGCCCTGACCATTGATGGCCGCGGCTTTGATTCCAAAGTCGCCGCCAGCCAGAATCAGGATTTTCTGGATTCGGAATGCGTATCCTGCGGCGCCTGCGTACAGGCCTGCCCGACCGCGACCTTGATGGAAAACTCGGTTATCGAGCACGGCGTACCCGATCAAAGCGTGATTACCACCTGCGCTTACTGCGGCGTTGGCTGTTCGTTCCGGGCCGAAATCAAAGGCGAGGAAGTGGTACGCATGGTGCCGGATAAAAACGGTGGCGCCAATCACGGCCATTCCTGTGTCAAAGGCCGGTTCGCCTTTGGTTATGCCACACACAAGGATCGTATTACCCAGCCGATGATCCGCCACAGTATCGACCAGCCTTGGCGTGAAGTCAGCTGGGAAGAAGCGATTAGCTTCGCCGCCGATAAACTAAAAAGCATTCAGCAAAAATACGGCCGTGACAGCATCGGCGGTATTACTTCGTCTCGTTGCACCAACGAAGAAACCTATCTGGTACAAAAACTGGTGCGCGCCGGTTTCGGCAATAACAATGTCGATACCTGCGCCAGGGTTTGCCACTCACCAACCGGTTACGGCTTGAAAGCCACCTTTGGCGAATCCTCCGGCACCCAGAATTTCGACTCCATCGCCAAAACCGACGTCATCATGGTGATCGGCGCCAACCCTACCGACGGTCACCCGGTATTCGGCTCGATGATGAAACGCCGCATCCGCGAAGGTGCGAAATTGATCGTGGTCGATCCGCGCAATATCGATCTGATTAAATCCGCGCACGTTAAAGCCGATTATCACCTGAAACTCAAACCCGGCACCAATGTCGCCGTGGTTAATGCCTTGGCTCATGTCATCGTTACCGAAGGACTGTCTGATGACCGCTTTGTCGCTGAGCGCTGCGAGGTCGAATCGTTCGAAAAGTGGAAGGCGTTTGTGGCGAAGCCGGAAAACTCACCGGAAACCCTGGCCGAAGCCACCGGCGTGCCTGCGAAAACTATCCGGGCCGCTGCCCGGCTGTTCGCCCAGGCCAACAATGGCGCGATTTACTATGGCCTGGGCGTGACCGAACACAGCCAGGGTTCCACCACCGTGATCGGCATCGCCAACCTGGCCATGGCCACCGGCAATATCGGCCGCGAAGGCGTGGGTGTCAACCCGTTGCGTGGTCAGAACAATGTGCAAGGATCCTGCGACATGGGTTCGTTCCCGCACGAGTTCCCAGGCTACCGCCATGTATCCGACGACGCCACCCGCAAGCTTTTTGAAACCGAATGGGGCGTCAGCTTACAGAACGAACCGGGCCTGCGCATTCCCAACATGTTCTCGGCCGCAGTTGATGGCAGCTTCAAAGGTTTGTACGTTCAAGGCGAAGACATTGCCCAATCCGATCCCGATATCAATCATGTTCATCATGCCCTGAGATCGTTGGAATGCCTGATCGTGCAGGATATTTTCCTGAACGAAACGGCCAAATTCGCCCATGTCTTTCTACCGGGTTCTTCGTTCCTGGAAAAAAACGGCACTTTCACCAACGCCGAGCGGCGTATTTCTCCAGTACGCAAAGTGATGAAGCCATTGGCCGGCAAAGAAGACTGGCAAGTCACCCAGGATCTGGCCAATGCCTTAGGGTATCCGATGAACTACAACCATCCATCGGAAATCATGGATGAAATCGCTCGCACCACACCTCAGTTTGCCGGTGTCTCCTTCGCCAAGCTGAATCAGGTCGGCAGTATTCAATGGCCTTGCAATGACGAAACACCCAACGGTACACCGACCATGCACGCTGATGAATTCGTGCGCGGCAAGGGTCGATTCATGCTCACCGCTTATGTACCGACTGAAGAACGTGCCAGCCGCAAATATCCGTATCTGTTAACTACCGGCCGCATTCTGTCGCAATACAATGTAGGCGCGCAAACCCGGCGCACCGCCAATGTGGTCTGGCACGAGGAAGACCGCCTGGAACTGCATCCGCATGACGCCGAAAATCTGGGCATCCTGGATGGTGATTGGGTCGGTGTGAAAAGCCGTACCGGTGAAACGGTATTGCGCGCGCTGGTCACCGAGCGGGTACAACCAGGCGTGGTCTACACCACGTTCCATTTCCCGCACTCCGGCGCCAATGTGATCACCACCGACAATTCCGACTGGGCGACCAACTGTCCCGAGTATAAAGTCACTGCGGTGCATCTGGAAAAAGTCAAAGGTCCATCGGACTGGCAGCAGGATTATCGGGGCTTTAGTGATCAACAACAAGACCTGCTTGATAACCGGGTATCGGCCAGCGAGGCTTAATGCCTGAAACTTTTATATCTGAAGACCGCGTCGGTTACCGCACCGGCGCGGTTCAGCGCTGGTCCGCCGGTGTACTCTCGGCGCGAGAAGACCACATGGCAGAGGAGGCTCCGGTAGTGCTGGTTTATAACGGCCAACCGCATGTGGTCATGATGACCACGCCTCTGGATCTGAAAGATTTCGCGCTGGGCTTCAGCCTGACTGAAGGTATTATTCAAAGCGCCATAGAAGCGTTAACCATTCGCGTTTTCCCCCGCGCCAAAGGCGTGGAGGTGCGCTTGAACATTCCCGAGCACCGTTTCAGCTGCGTTGCCGATAAAGGCCGCAACCTGACCGGGCGCACCGGTTGCGGGTTATGCGGTGCCAGCACTCTGGAACAAGCCGTCAGAACGCCGACACCGGTTGGCCAAGGCATCGCTGTTGACGCGGAAACACTGATCAAAGCATTGAGCCACATGCATGACCAGCAGCGCATTAATCAGCTAACCGGCGCGGTGCATGCCGCCGGCTGGTTGCCGGAACATGCCACCTCGGTCAGTTGCCTGCGGGAAGATGTCGGTAGGCATAACGCCCTGGACAAGCTGATCGGGGTGCTCGCCCGACAGCATACCGACTTTGACCGGGGCTGCCTGTTGATCACCAGCAGAGCCAGCTATGAAATGGTTGTTAAAGCGGCAAATATGGGCATTACCTTATTAGCGGCTATTTCCGCACCCACCGCTCTGGCTATCGAATTGGCCGAACAATGCGGACAAACCCTGGTGGGATTTGTCCGCCACGACCGGCTGGTGGTCTATACTCACCCGCAACGACTTTTCTCAACCACATTCTAAAAATAACACCGATGGACATTCACAACCTGACCAAAATGGCCAATAACATTGGCGCGTTTTTTCAATCCGAACCTGATCACAATGCCGCTGTCGCCGGCATTGCCCAACATATAACCCGGTTTTGGGAGCCAAGGATGCGCAGAGAAATCATCGCCTATGTCGAACAAGGCGGCGATGAATTGCTGGATATTGTCAACGAGGCGGTTCGCAATCTGGCCAAACCCAATTGACCAAATCCTGAATCAGTCACCCGGAAAAACCAATAAAAAACCCGGGCCACCTTTCGGTAACCCGGGTTTTGATTTACCAAGCTTTAAGGATAAAGCTTATTTCATCATGGATTGCTTGAACATGCGATCCAATTTGTCGTTGGTATCGCGGGCATAACCGGCAGCACGATTGGCCGCGGCTTCAGCAGCTGAGGCACGAGCAGAAGCATCGGCCGCTGCGCTTTTCGCGCCGGCAGCATCGGCCGCCGCAGTGGTTACTTTCGCATTCAGGCCATCAATCTGCGATTGCAGGTTTTCAATATCGGAATTGGTCGCACAACCCACGAATAACGTGGAAACCAAAACGATCAGGGATAATGAAGCAAATTTTTTCATGGTGTTTCCTTGGCAGTTGGGTGGGAAAAGACTTAATAAGAATCAGTAAGCACTTCAATTATTATCGGTTGTAACATCCCTTTACGCAATAATCCCGCTGATAAATTTTTTATGCTTAAATCGCGGGTTAACCTCATTACCGACTTACTTGTCAGCAATGCCCGGAGCCGATCAAAAAAGCCCCGAAATCGACAATTATTTAATCAGAACTTCGGTATTGATCTTCAACCATTGACGCAGTCGATCAATTTCTGCATTGGTGGTGGCAATACAGCCATGCGTCCAATTGAAAGATCGGTGAATTTTTTCGTCGCCACCGCCCAGGCCATGGATACCGATCCGACCGCCTAACGGCGTTTTTTGTGGCGGTATTCGGCCTTCATCATGCGCCTTGACGATACTTTCCATGGTTTCATGGTCAATCAAACCCTGCTTGTAAGCATTAACCGCATCAAGCTGGGAAGGATAATTCAGACCGAAAAAGCGATGATACGGGCTTTGATCGTTAAACCAGGCAATGCGGTAATGTCCTTTTGGGGTAACATCGTCGCCTTGCTTTTGTTTATGACCCGCGCCATTACGTCCAATCGCGATATCGGAAATCTCAAAAACCGTCTCCGTACCCCGCTTTACCGTCAGTGTCTCGTCGGCAGTATCGATCAGCACCCAGATCTCATCGTTGGCCATGGCCAATGGCATCGACGCCAACCAGAAAAACGCAAATACAAAACGTAACATGTCAATCGCTACCATCGATCAGCTTTTTGGTGTAAGTTTAACCGAAAATAAGGTCTAGAATCCCATCAAACAAGCGCTGACCAGGACAAAAAACCATGAATATAAAAACCGTAACCACCCAGCCCTTCAATGATCAAAAACCTGGCACTTCAGGACTGCGCAAAAAAGTTAAGACTTTTGCCCAGGCGCATTATTTGGCCAACTTTGTCCAAGCAATTTTCGATTCCCTGGAACGTCGGCAAGGCAAAACACTGGTTCTGGGCGGCGACGGCCGCTACTACAATCGAGAAGCGTTGCAGATTATCATTAAAATGGCCTGTGCCAATGGTTTTCAACATCTGATTATAGGCAAGGGCGGGCTTTTATCAACACCGGCCGCCTCCAACCTGATTAGAAAAAGCAACGCCTACGGCGGTCTGGTGCTCTCGGCCAGCCACAACCCCGGCGGCCCGGACGAAGACTTCGGCATTAAATACAACGTCAGCAACGGCGGCCCGGCACCGGAAAAATACACCGACGCTTTTTATCAGCGCAGCCTGGTTATCGATCGCTACCTGATCGCCGATTGCCCGGATATCGATCTGGACCAAACCGGCATCAGCAGGCTGGGCAACACCGTCGTTGAAATCGTCGATCCAGTCACCGATTACGCCGAACTGATGCAGGAACTGTTTGATTTTGAGCTGATTAAAAATCGTATCCAGTCCGGTCAACTCAGCATTCTGTTCGACGCCATGCACGCCATCACCGGCCCCTATGCCAATTATATACTGGAAACGCTGCTAGGCGCTCCGCAAGGTTCGGTGATTAACGCCACGCCCCTGCCCGATTTTGGCGGCGGCCACCCCGACCCTAACCTGACCCATGCCCACGAACTTGCAGAACGCATGTTTGGCACCGAAGCCCCCGTTTTAGGGGCGGCATCCGACGGCGACGGCGACCGCAACATGATCATGGGTGCCAATTTTTTCGTCACCCCCTCCGACAGCCTGGCGGTGATGGCCGCCAACGCGCACTTACTCAAAGGCTATGCCAAAGGGCTGGCCGGTGTCGCCCGCTCCATGCCCACCAGTCAAGCAGTTGATCGCGTCGCCAAGAAAAACGGCCTGAGCTGCTATGAAACCCCCACCGGCTGGAAATTCTTCGGCAACCTGCTCGATGCCGGCAAAATCACTCTGTGCGGCGAAGAAAGCTTCGGCAGCGGCTCTGATCACGTTCGGGAAAAAGACGGCTTGTGGGCGGTCTTGTTCTGGCTTAATCTGTTGGCCGTCAAACAACAATCGGTGGCCGACATAGTCCGTGAACACTGGCGCACCTATGGCCGCGATTACTACACCCGTCATGATTACGAAGCCGTACCGCTGGAGACTGGCGAAACCATTATCCATCAGCTCAGACAACAACTGAACAGCCTGCCCGGCAAGCAATTCGGCGACTACCAGGTGCAATACGCCGACGACTTCAGCTACACCGACCCCATCGACGGCAGTATCGCCAGCCAACAAGGCATCCGCATCGGCTTCAGCAACGGCTCGCGCATGGTCTTTCGCCTGTCCGGCACCGGCACCGTAGGCGCAACTTTACGAATCTATATCGAACGCCACCAGGCCGATCCAAACCAACAAGCCCAGGACGCCCAGGATGCGCTCGGCGAACTGATTGAACTGGCCGAAAAGCTCTGTCAAATTAAAAAGCTGACCGGAATGACCGCGCCCACGGTCATCACTTGAACCAAACCGGAAAATCACACTCGGAATAATACGATCATTGCCAATCATTGATTCACTTGATATTATCAAGGAGTAAACAAGGGGGCGACTTGGCTTCGACGTGGGTAGCAAAACCTTGAGTGCATGCCGAGCACAGTACCGCTCGTAAAACCTACTGACTTAAAGTATTCGCAAACGACGAAAACTACTCAATGGCTCTGGCTGCGTAAAAACAGCCGCCATTCTTCCGGCTGCCTGTGCTTGTGCGGGTAGAGTTTTTCTCACGAGAAACGCCTGGAAGTCATCCTACACAAGACCGCGCTTTAGGCTTCTGTTCGTAGCCGAAAGCGTTAAATCAATCGAACTCGCCGGTTGTCGTCTTGGCCTGACGGGTAGCCTCCGGTTAAATCAAAAGCTCAGGATAAGCATGTAGACCTTTGGGCGGAGTGCTTACGGACGCGGGTTCAATTCCCGCCGCCTCCACCATTTAGAAAAGACAAACCCGTCTCTCTGGGGTCATTCTCCTTAGGTGACGGGTTTTCTTTTTCCCGTTGTTTCTAAAGGGTTTGCGCCCGTTTCACATCTTTCCAAAGCACCTCTCCGCACCATCGATTCTCCCCATCTTCCAGCCTTTCTTTCTCTGTTTGGCCCCTGATTCTCTGTTTTCTCCGGACCAAGTCCGAAGCTCGTCCGGAAAGCTACATCCTTGATTGATATGGGTTTGCGGCTGATTGCCATTTTGGGCGGTTGTCTTAGGTCATCGTTCGATGCCGCAACCGGACGTTTTTTTCGAAATCGCCCGCCTCGGCCATGAAAAGAAGCGCGGTCAACTCCGGCTTCCTGCCCCCTAAAGAAGAAAAGCCGACGCTGATGGTCGGCTCTCTGGTGCGGTCTCCGGTCCGGTCGTCAGTCGGTGGCAAAGCCGAACTGGCGGCGCTGCTCGGCCCAGTCCTCGGGAAAGGTCTGGGTCAGCTTGGCCAGCGAGAGCCCGTTGGGTTCCTCGCCGTTGATCAGGGCTTCGACGATGTTGGGGGCCAGGGTCGTCAGCTTGAGGATGCGGGCCACATACGAGCCATCGACGTCGAGGGTACGGGCAAGCTC
>RRYU01004760.1_pt1 | contig 17744 bp, 16 predicted proteins | sample 2162651 | NCBI WGS metagenome assembly RRYU01 (sample SAMN10267283, study PRJNA491782) | microbial mat metagenome | isolation source: biomat in the production well | place: Japan: Minami-Kanto gas field, natural gas well KTG3 | collected 2017-06 | reverse complement strand
AGAAGGAATCTTAATAAAAGATAATAAAATTATCAATTTTAAGAATATTTTGATTAATATATAATAAAGTATTTACAGATACTTTGTTTTGTTTGAAGATGGAAAATTTATTAAAAAATATAGAAGAACTTAGAGAAGAAATATTAAAGACTTTTAAGTTGCTTGAAATAGAAAGACAGGAGTCTGAAGTTGAGCACTTAAAAAAAGAAGCTTGTAAGTCAGGTTTTTGGAATAATCAAACTACGGCTGTGGAGGTCTCAAAGAAGCTAGAAGAACTAGAGCAAGAGAATATGAAGTGGAGAGGAATTTTGAATGAAGTGCGAGAATTAGAAGAAATAGTTGCAGTTGCCGACAATGAGAATGATAGTAGTTTTGATGACGAGGCTCATAAAAAATACACTGAACTAAAGAATAAATATGAAAAATTAGAATTTTATGTTTTGTTCTCAGGAAAGTATGATAAAAACAGTGCTATTATTTCAATTCATTCTGGAACAGGTGGCGTGGATGCTCAAGACTGGGCGCAAATACTTGAGAGAATGTATCTTCGCTTTGCTGATAAAATGGGATGGAAGGCTGAGATAATAGATAGAAGTGAGGGGAGTGAGGCTGGCATAAAGAACTCTTCAATACATATTTCTGGTCGTTGGGCATTTGCTTATTTAAAAGGCGAAGCTGGAGTTCATAGGTTGGTGAGGATATCCCCTTTTGATGCTGAGTCAATGCGCCACACATCTTTTGCTCTAGTGGAGGTTTTACCAGAGCTCCCTCTTGAAGAAGAGATGGAAATAAAGGAAAGTGATTTAAGGATAGATGTATATAAATCTTCCGGTCCAGGCGGGCAAAGTGTGAATACAACAGACTCTGCTGTACGAATAGTTCATATACCGACAAACATAACAGTCTCGTGTCAAACCGAGAGATCACAACACCAAAATAAGGAGAGGGCTATGAAAGTCTTGCAGTCAAAATTACTTCAAAAACAAGAAGAGGAGAGATTGAAAGAGCAATCAGACTTAAAGGGGGATATAAAAAAAGCTGAATGGGGGAGGCAAATTAGATCGTACGTAATGCAACCATATAAAATGGTAAAAGATCACAGAACAAATGAAGAAACTCAAAATATAGACAGAGTTTTAGACGGCGAACTAGAAGATTTTATGCTTAGTTATTTGAGGAGTGATGTGAACGCATAATATGTAGAAAATTTTGAATTTCTAATTTTTAATTTTGAATGAATACTATAATGATTAATTTTTATTATTTAGAAATTTTAAAATTAATAATTCATTCAAAATTCATAATTCTTAATTAAAAATTATTAAAAAATCAAAGGTTTTTTTAATTTCTGAATTATTATTTTTAGTAGCGGTTTTTGCGGCTACTTTTTTTGAGGAATTCTTAGTTGGTAGAGATTTTCATATTTTTTTATTTTTAGTTATATCTTTTTGTTTGGCCTTGCTTCTTTGGAAAAAAGAAAAAGCAAGGATTATTTTTGTTTTTCTGATATTTATATTTTTTGGTTTATGGAGATTTAGTTATTTTGTGGGAGAGATAAATGGCAGGGGAGTATTTCAATTAAACAATAATAAACAGGTTTTTGAGGGATTTATAAAAAACAACCCAGAGAGCACGCCAAAAAATCAGCAGTTTATTGTAAAGACTGAGAACAAAAAAGGGGCTGCTAATATATTGGTTTACGCCCCTATTTACCCTCATTTTAGTTACGGCGATAAATTACGGCTAGATTGTATTTTAAAAAAACCAGAACCAATAGATGACTTCTCTTATGATAAATTTTTGGCCATGAAAGATATAGATCTGATTTGTTATTATCCAGATATAGAGCATCTTGGTGATAACGAGGGCAATTCGGTTTTGGTCGCAGCCTATAAGCTAAAAAATAATCTAAAAGAGAAAATAAATATCAATATTAGTGAACCAGGGTCCGGTGTAATAAATGCTATGGTTCTCGGTGATAAAAAATTTATCAGCGACGAAGTAAGGCTAGATTTTTCTAAAGCCGGCATTAGCCATATAATTGCTATTTCCGGAATGCATATTGGTATTTTTATAGCTGGGCTTGGCACAATCTTATTTTTACTAGGAGCTGGCCGCAATTTGTCTTTTTATTTAATTATTTTGTTTTTAACATTTTATAATATCTTAATTGGCTTTCCCTCTTCATCACTTAGGGCTAGCTTGATGGGTGTATTGATTTTATATTCTTTTAAAATTGGACGCTTAAATAAAATTTATAATTCCATAACCCTCGCCGCCTTTATTATAGTTTTGGCAAATCCCATGGTTGTTCGCTATGATCTTGGATTTATTTTTTCTTTTTTGGCTGTCCTTGGAATAATATATTTTTTCCCTATATTTAGTGAGAAATACAAAAAGATTGAAAATAAAATCATTAAGTACCCTCTTGACATAATGAGTGTTTCGGTAGCTGCTCAAGTATTTATATTGCCACTTATAATTCTCAATTTTGGAGTTCTTTCTTTGGTCTCTCCTTTTGTTAACTTGATGGTTGTTGGACTTTTGCCCTTTATTCTTATAGGAGTTTTTGTTTCATTTTTTCTTTCTCTGATATTTCCAGCCATCTCTTTTTTCTTTTTTTTACCTATAAAGATTTTTATAGGCTATATTTTTTTTGTAGTTGATTTAATGATTAATATCCCTTTTGGAGTTTTTATGATTGATAATTTTTCAATATTTTATGCTCTTATTTACTATTTATTGATAATTTTATATATTTTTTACAGGAATAAAAAAAGATCTAAAAAATTAATAGTCTAAAAATATTTAATATAAGCAAAAAACATTGCCTATTTATATGCCATTTTAATAAAACATATTCACCTTGACTGTAATTTATCTTTAATTTAGACTATGCTATAATACAGGTATAGCAAGTTTTGATATTTGTTATTTGAAAAAGCTTCGCCAAGCTATTACAAGTTTTGGATCAAACTTTATAAAAATTGGTTATTCGCTTTTTCTCTCTCTTTGGGGGGAGAAATAGAATAGAAGAGTCGCATAAAGTTGTAATCTTATATTTTTGATTAGTCAAATTTATTTGATTCTAGCTTTTGTAGCCTTATTGGGCAGGGCTCATTGTAAAACAATACCAATTCTTGTCTAGCGCCTATGGTGAGGCTTTTTTAGTTGGCAAAAATATATAATAATTATATTATAAATAAGACGGGGTGTCGTATAATGGTAGTACGCGTGGCTGGGGGTCATGTAGCCTGGGTTCGATTCCCGGCATCCCGACAATAAAAACAATAACTTTAGTTATTGTTTTTTTGTGGATGCAGAATTGAACCCAGTGTTGGCAGAAATAAACGGAAATAGTATATCGATGCTTGGTAGTGTAAATACAAGGAAATAAATAAAACATTTACGATTGGAGTGCCGGGGTTCACCCCTTCGATTCCCGGCATCCCGACAATAAAAAACCCGGGTATTACCCGAGTTTTTTAATTTACTGATTGAAAAAAATCACAATGAGCATTTTCTGGAACTTGCATTCCAAGCTCAGAGCAAAATCCATCATTGTAACTACTGCACATTTGACATTGTTTGTCTTCATTGTGGTAGTCAGCTACAAAATCAGCTTCAATTTCATGTGCCATATAAATTATATTATACTAGAAATATAAAAATAAAAAAGCCTCGTTTTCCGAGGCTTTGTAGGATTATTGAATTGATATTTTATCACCAATCTGTATCCATGAGAAAATTTTCTCAGCATCTTCTTTCAAAGTTCTAACACAGCCTTTTGAGGCTGCTTTACCGGGGAGGGCTTGTTCGTGAATGAAATAACCTATGTGGGAAAAGTTAACCGAGTAGGGCATATCAGAATCATATTTTTTTGAACGATATTTTTTGGCTTTCCACAAGGCCTTATAAGTCCCTATTGGTGTTTGATGTCCGGTTTTTCCTGATGATACAGGTCCCCAGAAAACAAGATTGCCATATTCATAAGCACCAAAATATTGAGCATCAAGAAAAACATTTATAGATCTCTCTGCTTCCTTATCTGATATAATTATTTTTGGAACAGGTGAGAAATCAGTCAGACTGTCAGTCTCTAGTGGAAGAAGTATAGTTCTCCCAGTTATTAGGTGCTTTTCATCTATTCTGTTTACCTTCTTTATTATTTCCCAGTGTTCTTTCGGTGCAATTTTCCAAAGACTGTCTCCTTTCTTTATTTTATACGGGTAGAATTTTTCTTCTTCATAAGCCAATAATTCAAAAGCACAAAAAAAAGAAAGAATAAACAAAAAAAACGCAATTCCTTTCATTTACATTCTCCTTTGGTGTTTAAAAAGCATTATAAAGATCAAACACAATAAATGATAAATATTACCTAACTATAGCAAAAAAATGCTTTTTGTCAATAGTAATTAGAGCTCCTTTAATCTTAATATTAGACAGATTTTTTTAAAATCTCTATTCCTTTTAAGAGTTTTTCTTTTTCTACAGCAAAAGATATTCTAAAATAATTTTTATTCTTGGAAAATACTTCACCCGGAACTACTAGGAGATTTTTATTAATTAACTCTTCTACAAAGTTCTTTTTCCCTTTGGGAATTTTTAAATAAGCATAAAAAGCACCTTCTGGCTTAGTCATTTCGTAGTAATCTTTTAATTCTTTATAGAGTAGGTCTCTATTATTTTTGTAATACAAAACCTCTTTATCTAAAGTGATACTAATATTATCTGAAATTGCTTTTTGCGCAAAGGAAGGAGCGCAGACAAAAGTGTATTGTTGCAGATTGCTCATGACTTTTATTAATTCACTTGGAGCGTGAATATATCCCAGTCTCCAGCCTGTTATAGAATGGCTTTTTGAAAATCCGTTTAGAGTAATTGTTTTTTTGTAGATTGAGCCGGGGCTTACAAATTTATCATCATAATCAAAAACTTCATAAATTTCATCACTAATAATCCAGAGTTTGTATTTTTGGGCCACTTTGATTATGCTTTTTATTTCCTCCCTAGAATAAACAACCCCGGTGGGGTTCCCAGGAGAGTTTAGAAAAATTGCTTTTGTTTTTTGTGTAATAATCTTTTCAAGCTTTAGAGGATTAATTCTAAAATCAGGATAAGTATTTAAATATTTTGCTTTAATTGAATAAAAGTCACTAAGCTGTTTATAGGAAACAAAAAAAGGATCGGGTATAATTATCTCGTCTTCTGGATTAAATAGAGCGCTAAAAACTAAAAAAAGTCCGCCAGAAACGCCGTTGCTTATGAGTATTTCGTCTTCATTTGCATTTATGTTATTATGGGTTTTTAGCTTTTCGGCTATTTTTTTTCTCAATTCTAGTGTGCCAGCAGTTTGAGTGTAGGCATTATAATTATCTCGTATAGCCTTAATGGCGTCTTCTTTAATTTTTTTCCGAGCAGGAAAATGAGGTTGGCCGACAGAAAGATTTATTAATTTTTTGGGGTCTTTTTTTTCAATCAAAGAAAAAACCTTTCTAATTCCTGACTCTTTTATATTGTTTATTTTTTTAGAAAACATTTTATTGATTTTTATATGATTCCTTAAAAATTAATTTATAAATTTTCTTTACAAATTCCGGAGATAGTTTTGAAGAATTAATAGCTTTTTCTATAATTTCTTCTTCTCTTTTTCTGTCTAAGACTTTGATATTATTTTCTTTTTTTATTTTCCCGATTTTCTCCACAATTAAAAATCTTTTTTCTAAAAGTTCAAAAACCTTAGAATCTACATCTTCTATTTCTTTTCTTTCTTTGTGGAAAATATTGTTATTTTTCATATTTAGAAGCTGCAATAAAAGTTGTAAAATTAAATTTTAAATCCTGGATGCTCTCATCTAGAATATCCAAATTATAGAGTTCGGAACAGTTTTTGGGGGCGATAACTGCCGTGTCAGGAGAAATAATGCCAGATGATAGGTCCTTGGCAGCACTGGCAGTGTCAGAGTATTCTTGTAGCTCAGTATCTTCCCATTTTCTTTTTAAATACATTCTGCATTGTTTTAGGGCTTGGGGATGCGAACTAATTTTTTTTATATCAGATATATTTTTACCCGGAAAAGCTAGGAGAAAGTGTTTTACGTCAATTTCAAAAATATTTTCTATTTTAAAATTATATTTTGCCATAGCATAGATAGATTCATAAACAAGACCACCATTGGAGTTTTCTATTGGGAATATTCCTAAGTCAATTTTACCAGAATATAGAGCACTGAGTACTTTTTCAGCTGTAATTAAGTAGTCAGGATCATAATTTTCAATTTTATTTTTATGACAATAATAAAGACAAGCTTCTTCAGAAAAACTTCCGATATTTCCCATAATTCCTATTTTTAGAGACATAGATTGGATATATTAATAAATAAATTTAATTTTAGCTAATTATAATTAATAAAACAAGCTTTTTTATAAAAGTGTATTAATAATTTTCTAATTATTCTATAATATTATTAAACAATAAAATAGCTTTAAGATAATTTAATATAATATTTAATATTTAGAAATTGTTACGTTTAGTGATTTTATTCGTTATATATTATAGGACAGTCATTGAACGAGGATCAAAATTTAAGCTTAAAAAAAATGAATCAAGAAGAATTGCAATTAGTTTCTCTTTCCCAGAAAGGAGATTCCGAGGCTTTTGGTAGAGTGTATGACACATATTTACCAAAAATCTACAATTTTATTTACCACAAGACCAATCATCGCGAAACTGCAGAAGATTTGACTAGTAAAACTTTTTTTAAGGCTTTAGAGAAAATAAAAACATTTAGTCCTCAAAAAAATGCTTCCTTCTCTTCTTGGATATATATGATAGCAAGGAATACGGTTATAGACCACTACAGAATAAATAAAAATGATTTGGATATCAACGATTTTTTTAATCTTCATTCAGGGGAAAATCAGGAAGAATCTGTTCATAATAAAAATGTCTTAAGCGAAGTTCAGAAAAAGCTTACTGAACTATCGCCGATGCAGAGAGAGATTGTAGTCTTGAGGGTTTGGGAGGGACTTTCCTACAAAGAAATTTCCCAGATAATAAACAAGTCAGAGAATAGCTCAAAAATGGCCTTTTCAAGAGCTATAGGAAAAATTAGAAAAGAAGTTTCTTTTGAAGCTCTAATACTTTTAATAATCTTAAGTTAAAAATATGTCAAAGGACGAATTAAAAAAAATATTAAATGATATTTATAGAATAGATGAATCATTAAAAGAAAGAGAAAAAGATTTGATAAAAATAGTGCAGGAAATAATTAAGTCAAAACCTCAGATTAGCTACAATGAAGAGTTTGCTAAAGAATTGAGGCTGAATCTTTTAAAAGAATTAGAAAATAAAAAATTTGATAATAAAAATATATTTAATTTTAATTTTATGAATTTAAACAAACTACAATATGCTCTTGGGGGAGGAGTGTTGGTTACCATTTTAGCCCTCGCTATATTTATTAATTTCCCGCTCTCTTTTAATTCTAGTGGAAACGATGATTTAGCTAATAAATTTTCTTTCTCTCCAAAAATAACTAAAGTTGAGAACAATGCCTTTGGTGAGCTTTCAGCTCAAGAATCTCAAGAGGGCGAGGCAAGGGCAATGAATACCCTTGGTCTAGGAGCTGGTGGGGGCGTAGATCAATTATCTGAGTCCGCATCCTCAGAAGCTGTTATCAATATGGCATCTCCAGACATGAAAATAATGCCAGTACCCTATAGTTATAAATATAAATATGTTGGTGAAGATTTCTCTCTTGATTCTCAAGTAGAGGTTCTAAAAAGAGTAAAAAATAGCGATGCTTCCAAGGCTCTGTTCTCTGCTTTCGCAGGCAAGAAAATCGGGCCTATTGATTTGGGGGTATTTAACAACCTTGGTTTGGAAAATATAAATATATTTGAAGACAGGGAATATGGATATCAGATAAGTTTCAATTTAAAAGAAGGAACTTTCTCAATAAATGAAAACTGGGAAAAATGGAGAAATTTAGAGATGGAGAAATGTAGAGATGATGCTTGTTATCAATCATTTAGATTGAAAATTAATGATATTCCATCTGATAATCAATTGTTGGAAATTGCTAATAACTTTCTAAGAGAAAAAAGAATAGATGTTTCTGCTTATGGTAACCCCGAGGTTGAGAATACTTTTAGAGAGCAATATGATAATGCCGCAGATAAATCAAATTTTTATATACCAGAAGTTATCTCGGTAGTTTACCCTTTGCTTATTGACGGAGAAGAGGTTATGGATGAATCTGGTAATAAAAATGGTATCAGGGTAAATGTAAATGTTAGAGTAAATAGAGTCTCTGGGCTTTACGGACTTTCTATTCAAAATTATGAAAGCTCTTCGTATGAAGGTGAGACAGACGCTCAAAAAATTATTGAAATAGCCGAAAGAGGAGGACAGAGATGGTATTTTTACGAGGCTGAGAATCAAATAGAGCTTGAGTTAGGAACACCGGAGAGAACGCTTGTTAATATTTGGAATTATAGAGATGGTCAAAGCGAAGAACTTTTGGTCCCAGCTCTTATCTTTCCTATATTAAATCCACCAACAGAGCAATATTATTATAGAAAAAATGTTGTTGTACCATTGGCTCAAGATATATTAAAGAGATATGAAGTTAACGAAGATATTATGCCAATGCCTCTTTTGAAAGATGGATTAGGATCGGATGGGTCTGAAGGTAGTGAACCTGAAATAATGCCCGTTAACATAAAAGAAGAACTTCCTGAGGCCAGAAATGATCTTTTAATCCAAGTTGAAAATGATTTTGAAGAAGTAATGTTGGAGGATAATAGAGAGTCTATTATTAGGGAATAAAACTTAAAAGTACAAACAAACAAAAATCAACACGCCACTCAATGTGGCGTGTTGAGTTTTGTTTAATATAAGCAAAATCATTTTATTTATATTTTTGATTATTTCTTCAATTTAAAATAAAAATTTGTTATAATATATATATATGAATGTAGCGTATTACATAATTGCTCCACTTATAACCGGTATAATAACCGGCCTGCTTGCTTTTTTTGTTTTATGGAAAAAAAAGAACTCGGATCTCGGGAGAGCCTTTTTTTTGACCTCTATATCAGTATCCCTCTATAACCTTTTTTATTCCGCCTTCCCTCTACTCATGTTCTCTCGGGAATACAGTTTAATGATATTTAAACTAATATCAGCTCCAGTGGTTTTTATTCCTAGTGCTTTTTTTCATTTTGTAATTATTTTTACAAACAATAAAAAGAAATACAAAAAAATTATTTGGGTTTTTTATTCTCTGTCATTTTTTCTTTTATTTTCAATAAATTCAAGTTTCTTCATAAAAGAAATGGTTCCAAAATTCTCTTGGCCGTATTGGGCAGTGCCTGGCATAGCTCATCATCTTTTGGTTACTTTTTTATTTGCTTCTTTTCTTTGGGCTAGCTATCTCTTATATAAGGACTTTTTGATTTCTGATCTTGAAAAAAAAGCTCAAATAAGATTGTTTTTTATGGCACTGACCATTGCTCTGTTTTCCGGGTCAGCCAATTTCTTTTATTGGTATAATATAAACATTCCTCCTGTCACTATGCCATTTATGGTCTTTTTTCCCGCATTAATGGCCTATGCTATTATAGCCCACAGGCTCTTTGATATCAAAATAGTTTTAAGAAGATCAGTGGTTTATGCTTTGTCAGTTATAACGGTTTCTGGCCTTCTTCTTCCGCTTAAAGTAATTTCTGTAAAATTTTTTAATGATATAGTTTCATTAACAGATTTCTTTTTTCTTTTATTAGCTCTTGGCATTTATCAACCAATAAAAGAAAGATATTATGACTTTGCTAATAAATATTTTTTTACATCTCTCTATGATGGTAATGAATTAATATCAGGTCTGAATAAAAGCCTTAGATCTACTTTGAATTCGGAAGAAATATATAAAATTGTATATGAAACTCTAAATAATTATTTGCATACTACAAATATTTTATTTTTAAATTTTGCCAAAGAAGATCATTCTTTTGATGCGAAATTTAATACAGGTATAAATTTTGGGAAAAACAAAAAAAGTTTTTTTTCAAAATTGTTTATGGTTAGACATATAAACAGGGGAATTATTATTAATATAAATGATTTGAATGAAATAGAGAATGAGAAGGAATATAATGATGATGTTCATCTCCTAAAAAAAACAAATGCGGTCATTATGGTGCCACTATTGTTTCAAAAAAGGATTATAGGAGTTATGATGATAGGCGAAAAAGAGACGAAGGAAAGATTTAATTCAGATGATATTATGGTTTTGGAGGTTATCAGTGGATTAATAGCAACTTCTTTGGAAAATGCATATTTGTATAAAGACTTAAAGAAACAAAAGGATGATTTAGAAGAACTTTTGGATATAAAGACTAAATTTTTGAGAATAATAAATCATCAACTAAATACCCCTTTATCAAAAATCAAAATGGGTATATATGGAATGGAAGAAAAAATGTTTTCTAGTAAAAAGGCTATGGACACTATTAAAGACGGAGCCGAACAAATGAGCAATTTTTTGACTGACTACTGGAATTCTTTTGAATTTGAAGGAGGTAAATCTAAAAAAATGAATATCACCTCTCTTGATATTTACAAGTTAATAAAAGAGGTGGTTAATGAAAAAAAATCATGGGATTTTTTTAAAAAAAGCAAATTAAAAATCAAGTTAAAAAAACCAAGTTACAAAACTATTGTTGAAGGAGATTCTGTTTTTATAAGAAGAGTTATCGCTATTTTAATTGAAAATGCAATTTATTACACCAAGGAAGGTGGTTTGAATATCTATTTTGAAAAGCGCATAAAAAAAGAAAAAAATTATATTAAAGTTTTTTTTGAAGACACAGGGATTGGCATAAGCAGAGAATCAGCCAAAGCTCTTTTTGATAAATTTTCAAGAGGAGAGGGAGCTTCAAATTATTATCCTGATGGAGCGGGGTTAGATCTATATTTGAGTAAAAAAATAATAGAAGCCAATGGCGGCGAATTAAAATTAGAAAAATCGGTTATTGGCCAAGGAAGTATTTTTAGCTTTAGTCTTTTGAGTAAATAAAAATATTAAAAAATCAACATGTTATCTAAGGGCTCGTTGATTTTTTTGTTTAATGTAGCGCAAATATGTGCCAAAAACAATTTTATTAAATTGACATAAAGTATAAATAGATTGATAATTTGAAAGAACATGGGCTATTTTTGCGTATTTATAGATAAGAGCTAAATTACTTAAAATGATTGAAAATAAAGACTGTCTAGACAAAACAGATGAAAAGTTGGTTTCGCTTTCTTGTGAAAATCAGCGATTTTTTTTGTGTTTGATGAGAAGATATGAGCAGAAACTAATGCGCTATATCAAGAGAATATCTGGAGTGAGTAAAGAAGACGCCGAGGATATTTTGCAAGAAGTTTTTATTAAAGTTTATCAAAACATAAATGACTTTGATAATTCACTGAAATTTTCTTCATGGATATATAGAATAACACATAATCATGTTATCAGTGTTTTTCGCAAAAAAAAGGCCAGAGCTGAAGGAATGATTTTTGAAATTAGTGATGAGGAAATGAATAATTTTTCTTCAGGGCTTGATATTGAGAGAGAAGTTGATAGAAGTTTGAACAAAGAAGCTTTAAAAAAAGTTTTAAATAAACTAGATTCTAAGTATAGAGAAGTTCTGATATTAAAATTTTTAGAAGAAAAAGATTATAGGGAGATTTCCGACATTATTAAAAAACCAATGGGCACAGTGGCCACTCTTATAAATAGAGCTAAAAAAAAGATGAACGAAGAAATAAAAAAACAAGAAATTATATTGAAATAATATGAATAAAGAAAATTTAAGTCAAAAGGTTTTTGAAAAAATAAAAGAAAAAAAAATCCAGCCCAAATCAAAGTGGATGTTTTTGCTTAAAAATTACTTTATTTGGACAGCTGTAATGTTTTTTATTTTTATAGGGGCTCTTTCTTTTTCGGTTATTATTTATATGTTAAATAATAACGGATGGGGTGAATATAAATATATAAATGACAATCTTTTATCTTTCATTTTTTTAAGTTTGCCTTATTTTTGGATTTTATTGTTATTTGTTTTTGTTTTTATGGCAGACTTTTACCTTAGAAACACAAAAAATGGCTATCGTTACAAACTACCAGTAATAGTATCTGCAACTATTTTTTTAAGTTTTCTATTTGGCTTATTGTTTAACCAGGTTGGCATGGGTCAGGCAATTGACGATGTTTTGGCCAAGAATGCCCCGCTCTATAAAGAGGTTATTAATCCAAGAGTAAAAATGTGGCATAAACCCCAAGAAGGGTTAATTAGTGGCGTCATTTTATCTGAAGTTTTTGATAAGGACTTTGAGCTTAGAGACATTGAAAACAAAAACTGGTTTATTTTAATTGAAGATGTTGAAAATCATTTTTTATCAAGAGCCAAAAAGGGAGATTTTATTAGAATAATTGGAGATAAAATATCGGAAAACATTTTCAAAGCCCAAAGGATTATGCCCATGGGACCAGGGAGAGGATATATGATGAAAGGCCCTGTTCATAATATAGAACAAAGAAGGTTAAATACGAAGAAAAACATTGATTAGCAGTTTATGAATAATTTATTGCATATAATAAAAAAACTCTAGGGTTGAGAGAACAGCTTGAAGAAGGGATTGTAAGAGGTAAGACTTCATTTGAAAGAATTGTTTAAAAAAGGTCCAGATATTATGAAGAAAAATTTAATCTAATAATTTAAAACTTAAATATTAAATAGCATTGAAATAAAATTATTTTTTTTGCGTATATACTTAATATAGAGGAATAAAACAAAATATATGAAAAAAATAATTTTTTTGCTATTTTTTTTGTTTACAAGCATTCTTTTGTCAGGATGTATTAACAGAGAAAATAAATTAGATCAAAACATTAATATAAATAATAATCTAAGAAGACCTGATTTTGGGCAACCAGATAGAGAGCCGGATTTGCGTGGGCTTGTTAAGTCTATAGTAGGGAATGAAATAACTATTCTGAAAATCAATAGAGGGCAAGGAGGCGAGGGTTTAAATTATAAAGATGCAGAAAAAAAAGGAGAAACCAAACCAGTTTCGCTTGGAGCTAGTACAGTCAGAATGCCCGGAATGGGAGGAGGGCAAGGAGGAGGCTTGCGACAGAGTGGAGATGCTGTAGATCAGGAAGCTATATTAGAAAGAATTAAAGAAATGAGTACGGGTGAAGAAAAAATTTTGATTCCTGTGGGTATCCAAATGTTAAAACCTGGAGCAAGCGAACCTAGGTCAGAGCCAGTAGAGGCAAACTTGGCTGATATTAAAATAGATAAAATGGTTCAAATTTGGCTAGATGATGATGCCGGCGACAGGAAAATAGCTAGTTTCGTAATGATTTTAAGATAAATAAAAAATTAACTAGTAATTAGTTGTTAGTGGTTAGTAGGTAGCAAAACCTAAAAAGAGAACACTAATTATTCTATGGTTTATGACATCAATTATTGAAGAAAGTAAAAGGGCTAGGGAAAATAGGCTGTTAGGCTTTTGGAGAAATAAAAAATATATATATGCAATAGTGACAGTTCTGCTTATTGCGGTATCTCTTTATTTTTATATTAATAGAAGCACAAAGGAAGAAATTTCTGTTGTCCAAAAAGAATGGACTGTTAAAAAGGGGGATATTATAGTTTCTGTTGGTTCAGATGGAAAAGTTGTAGCTAAAGATGGAGTTGATCTTAGTTTTTCAGTCGCAGGTGACAGCTTAGAGGTAGACGAGGTTTTTGTTAAGGATGGAGATAAGGTAAACAAGGGAGATAAAATCGCTTCAGTAAAAACTGAAGCTCTTGATTTTAATTTACGAACAACTTGGAGCACTTATCAATCAGCGCTAGCTGATTTTAATGAAATAATGGAAGGTGCTACCGATAAAGAAATATCAAATGCAAAAGATAAAATAAAATCAGCTGAGCTTTCTTTGGAACAAGCTAAAATAAGTCTAGAAAACATTAAACAAAGTGTTGAGGATAGTATTTATAGCGCTCAAAAAAAAGTAGATAACACCAAAAAAGACTTTGATAATAATTTAGACTTTAATAATAGTTTGGATATCGAGAATTCTTATGAGTCTTTGGTTGAAATAATAAAATCAACAAATATTTCCTTAGATGGTATTCTTAAAGATAGTGATAAAATTTTAGGAGTTGATCAAAAAAGCTTAAATGATGATTTTGAGAATATTTTAGGAGTGAAGAACAAAAGCACTCTTAGTGCTGCAGAATTTAGCTATAAGTTATCCAAGGATGCTATTGAAGATTTGAATTTATTAGCACTCTCTATAAATAGCAGAAGTGACTACTATGTTGTAGATGGAGCAGCAAAGCAGGCAGAACTAACATTACAGGAGCTTGAAAAACACCTTTATGATATGAAGTTGGTTTTAGACTCAAGCATAACTTCAGCTGATTTTTCACAGTCTCAGCTAGATTCTTTTATATCAGTCATAAGCTCTAATAGAGTAAGTGTCAATTCTAAAATAACAAGTCTTAATTCTAGAACGAAAGAGCTTGAAGATATTAAAGATAGCCTAGATGATTATAAGGCAGAATATGAAGATGCTTTAAGAGATCTTGAGATAGTAAAGTCAGATGGTGAGCGGAATATTAAAAACTCTGAGGCAAATGTAACTACTAAAGAAATTTCTTTGGAGCAAACCAAAAGAGAATTGGATGAGTTGATGGAACCATTAACTGAATCAGAGTTAGCTTCGGCCAGATCAAGATTAACCAGTTCTTTAATTTCTCTTGAAAAAGCTCAATTTGATTTAGAAAAATCAGTTTTAATATCTCCAATTGATGGAGAATTGGTTCAGTTAAATTATGCTCCTGGTGATATTATTATAACTAGTAGCGGTCAAGATAAATCGGTAGCTACAATTATGAATAATGATACATTATTTATTGAGGTCAATATCGAGGAGGCTGATATTTCCAAGCTGGAACTAGGTCAAAAAGCTTACGCCACTTTTAGCTCTCTTGATGACCTTAGGCTTGAAGGCAGTATTAGCTTTATATCACTTACTTCAAAAACAAGCAGTAATGGAATAGTCACTTATTTAGTAAGAGTTATATTCGCAAAAGGGGAGAATCAAATAAGAGAAGGGATGTCTGCAGAAATTGAGTTTGTAACATCTGAAATATCTGATGTCTTGATAGCACCCGTTGCGTCAATTAGAAATGTTTCTGGGAAGCCATCAGCTCAGCTAAAAAATGGAGAATGGATTCCTGTTGTTACTGGTTTTACAGATGGAAAAAATGTAGAAGTTATAGATGGGTTAAAAGAAGGTGACGTAATATTTTATTAAAATTATTATGAAAGATGAATATTTAATAAAACTTAAAAACCTTAGAAAGTCATACTATTTAGGAAACGGAGAAGAAATACCTGTTTTAAATGGAATTGATCTTGCTATAAAAAAAGGAGAATTTGTTGCTTTGATGGGAGAATCTGGAGGAGGTAAAACGACCTTACTGAATATTATAGGATGTCTGCATCCTTTATCCGAGGGAGAATATTATTTAGATAATGAAAATATTGGAGAGGTTAGAGATGATTTTACGCTAGCTTACATTCGCAATAAAAAAATGGGATTTATTTTTCAGCAGTTTAATTTATTTGCTCGTTTATCTGCTTTAAAAAATGTGGCTTTGCCAGCTCTATACGCTGGAGTTGAAAAAGAATATAGGGAAAATAAAGCTAATGAGCTTTTAGTGAGTTTAGGATTAGAAGATAGAGCATATCATAAGCCAACTGAGTTATCTGGTGGACAACAACAAAGAGTTGCTGTTGCTAGAGCCTTAATAAATGATCCAGAAATAATCTTGGCTGATGAGCCAACTGGCGCTCTTGACTCTAAGTCAGGAGTTGAAGTAATGGAAATATTTAAGGGTTTTAAAAAGCGAGGGAAAACTGTTGTTATGGTTACTCATACCGCTGAAGTTGCTAAATATGCCGATAGAATAATATTTCTACGCGATGGCAAGGTTGTAGATAGGAATTACCAACTAAAAGATAGTTACTAAATATATGAAAATAGAAATATTGAAAATGGCCTTTGAATCATTGTTGGCAAATAAAACAAGGAGCCTATTGTCAATGCTTGGGATAATAATTGGTGTTTCTACTGTAATCGCTGTTTTTGCAATTGGTCAAGGAGCTCAGAATGCAGTAGATGAACAATTTGCTGGACTTTCTGCTAAATCAATAATAGTTATGCAGACAGGGGGAAGGTCTGTTAGTTCTAAGTTAAGCATCAATGATGTAAGGATAATAAAAGAAGAGTCAAAATACATTGAATCAGCCACAGGAATATTACAAGGTTCAAGCGCAGTTAGCTATGGATTGATTGACGGTTCATATACAGTAGTTGGAACAGACCTAGATTTTTTTACTATTTCAAAACTAGAATTAAGCTCAGGTCGTATTTTTACTGATGAAGAAAAAAAAGATAGAGTGGCTATTTTAGGAAGTGATGTTTATGAAAAATATTATAGTGAAGGTGAAGATCCTCTAGGCACAAGCATTACAGTCGGAGGTAAGAAATTAGAAGTTATTGGGGTCTTTAAGGAAACAGGAGGAAATTTGGGAAGACTTAGCAAAGATGAGTCTATCTATATTCCTTATGAAACAGTGGCTTCCGCGATTTTAGGAAGTGGGGGATCACAAATAATGTTAACTTTAGAAGCTAGGTCTATTGATAATGTTAGTTTGGCTGTTGAGGAAATTACAGAAATATTAAGAGAAGAGCATGGACTAAAGGCAACCGCAGAAGATGATTTCCGTATTTTTGATGCTGGTTCTATGGTGTCCGCCGCCCAAGAATCAGCTACTTTAATGTCAACTATCCTTACTCTTGTGGCTGCAATTACATTGCTTGTCTCAGGTATTGGAATAATGAATGTTATGTTTGTCACCGTAGCAGAAAGAACCAAAGAAATTGGCATTGCAAAAGCGATTGGTGGGAAACAAGGAGATATATTAACTCAATTTTTGTTAGAGTCAATAATACTCTCAATGCTCGGTGGGGTTATTGGGGTTATTCTTGGACAAATTGCTATTCCCATTATTACGAAATTAAATATCATGGCAATGACAAGTTCAGTTATGGGGCCTGTTCTTGGTTTTTCTTTCTCAGTGCTTGTTGGGATAACCTTTGGTTTTTATCCAGCCTTAAAAGCAAGTCGCCTTGATCCAGTTGATGCACTTCGGAGTGAATAATTAATAATTAAAGAAAAAAGAAATAATATTTATTTAAATTTTTAAATCAAATTTTTAATATCTAATTAAATTATATGCATAACAAAAAAATAATATTTTCATTAATTTCAATATTGTTTGTTTTTTCGGCTTGTTCATCATCGGCGCCTGATGATTTAGGAAATGCAGTTAATGGTGATAACTTTTTGTTTAATGGTTTTGAGCAGCCAGAGAGAGTGGCTGAAATCAGTGGAGTTATTAAATCTATTACTGGTAATTTGATGACAGTTGCAATTGTTGAAAAGCAAGCAGGAGAAAATGCGACAGAAACAAAAACCGAAAATAATCCTGTTGCCATAGGTGTTACACCAACAACAAATATGCCTGGCAGTGGTACTGGTAGAGGGGGTACGGGAAGAGATGCTAGTGTTAGCGATGCAGATAGATTGGAAAAACTTTTAGAAAGAAG
>RRYU01009359.1_pt1 | contig 17751 bp, 15 predicted proteins | sample 2162651 | NCBI WGS metagenome assembly RRYU01 (sample SAMN10267283, study PRJNA491782) | microbial mat metagenome | isolation source: biomat in the production well | place: Japan: Minami-Kanto gas field, natural gas well KTG3 | collected 2017-06 | reverse complement strand
GGGGGGGTAGCGCCACGCCAACAGGGAGCGCAGGGCAGGCCAGAGGTGCGGCGCACTCCCCCAGAGGATGGCCGGGGTGGTAGTGTGAAGCGGGTAGGGTATAGGGGGGGCGTGGTAGACGGGGTAGCCCTGAGTCTCCGCCCATGAGCGCACCTCCGCATCGGGGCCGCCCTGGCCGGGAAGGTGCGCCACCATGGTCAGCAGCGTTGGCGTATGGTGGAGTTGCATGCTCGTACTGGGCGCAAGATCCAGCGCCACAGTACAGGCGTTCAGCAGAGAAGCGTGCATAGAAGGAGCTCCGCTGGAGGTATGGTGACAGTAGCACCGGCTTCCAGCCGGTCGGTGGCGCATCGTGACCGGCTGGAAGCCGGTGCTACCCTGTGCGGCGGTAGGGGCGCGTCGTGACGCGCCCTCCGGCGCGATGATCGCGGCGACATACGGCTTGGGGACGCCTGGGGCGCGTCGCGACGCGCCCCTACGCGATATTCCGCCCCCGCCGGGAGCGCAATCAGATTATTCAGGGAACGGCAACGGCACGCTATTGGGGTCGAACCCAGCAGCAATCTCCAGATCGCCATTCGCCTCTGCCATCACCCGCAACTGCTCATACCAGGGGATAAAGGTCTCTACATAGAACTGCTGCGCATTCATACTCTGCTCAAGCTGGCTGAAGTCCTCGAAGGCGCGCTTATCTTCAGGGTTAGGCCCAGCCTGACGCTCCAATACCTCAAAGATATACCATAATTCCCCAACCTGGATCTTCGTGGGTGTGTTGAGTTCCAGACCAAACCCAGCCGAGTCGAGTTCGGGTGGCAGGTTCCCAAGCGGCTCCCAACCCAGATCGCCACCCTTCTCTTTCGTCTCAAGATCTGTGGAACGATCCTTAGCCAATGTGGCAAAGTCGGCTCCGGCTTGCAGATCGGCCAGTGCCTTATCCGCATCAGCCTCAGTACCAAAAACTAAGATACGGGCATGGAACATATCGGCGCGAGTATTGCGCGCAATCACCTCCAACGTCAACTGCTGTTGGGTCTGCATCAGCCGTGCTGGAGATGGGTTCGCAAAAGGATCGTTGGGATCAAAGGGACTCATCATACTAAAAAAGCCCGCATCCACCTGCGCCGGATCAACCCCAATGCCCTGGCCACGTGCATACTGACTGAGCAACAACTCCTGCACCATCGCATCGAAAATGCCCGCCCGCACATTCTGTTCGGTCGCCAATGCCTCGATCTGCTCACGGGTCTGCCCCGTCATCAGCATGTTGGCAATCGCCACACCGACATCGGCCTCCATCCGTGTACTAAAGTCATTCAGCGTATAGATGTCCGGCCCCACGCGCAGAATTTGGGGATTGGTCGCACTCACTTGAAGAACGGCACCATTGGATGTACTCTGGCACGCACCCAACGCCAGCAGCAGTATGAGGGCTAACAGCCCGCCAACATAGCGCTTCACACACACCTCCACACTAATCATCATCGTAGCTCGTCTCGTTGAGCGAGAGGATCGCCATGAATGCCTCTTGTGGGATCTCGACATTCCCGACCATCTTCATGCGCTTCTTGCCCTCTTTCTGCTTTTCGAGCAGCTTGCGCTTACGGGTGATGTCGCCACCATAACACTTGGCCAAAACATCCTTACGCATCGCCCGCACTGTCTCGCGGGCAATAATTTTGGCGCCAATCGCGGCCTGGATGGGCACCTCAAACATCTGACGCGGGATGAGCTTGCGCAATCGCTCGACCAAGGTGCGCCCCTGGTTGTAGGCAAAGTCGCGGTGGACAATCAGCGAGAGCGCATCTACCGGCTGCTGGTTGACGAGGATGTCGAGCTTGACCAGATCGGCCTCCTGGTAGCCCGCCAGGTGGTAGTCGAGCGAGGCATAACCCTGGGTGCGGCTCTTCAGTTGGTCGTAGAAATCAATCACGATCTCGGCCAGCGGCATCTTATACTTCAACTGCACACGGGTCGGATCGAGGTAGTCCATGGTCTCAAAGCTACCGCGCTTGGTCGTCACCAGATCCATAATCGTACCGATATAGCGGGTGGGTGAGATGATACTAATCTGCACGACCGGCTCTTCAATACTGCCCAGCTTACTCACATCGGGCATCTCCGAGGGGTTATCCACCGTGATAATCTCACCATCGGTAAGCAGCACCTGATACTCCACACTCGGCGCGGTAATGAGCAGATCGAGGTTATATTCGCGTTCGAGGCGTTCGCGCACAATCTCCATATGCAGCAACCCCAAGAAGCCACAGCGGAAGCCAAAGCCGAGGGCGTTACTACTCTCCGGTTGGAAGGAGAGCGCAGCATCATTCATCTTGAGCTTCTCAAGCGCCTCACGCAGTTCCGGGTAGGCGTTACTATCCACCGGATAGAGACCCGCAAAGACCATCGGTTTAGCTGGGCGATAGCCGGGCAGCGGCGATTCAGCCGGGTTATCAGCGAGGGTAATCGTATCCCCCACCTGACACTCCTCAACCGTCTTGAGGCCGGTGGCAATATAGCCCACCTCTCCGGCAACCAGCTCATTCAGCGTGGTCATACCGGGGCGGAAGACGCCCAGTTCGAGGGTACTCGCAGTCGCGCCGGTACCCATAAAGCGTACCACAGAACCGGTGGGGAAGGCGCCATCCATCACCCGCACATAGGCAATCACACCCTTATAGGCATCATAGTGCGAGTCGAAGATCAGAGCGCGGGCGGGCTGATTGCGCTGGCCACGTGGCGGCGGGATGCGCTGGACAATCGCCTCCAGGATCTCCGCCACCCCGATGCCCTCCTTGGCCGAAGCCATGATCACCTCTTCGGCGGGAATCCCGATCACCGACTCGACATCCCCGGCCACCTCTTCAGGATTGGCACCAGGAAGATCAATTTTGTTGATCACCGGAATGATCGTCAGGTCGTGTTCCACTGCCAGGTAGACATTGGCCAATGTTTGGGCCTCGATCCCCTGGGCGGCATCCACCACGAGCAGCGCACCCTCACAGGCCGCTAATGCCCGCGAGACCTCATAGCCAAAATCCACATGGCCGGGAGTATCAATCAGGTTGAGTTGGTATCGCTGGCCATCCTCGGCCACATACTCCATGCGCACCGCCTTAGCCTTGATCGTAATCCCCTTCTCGCGCTCCAGATCCATACCGTCGAGCAACTGCTCACGGCTCTGGCGGGCGCTAATCGTTTTGGTAACTTCGAGCAACCGATCCGAAAGCGTCGTCTTGCCATGATCGACGTGGGCAATGATCGAAAAGGTGCGAATATGGTTCTGATCCGCCATGATTACCTAAATTATAGAGCCGAGGGGCTACCCCGGCGTGAAGTGGCTGATATACCATCAGTATACCAGCCCCATGCGGTTGTGTGCAAAAGACGGAAATGTGTTCCAAATTTGACACAATCACCCCCTCGTGCTATACTCCGCAAGTGCGTGCGGGGGTGTAGCTCAGCTGGGAGAGCGCGACAATCGCACTGTCGAGGTCAGGGGTTCGAGCCCCCTCACCTCCACCAAACGTACACTATATGGGGCCATAGCTCAGTTGGGAGAGCGCGACACTGGCAGTGTCGAGGTCAGGGGTTCGAACCCCCTTGGCTCCACCACAAGAATAGACGCCACGCCACGTGCGTGGCGTTTGTTATGTTTGGGGCATGCCACCCTATTATGGTATACTAAAGCCCGTATGCGCCCTGCGCCCAAGGAGAATGTTCTGTCATGAGTGATGAGGTTGTTTCCGAGCTGGATCTGGTGGTCGGCTCGATGATCACGATGCGACCCGATGAGGATCGCACGGTATACGAAGAGGAGTATGAGTCGGTCGCCACCGTGCAGGATCAACTGCGCGAGGAGGGGATTGATGTAGATTTGCTCTCCCAGCCCGGTACCGAGGTGTGGGAGGGGGCGTTGGAGCATATGGGGGCGCTCTATCAGCTCTCGCGCTTCGCCGCTCGCCTGGAACAGGATCTCGATATTGCTGAGGTGATCGCCGCTGGCCCGGTGATTGATGATGAGGATCTGGATCGCGCCGTCACTGATGTGTGGGACGATCTGGCCAAGTCACGCTTCCAGCACCTGATCAACCTTCAGGGTATTAATAGCTACTACATGCCGGTTGATTTTGATCAGCCAGTATGGCTCTCGTTTGAGGACGAAGATGGCAATGAAGATAATGCCTTCTTTGGTTCTGCAATGCGCCTCCAGCGCGAACTGGCCGAGTTGGGGCCGATGTTGATCAAGGCCGGGGTCTCCCATACCTCCGAAGCCTATCGCTGCCTCGAATTGCTCAGTGAGGCGGCGGCCAAGAGCATTGAGTACGGTCTGCCGATTATTGTGTGGTAAACCCATGGTTGTGGGGTTGGGGTGGGGGCGAGCCTTCACCCCAATCGCGACCCTAGATCACGCGCATGCAGGATCTTCCCTTCCTCGACGTGCCGACCCGACCCGACCGCGACGCGACCCCGCGCTCGCGGCGCTATTATGTCTGGACTGTCGGCTGCCAGATGAATATCTCCGACTCCGAGCGGCTAGAGGCGGCGCTGCAAGCGGTGGGCTATAGCCCGGCAGCACGCCCTGAGCAGGCGAGTTTTATTGTGCTCAACTCGTGTAGTGTGCGAGCAAGTGCCGAAGAACGCATCATGGGTAAGCTCGGCGAGTTGGTACGAGTAAAACGCGAAAACCCCGATACGATTGTGGTTCTGTGGGGCTGTATGGTTGGCCCGCACAACCGCTCAATCTTCGAGCGCCAACTGCCCATGGTGGATCACTTCGTCTCACCCTCAGCGGTGGATGCGGTGGTCGCCCTCGCACCTAACCCGATCTATACGCTCGATGCCCCACCTTTGCCCGTGCGCGATCTGGAGAATCCCGCAGTGGCGGTGCATGTGCCCATCCAGTATGGTTGTAATATGCGCTGTAGCTACTGCATCATCCCCCAGCGGCGCGGGCGTGAACGATCGCGCTCCCTCGCCGAGATCGTTGCAGAGGTGGAGCGAATCCTTGCCCATGGGGCACGCGAGATTGTCCTGCTGGGCCAGATCGTCGATTCCTGGGGCCACGATCTGCCCAACCGCCCCCAACTTGCCGATCTGATCCGCGCCATCCATGACTTGCCCGGTCTGTTGCGGTTGCGCTTCCTCACCTCCCACCCGGCCTGGATGACCGACGATCTGATCGCAACGGTAGCCAGCCTCCCACGCTGTATGCCGGAGATCAATCTGCCAGTACAATCTGGTTCGGATCGGGTATTGGCCTTGATGCAGCGCGGCTATACCACCACCCGCTACCGCGACCTGATCGCCCGTATCCGTAACGCCATCCCGCATATCTCGCTCACCACCGACATTATTGTCGGGCATCCCGGCGAGACAGATGCGGATTTCGCTCAGACAGTGGCGCTGTGTGAAGAGATTCGCTTCGATAAGATCCATATCGCCGCCTTCTCTGCACGCCCCGGTACGGTCGCTGCTGAACAAGAGGCAGATCCGAACCTTGCTGTTTCTGAAGAACAGAAACAGGTGCGCCGTATCGCGATGGAGCAACTCCACGAACGGATTGCGACCGAGCGCAGTGCGTTGCTCCTCGACCAGACGGTGGAGGTTCTGGTGGAGAGTGAGGCGCGGGGCAAGTGGAGAGGACGTAGCCCTGGCAATAAACTGGTCTTCTTTTCTGATGTGGCAGATTGGGCCGGACGCCTTGCCCGTGTCCATATTACCCAGACCAGCCCTTGGGCACTTCAGGGGCGGCTGGTACACGATTGAGATGGTACATTCTCTGGTATCACCATAGAAGCATGAGGAGTTGCACCCTTGGCAAAGCAAGATGAAAAGATGCGGATGCGCCGCAAACTTCAGGAGAAGGCGGTTGAGTTGGCCGCGATGAATAATTGGGCCGAGGCGCTGGAGGTCAATCGCCAGATCCTTACCCTGGGTGAGGAGCCGGATACCTACAACCGTATGGGTAAGGCGCTGATGGAGTTGGGGCACTATAGCGAGAGCCACGATGCCTACCAGCAGACGCTGCGCCTCTTCCCGACCAATGCGATTGCGCGCAAGAATGTCCAACGCTTGGAGGCGCTACTCTCCCGTGGCTTTGAGCATGGCCAGGTCAATCGTGCCCCGCGCCAGCAGGTGGATCTGCGGCTCTTTATTACCGAGACGGGGCGCACTGCCCTCACCACCCTGGTTGATGTGCCGCGTAGCCCCGCCGTTGAGGCTCTCGTCACCGGCGAGAAGATGGACTTCCGTATCGAAGGCCGCACGGTCTATGTGATTGACGCCGATGGCCAAATCGTCGGGCGTCTCGAACCGAAACTGGGGCAACGCCTTGCCGAATTGATCAATGGTGGGAATCGCTACATTGCCGCCATCTCCCAGACTGACCCGCGTTCGGTGCGGTTGCTCATCCGCGAGACCTACCAAGACCCCAGCCAGCGTGGGCGTATCTCCTTCCCCGGCAAGCTCGGCGAGGGGGCTATGTATGTGTCGAGCCTGCGCTACGAGGAGTACGAGGATATTATTGACGAGGATGACACCACTGATGATGACGACACCAGTGTCGAAGAGTACATCAGTGGTGGTGATGAGGAAGAGGAACTGGGTCTCGAAGAGATTGACCCCGATATGGGTGACGACGACGATAATATCGAGGAGTAGAGACGACCCGGTGGGTCGTCTGGTAACCATGTAGAGACGGCCCGGTGGGCCGTCTCTACATGGTTACACCCCCAATAACGGGCGCAACGCAGCCACATCATCCACGACCACGATAGCACCAGCAGCACGCAACTCCTCGGCGCTCCCATAGCCCCAAGTCACCCCAATCGCCGGGATGCCATGTTCTTTGGCCCCCTCCACATCATGCTCACGGTCGCCTACCATCACCACACGCTCGCGGTATTGGGGGGGCAACTGCTCCAGCACATAGGCGATCACATCCGCTTTACGCTCACGGCTCGTATCGAGGCTGGCTCCGCCGATGACACGAAAGTGGTGGTCGAGGTGGAAATGCTCTAGGATATGGTGGGCAAAGACCTGCGGCTTCGAGGTAGCCAGACAGACCGCACAACCGGCCGCGTCCAGATCAGCCAGCAGACCAGGAATACCGGGGTAGAGGCGATTCTCGGTACTGCCGATAGGCCCGTAGCGTTCGCGGTAGAAGACAACCGCCTGTTCAACCAGATCGTGATCCCCGTCCAAGACACTCGCAAAGGAGCCACGCAAGGAGGGGCCGATCCAGGTACGTAGCGTCGTGAGTGAGATCGGAGCACGGCCAAGCCGTTGAAGGGCATAGTTGATCGAATTGGAGATACCCTCGAAGGGATCGGTGAGCGTGCCGTCAAGGTCAAAGAGGATGCAGGTGTATGTTGGAAGATTCATAGCGTGTAGTATACCATTGCCCGGATCGTGTGCTATAATTTGCGTATTCTCGCACGAGTTACCTAAAAACAAAAAATTGACGCATTGCACAGCTAATGATAGGATAGAAGAACATTTCTTAAGTCATCACCTACTCGGCCAGGAGCAGCGATGCGCATCTCAAGCAAAGGCGACTACGGCCTGCGTGCGCTCTTTGATCTGGCTCAGCGATACGGAGAGGGGCCGATACAGAGCGAAGAGATTGCAACACGCCAGGGCATCCCGGTCAACTATCTCAACCAGTTACTGATTACGATGCGTCGAGCCGGACTGATCGAGAGCCTGCGTGGCCCACAAGGTGGGCACATGTTGGCACGCAGCCCCGAAACGATCACCCTACGCGATGCGATCATTGTCTTGGAGGGGCCGTTACTCCCAACGGAGACCACCCGTGAGGATCTGGTTCCTACCGAGCCGGATGATGAGATCCTTGTTGATGCGGTCTGGGATGGGATACGTGAACAGATCGAAGCGATTCTGCTCAAGATCACCCTTGATGACCTGTGCCAACGCAAACGCCAGCAGCGCGGTGGCGTGATGTACTATATCTGAGCGAGATTTTCGGTTAAGGCACTACAACCCTTGGTTGGTTCTCGCTCTCCCACGCTGGGAACTCTGGGTACTATAGTGTGTGTAGTGTAGAATCTGAACTACATCGTGGTCATATCATGGTCGACGGTTCGCGTCGGCTAAGGTTGGAGGATGCCGTGGTAGCGGCCACCATGCATGCGGCCAAGATCGGCCCAAACTCAATTATTCAGACCATCGCAGCCTTGCGTGAGGTCTACCCAGCAGAAGAACTACCCACACTGCTCGCGGGTGGGGCCGAGATCTATCTGAGTGAACTTCCCCACGAGATGATCCCCGAAGAGCAGTTCCATGCACTCGTCTCGTTACTCACTCCGCGCTTAGGGGTAGAGCGGGCGGGCGAGATACTCTACCGTTCGGGTGAACGCACAGCTGATTATGTACGGGCCAATCGTATCCCCGGCCCATTTCAGGCCATCGTGGGCAGCATCCCCGCCCCGCTTGGTCTGCGTCTGTTACTTCTTGCCATCAGCAAACATGCCTGGACATTTGCTGGCAGTGGGAAGTTCAGCTTCCACCTCGGCCGTAACCCATGGCTGAGCATCGGCAAGCCGGTGGATCGTGACACCTCGGCAATTGCCGCCGTTCTGTGCCGCTACTATTGCGGTGCCTTTACCCAGTTGCTCCGTTCCGTTGTCAATTCGCGTATTACCTTGCGCGAAACGGCCTGCCAAGCGCAGGGCGGGGCAGCATGTGTCTACCAAATTGTCCTCTAAGGGCTGATTGACGTATCGTTACTAAGGCAAACTAAGGAGTACCGACATGCGGATCATGATGATCCAGCCGAACTACCACGCTGGCGGCGCCGAAATTGCGGGCAACTGGCCGCCTAGCTGGGTGCCCTACATTGGTGGTGCGCTGAAGAGCGCCGGCTATGAGAATGTGCGCTTTATTGATGCGATGACGTTCCATATTGAGAACGATAAGCTGCGCGAAATCATCCGGATCAATAAGCCCGATGTGATCATGGCTACGGCGATCACTCCCATGATCCTCAAGGCTCAGGAGACGCTGCGCATCGCCCGTGAGGAGCGCCCTAATGCGCGCCTTATCCTCGGTGGTATCCACGCAACGTTCATGTATACCCAGGTCTTCAGTGAGGCGCCCTGGATTGATTATATCGTCCGTGGTGAGGCTGAGGATATTATTGTTGAACTCATCCGCAGCATTGAGGCCGGTAGTGACCTCAAAGATCGCGCTAACATCAAGGGTATTGCCTACCTTGAGAATGATAAGGTCGTGGCGACCCCCGCCGCTGACCCAATTGCCGACCTGGACACCTTGGCTCCTGACTGGAGCCTCTTGGAGTGGGATAAGTACATCTACGTGCCAATGAATGTCCGCGTGGCGGTGCCCAACTTCGCCCGTGGATGCCCCTTCACCTGCCGCTTCTGCTCGCAGTGGAAGTTCTGGCGTCGCTACCGCGCTCGCAACCCCATGAAGTTTGTGGATGAGGTTGAGACGCTGGTGCGTGACCATAATGTGGGCTTCTTTATTCTGGCCGATGAGGAACCAACCCTCAACCGTAAGAAGTTTACCGCTCTCTGTGAGGAGTTGGCTAAGCGTAAACTGCCGGTGCTCTGGGGTATCAATACCCGTGTCACCGACATTATGCGCGATAAGGCGCTGCTGCCCCTCTGGCGCAAGGCGGGTCTCATCCATATCTCGCTCGGTACTGAGGCTGCTGCCCAGATGAACCTGGAGATCTTCCGCAAGCAGACCACGATTGACCAGAATAAGGAGGCGATTAAGCTCATCCAGGACTCTGGTATGGTCGCTGAGGCGCAGTTCATCATGGGTATGGAGAATGAGACTCCTGAGTTGATCGAGGAGACCTATCGCTATGCCCGCGATTGGAACGTGGACATGGCCAACTGGAACATGTACACCCCCTGGCCCTTCGCCGAGCTCTTTGAGGATCTGGGCGACCGGGTTGAGGTGCGTGATTACTCCAAGTATAACTTCGTCACTCCGATCATGAAGCCCGATCTGATGGAGCGTGAGGAAGTACTCAAGGGTGTGCTGCGCAACTATGCCCGCTTCTATATGCGCAAGGCGTTCCTTGAGTATCCCTTCATCAAAGACCCGGAGAAGCGCAAGTATATGATGGGCTGTCTGCGTGCCTTCGCCAAGACGACCTTCGAGAAGCGTTTCTACGACATTGGCCGCGTGCATATGCGTGGCGGTCAGATGGAGGTCGATCTCGGCTTCGATGAGAGCCGCATCTTCACCCGCGATGAGATCTCCCGTATGAAGGCGGAACGCCCCGAACTAGTCGCCGATACAACCTTCGGTGGAGCCATCCCGGATCGCTACGATCCTGAGTTGATCAAGCACCAGGCTGAGAATACGCTCAACCTGCCCCTTGATGGTACCGATGTCTCTGAGTTTGGCTACCGCGATCCCAATAAGCAGATGAGTTGCTAGGTTTTGATCATCATGTTGGTTGGTGTTTGGCGGCTTTGTCGCCAAACACCAACCAACATGATCTTTGGGGGCGGTTAAGCCCGAAGGTAGCACCGGCTTCCAGCCGGTCGGTGGTGCATCGTGACTGGCTGAAGCCGGTGCTACCCTGTGCAGATGTAGGGGCACGTCGCGACGCGCCCTCCGGCGCGATGATCGGAGCCTCCTTATGGCTTGGGGAGGCATGGGGCGCGTCACGACGCGCCCCTACGCGGTATTCCTTAACCGAACGCCAATGGGTCGCAGCCGCCCCCGAACCCTTATGCTGTTAGAACGATAATGTGGTTGCTTCCCTACCGTCATACTGATGGGAGCTGTTATGTCTGATGTTGTCATTACGCCAGAGGTGCTGGCGCGCTACAATAAACCCGGCCCGCGCTATACGAGCTATCCGACTGTACCGGCGTGGACTGAGGAGTTTGGTGAGGCTGAGTATCGTGAGGCGCTGCATGACCTTGCGACCCTGAATAGCGATCCGATCTCGCTCTATGTTCACCTGCCCTTCTGTGCCGAGCGTTGTACCTACTGTGGCTGTAACGCCACGGTGACCACCCGCACTGATGTGGTAGATAAGTACCTGGATCGCCTTGAGCAGGAACTTGCTCTGGTGGTATCCCAGTTGGGAACGCGCCGCCAAGTGGTGCAGATGCACTGGGGTGGCGGTACGCCCAACTTCCTCAATCATGCCCAGATGGAGCGTCTGGTTGGGCTGCTCAATCAGAACTTTGTGATTGATTCGGAAGGCGAAGTAGCGATAGAGTTTGATCCGCGTATCGGTTCGGTTGAGCAGCTTGAGCAGATTCGTGAACTGGGCTTCAATCGCATCAGCTTTGGGGTACAGGACATCAATCCGGAGGTGCAGGAGGCGATTGGCCGTATTCAGCCGTTTGACCTGACTGAGAAGCTCTTCCGCGCCAGCCGTGAATTGGGCTTTAGTAGCGTGAATGTGGATATGGTCTATGGCTTGCCTAAGCAGACGGCAGAGAGCTTCCGCGATACGGTCAGTGCCATTCGCGACCTACGTCCCGACCGGATCGCGTGCTTTAGCTACGCCCACGTCCCCTGGGTCAAGCCCAACCAGAAGCTGATTGATGTCAGCGCCCTACCCGACACCTTCACCAAGTTTAGCCTCTTCCGCATGGCGATTGATATGATGGCAGAGGTGGGCTACGATTGGGTGGGTATGGATCACTTTGCCCAGCGCGATGATGAGTTGGCGATTGCGGCGCGTGAGCGGCGTCTGCACCGCAACTTTATGGGCTATACGACCCGCCCCGCCTCGAACATGCTCGCCTTCGGGATGAGCAGCATCAGCGACCTGATGGGCCGCTTTGTACAGAACGAGCCACACCTCGGTAAGTACCAGAAGATGCTTGATGCCGGGAAGTTGCCGATTGTCAAGGGCTACAAGCTCACCGAGGACGATCTGATGCGCCGTCAGGTCATTCTGCACCTGATGTGTAACCTCGAATTGCCCTACGATCTGACGCGCACCAACTATGGCATGAGCCTCCAGGATGCCTTGGGTGAGGATCTGGAGCGTATGGAAGCCTACGTTGAGGATGGCTTCATTGAACTGCTCCCCGACCGTATCCAGGTGACGCCGCTGGGTCGCTTCTTTGTGCGGCTCTTGGCGATGGAGTTGGATGCCCACTTGGCGAAGACTTCGCAACGGATTGCCTTCTCCAAGACGGTGTAGCGGAAATTCACGTAGGGGGGTGTTGGCTTCGACAAGCTCAGCCAACACCCCCCTACTGTTTTTGGGACGCGGCACGTTGGCTTCGACAAGCTCAGCCAACGCGCCGCGCCCCGCCCTCCATTCTTCTTACTACTCCTCGATCCGTACCTGAGTCCAATCGGCCGCAATGATCCCCTGGGGGGTGAAACTCAAGCCAGAGATATTGGGGCGAACCAGGATGTTGACACTCGGATTGAAGAGTGGCAGCCAACCAACTTCTCCCACCGCGATCTGTTCGGCCTGATTGTAGAGGCGTAGGCGCTCCTCTGTCCGGGCTGGATCACCGATTTGATCGGCAGTGCTGGTGAGTTGATCAAACTCCGGGTTCGACCAGTGGCCATTGTTGTAGGGCGAGTCACTCTGGAGTTGGAGCGAGAGGAAGTTGTGCGGATCAGGATAATCGGCTCCCCAGATGCTCAGGTAGAGTTGCAGACTATCGTCTGCCTCTGGATCGGCACTGAGGGCATCTAGTTGAGCCACGAAGGTATCAATCGGCAAGCCTTCAAGCGCAACCTCGATCCCCAAGGTATCACGCCAATTCCGTTGCAGAGCCTCAGCCACCTGCTGCGTATCGGTATCAGAGGCGTAGCTCAGGCGGATGTTGGGCAACCGCACCCCCGAACTGTAGCCCGCCAACCCCAGGGCGGAACGTGCCCCCAACGGGTCGTAGGCGTGTGGCGTAATGGGTAGCTCGCTGCCCAAGAATCCTGGGGGCAGGATACGTCCGGCGGGTAGTGCCTGTTGCGCCAAGATATGATTGGTCAGCGTCTCTTTATCTATCGCCTGGGCGAATGCCTGACGTACATAGACATTATCAAAAGGTGGGTGCTGGTTATTGAAGCCGATATAGCGCAGCACCGGCGCACTCGCCGAGCGCATATCGGGTAGATCGCGCACCTCGGCGACATGTTGAGCCGGGATACCGCTCTGGATACTGCCCATCATATCGAGTTCCCCGGCTTGGTAGCTCTGGAAGGCGGCGCTACTATCCGGGTAGAAGATCAGCTCGATGTTCTGCACTCCGGGCGTACCCGCCCAGTAGTGCGGGTTGCCCTCTAGTACCAACTTCACCCCCGGCTGATGCTCCTTGACCCGGAACGGGCCACTGCCGAAGGCCCGGCTTGCCCAGTCATCACCCGCTGCATCAATCGCGCCGGGGGGCACCACAAAGGCCAGCGCATAGGTGAGTTGGGAGAGGAAATAGCCCCGTGGCGAGTCAAGGGTGATCTCTAGCGTCTGATCGTCCAGTGCCCGCACCCCACTCAGTTCCTGGCTCGCACCGCTATGCAGCGCCTCCGCCCCCACAATATGCTTGAGGAACTCGAAGGCAAACGCACTCCCCGTGTCGGGGGCGATGGTGCGCCGCAGCGCAGCCGCAAAATCAGCGGCAGTGACGGGTGTGCCATCACCATAGGCTAGGTTCTTGCGCAGTGTGAAGGTATAGACCGTTCCATCGGCATTGGTCTGCCAACGCTCAGCCCCATCACCCACCACCGCCAGATTGGGATCAAGACGCACCAAACCCGCAAAAATGAGGTTGATAGCGATGTTGGTCTGGTAATCGGCCACCCGCGCCGGATCGAGCCGGGTCAGGTCACTGACCCCCTCGATACTCCAACGCAGCGTGCCACTCGGAGCCGCAGGGGTGGGTGTCGGGGCAGGCGTACATCCAACGAGCAGCCCGATCAGCAGCAATGCGCTGAGCAGGTGTCCCCAGTAGCGTATGTGGTACACGGTCTTCATGCCAGCATCCCCAATATCTGGGCGAGTTCACGCAATACTGCCTGATACCCAGCAACATTGGCCCCATCAGCAGCGGCACAGATGGTACTGCCCGCCATCAGGTGCAGCACCGCCAGCGCGGTGGGGGTATTCAGATCATCCTCTAGGGCGGCCAGAAACTCCTTACGGGGCACATCGGGTGAGAGAACCGCCCCATCTCCACCCATCACATCCAGTGCCATGGTGAGGAGTTGCACCGACTCGCTGGCCTTAGCCACTTCGTCAGGCCGGTAGTCAAAGTCCTGGCGGTAGTGTTGGCTGAAGAGGTACCAGCGGAGCGTATCGGCGCTATGCTCCTTGAGGGCATCCCGCGCAAAGACGAGGTTGCCCAGCGATTTGCTCATCTTTTCGCCATTCAGCCAGACCAGCCCGGCATGCATCCAGATCTGGACAAAAGGACGCTTGCCAGTTACGGGTTCAATCTGAGCAATCTCACAGGGGTGGTGGGGGAAGATAAGATCGGAGCCGCCACCATGGATGTCAATCTGCTCGCCAAGGTAGCGGGTCGCCATGGCGCTACACTCGATATGCCAGCCCGGACGCCCCAACCCCCAGGGGCTAGGCCATGTCGGATCACCGGGCTTACCCGTCTGCCAGAGGACAAAATCGAGCGGATCGCGCTTATAGGGGTCGTGCGGATTATTCCCCCGCTGATTGGCCACGACAAGCAGTTCATCGTAGCCCATACGCGCCATCTTGCCAAAATCGGGGTCAGTCTGCACACTAAAGTAGACATTCCCCTCGACCACATAGGCATGGCCGAGTTGGATCAGGCGCTCGATGATCGGGATCATCGCCCCAATCTCCTCACTGGCGCGTGGGAAGTAGGTGGGCAATAGAATATTGAGCGCCGCATAATCGGCCAGAAGCTGCTGAGTCTGTTCTTCAGCGAGATCCTGCCAACCAATCCCATCGCGGGCAGCGCGCTCGAAGAGCGGATCGTCCACATCGGTAACATTCTGACAATACCGCACCTCAGCGCCCTGCCAGCGTAGGAAGCGCACCAACAGATCGAAGATCAGGAAGGTACGGGCGTGACCGATATGGGTCGTATCGTAGGGAGTTACGCCACAGACATAGAGCGTGACCGGACGATCTGTGGGGAGAACAAAGAGATCTTTCTCGCGTGAGAGCGAGTTATAGAGACGCATGGATTACTCCTCAAGACAGAATACTCCTTCGCCATTATACTGTCTCTCGTTGCCCACTGCTAACCAATGCCATATGATCTGGGTACATAGTTGGATCAATCGTACAGCGGGTCACCAGGATAGTACTATCATCGTGGGGGTCTGCGCCATCAGTAAAGGCGAGCACCGCATCAATAATCTGCTGCACAATCTCGGCCACACTCAGCGAGCGCGGCAGGCTCGCCACCAATGCTTCGAGGCGTTCAAAGCCAAACATCTCACTGGCGCGATTATGAGCCTCAACAATACCATCACTCATAAAGATCATGGTATCGCCGGGAGCGAGATCCACACGCACATTGGTATAGTGTGAAGGCAACGAGGTACCGATAGGCAAGCCACAGACATCAAGGAAGGCGCAGTCGCTACCACCATCCGGTAGGGTACGGATGAGTAAAGGCGAGATCATGCCCGCATTGGCGATCAGCATCTGCTGTTCGGTCGGATCATAGATCGCGATGAGCAGCGCCGCATTCATCTGATTGGCCTGAAGACGTATGCGAAGCGACTCCTGCATCGCATCGAGCATCTCACCGGGATGATCGAGCACCTGAGCTTGCGACTCCAGCGTTGAACTAGTCAGCGCCATGAGCAGAGCAGCCGCAACACCTTTACCAGAAATATCACCAATTGCGACCGCTGCGCGCCCACCGGGCAGCGCCATATAGGTATAGAAATCACCACCCACCTCACTGGCAGGTAGGGAGCGCGCAAAGACCGTAAGCAGTTCACTCTTCCATGGCGGGCTACTAGGCATCATGCCCATCTGAATATCGCGAGCCAGGATCAGGCCGTGGCGCAGGCGTTCATTCTGATCCTCAATCTCTTGCAAGCTCGTCTGGAGGCGCTCGGCCATCTGGTTGAAGGTATCGGCAAGGTGGCCCAATTCATCGCGAGTAGGAACCATAATCCGATGGCTGAGATGCCCCGCCCCCATCTGGTGGGCACCTTCAGCGAGCGTAGAGAGCGGACGCACAATCCGCCCGGCCTGGTAAAAAGCCCAGGCTATCGCCAAGAGCGCCACCACCCCCACCAGACTGGTAAGCAGGATAGCACTCTGATAGACCTCGGTCAGGAACTCGGCAGCCGGTTGTTCCACCACCACCGACCAACTTACCGATGTGATGGGACTAATAGGGGTGCGTGCCCCCACCATCTGCTCACCATTCACACCCCGATACTCACCAACCGTCTCTGATTGGCTAAAGATGATGGCCATATCAGAAGATGGTTGCCAGCCTTGGTGGCGCGAGGTGAGCATAAGTTGTTGTTGAGCATCCATCAGGAAGGCGACTTTACTCTGACCCTGGACCGCTAATTGCAGGATCTGGGTAATCCGAGCCACACTAACCTCTGCGCTGAGTGCGCCAACGAGGACACTACTCTGGTTGCGGATGGGCAACACCACCTGAAAGTAGGATTCGCCATCGGCGCCCACACGGATGGGAGTACGGCCACCCCGCCCCTGGGTATAGGCACTAGCAAGCAGGGCAGAATCGGTTGGGGCGGGTTCGATACGCCCAGCAACAACCGAACTGACCGCACTAGCCACCTGGGCGCCACTCGCATCAACAATCACCAGGGCACGCAGATCGGGTGAACTATCGGCAAGGCGGCGGGTAGTTGCCTCCAGGTAGGGGCCGGGCATCTCAGGATGCAGATCAAACGAGGCCCGTAACAGCAGTTGCTCAAGATCGTAGAGGAAGGTAGAGATATTGCCAGCAATCTGATCGGCAACTGCCTGTTGTGACGAATAGGCGTGGCGGCGCTCGACGTTAAAGAGCACCCCTATGAGCATGGCTCCAACAAGCATGAGGGGCAGGGTGGCAGAAATGAGGTACGACCAGCGTAGCCACGTCGTAATACTGGTACGACGTGGGCGCACATGTAGGGTAGGTTCATGGCCATCCATGTCCATGGTAGTGTACTCTGCTCTAAGCCGATTGCTCATCTACACGCCCAGATTATTGAAGGTACAGTATAGCATACGCACTCATACCTTAGGGGGTAACAGGCACATCATCAACCACATCGGGGTCAATTTCTAGTACCGTATTGGCCATCCAGCCCTCCGTACCGTCGGGAGTACGAATGCGATACCAATCACCCTGGCGTTCAAGGAGATAGACGCGGGTATCTTTGAGTACGACATCTAGGGCGGCGGTATTGGTACTAGGACCACGGCGCAGATTGGCATTGATGGTAGCGACGGCTATGGGCGGGCGGGGCGTAGCGGTGGGGGTGGCACTAGGGCTAGGGGTAGGTGGCCGAGTGGGGCGGGGTGTCACCGGCGTAACGCTGGGGAGGCGGGGTAGGGTGGGGAAGGGGCTTGGTTGTGCGGGCAGGGCGGAGGCAAATCCACCACAGCCAGCCAAGGCCAAGCCTGCAAGTAGCAGCAGGAGAGTAATCATGCCTCGGTGCAGCATATAACAAGTGCTCCTTCAACGCCAACGGCCTACCCGCTCGCACAGGTAGGCCGTTGTTCGCTGCTCTGCTCTGTGATCCTGGTACTTCACAGAGAATTGCTGAATATGGTCGGGGCGAGAGGATTCGAACCTCCGACCTCCG
>RRYU01004970.1_pt1 | contig 17754 bp, 17 predicted proteins | sample 2162651 | NCBI WGS metagenome assembly RRYU01 (sample SAMN10267283, study PRJNA491782) | microbial mat metagenome | isolation source: biomat in the production well | place: Japan: Minami-Kanto gas field, natural gas well KTG3 | collected 2017-06 | reverse complement strand
GGAGGTGTCGAGGATTATTGAAGTATCAAACTCAGTGCTATGTCCGATAATCTTGCGATACATGAGAAGATTTTCCGGGGTACGAAATAGCCCGTTCTCCTCAGCCAGATTCTTTAGATTGCACGGGCTGTTAAAAAACTCAACCGGTGCCATACCCTCAGGTATGTCCAGCGACATCTTGGGATGTGGTGTTACGATTTCACGCGGTGCTGATTTCATCTGCATCTACTCCCCTGGCTCTGAATAAACAAGACCTCTTGGTTAATCCCTTTCTCCACTCGAACGAGGAAACCAACAGATATCTATGCCTGAGGATTCGTTGCAGTTGTAATCGTTACGTACTTAACTACTACGAATTCTCGAGTCTGAAACGTACGGTCTTTTCCGCTTTGTCTCCGATGAAGGAGGTAAAGTCAGAATAGTTTTCATACCCCATCTTTATGGCATAGTCTGCTAGCGAAGCGATTAATGCGCGAGTGCTAGCAATCTCTTCATGGGTGCGCCCACAACCATCGCAGTGAGTTCCACCTTCGGTACAGTTATCCTTTCCACGACAAGGACTAAATTGCATATCATCTCTCCTATGTATCCACTATCTAAAAACTGATTGGCGATGATACACCATCGCCATCTTCGCAAAAAACATTAGGTTGTATAACCAAGAAAACGTTATGGCAATATTCTTACAGGTTATCGCCTAATACCCTGATAATAATAATTTTATGCAGGACCGTTTTTAAACTATTTAATATAAAGGCTGAGTGAGAGGTATTTTGGATGCAGCGGTATTGCTAAGATTTTATCAACGCACTACCGCAGAACCAACGCCACGTGGGTCGCTAGCGGCTTTGATTTCACCTGTTTTTCTATTCCAGAATATGGCCTGCATGTTGCCGTAATAACGCTCCAAGAGCTTAAGCTTATGCCCCATCTGCTCCAGCTGATTTACTTCAGTTTCACTAAGTGCATTTGGTTCGTACTGAATCTGATCCGGCAGATATTGATGATGAAACCTAGACCTGATCACCCAGGCTTGCGGTTGTTTTCCGTCGGCAAGTTCGATAAGTCCTAAAAGCAACATGGTGATAATACGGCTGCCACCAGGCGTTCCAAGCACCGCTACTCCATCTTCGGTTTCCACAAAGGTCGGGGTCATACTGGATAACATGCGCTTACCCGGCGCAATGGCGTTGGCCTTGCCACCAACCAGGCCATAGACATTGGGTGCGCCCGGACGCGCAGAAAAATCATCCATCTCATCATTTAGCAAAACACCGGTGGAGGAGGATACAAAACCAGAACCAAACGGGTAGTTGATACTTAGAGTTGCCGCCACCCGATTGCCCTCTCGATCAATTATGGAGAAGTGGGTTGTGTCTCTGCCCTCATCAGCCACTGCTTGTTTGTGTTGCGGCAATGAAGGGGTGGCCAACTCCGGCGAGATATCACGCGCAAGGCCATCGGCATAGAACGGATGGATCAGACGTTCGACCGGTATATCGACAAAATCAGGATCCCCCAGATACTTTGCCCGATCACGATAAGCTCTACGCATGGCCTCAACTATAAGATGCGTGCGTTGCACAAGCGTGAGGCTGGAAAGATCATAGCGTGAGAGGATATTGAGCATGGTCATCAGTACTATGCCGCCGGAAGAAGGCGGTGCTGCGCTGGTTATATCCATACCCAGATAGCTACCGCGAATCGGCTCACGTTCGACCACTCGATACTGCTGAAGATCCTCTAGCGTCCAGATGCCACCGCCAGCACGCACATCTTGAACCAGTCCGGCGGCAACCTCTCCAGCATAAAAGCCTTCTGCTCCATCCTTGGCAAGTGCTTCCAGGGTCCTTGCAAGTTCCGGTTGTAATACTCGGTGTCCGGGTGGAGGCACATTATTCATATGCAGGAAGATTCGAGCAGCGGCTGGTGATTTTTGTAGCGCCTCCAACCGCCAGACAGCCATATTCCGGTAGTGTTCATCCACCACAAAACCTTCGCGGGCAATGCGAATGGCCGGAGCCAGACTTGTTGCCAGCGGCAAGCTTCCGTAATTGTTTGAAACATGAACCAGGGCCGCCGGCTCTCCCGGAATACCCGCCGCTAGCGGGCCATCAATGGAAAGCCCGGGAACCACCTCGCCGTTAGCGTCCAGATACAGGTCTGCCTTGGAGTTAAGAGGCGCGCGCTCTCGTCCGTCCACCATGGTTTCAAAGCTATCACTGGCCCTATGCAGCAGCCAAAATCCACCACCGCCGATTCCGGAGCTGTAAGGCTCTACCACTGCCAGTACGGCACTAACTGCAACTGCGGCATCGAAGGCGTTGCCTCCCTGAGCCAAAATCTGGTGACCTGCTTCAGTGGCAATGGGATGGGCCGTGGCTATGGCGGCTGAAGTTGGAGCTGATTCATTAGCTATTAAAGCTGACGAAGTAAAAATAATCAGCAGCAGAAAAACAAAAAGGCCCCGTATGGGGGCCTTTCCGCAAACCGCAATAAAGGGCTTAATCACCGCTAGCCTTGTAGACTCTCGTACTTGGCCATCAGTTCCTCTTCGGACTCTTCGTGATTTGGGTCCTTGGGGATACAATCTACAGGGCATACTTCAACGCACTGCGGCTCATCAAAATGACCCACACACTCGGTGCAGAGATCAGGGTCAATAACATAGATCTCATCACCTTCACTGATTGCCTCGTTTGGGCACTCCGGAACACATACATCGCAGTTGATGCATTCGTCTGTAATAATTAAAGCCATTTTTCAACTCCTGAAATTTTTTGGGGTCTAACCCCCCTAGTCACATTTAAACTACCTAGCAATCAGCGAACCCGCCCCGCCAGGGCACTCACCACAACCGGGTGAACAAAACCAGATACATCCCCGCCTAATGACGCAACCTCACGTACCAGACTAGACGAAATATAAGAGAATTGCTCGCTCGGTGTAAGAAAGACAGTCTCTATATCAGGCGCCAGACGCCTGTTCATTCCAGCAAGCTGAAATTCATACTCAAAATCAGACACAGCACGCAATCCTCTAAGGATTACGCCTGCACCACACTCGCGGGCAAAGTTCACCAGCAAAATGTCAAATTCTATGACCTCAACCTGATCATGCCCGGACAAGACCTCACGAGCCATATCAACCCGCTCATTCAGGGTAAAGGCCGGTTGCTTTCCAGGATTTGCCGCAACCCCAACCACCACCTTATCAAACAACAATTCCGCCCTAGCAATTATGTCGCTGTGGCCATTGGTTATTGGGTCAAATGTACCTGGATAAAGAGCCGTTATCATTATTCATATCTTTTAGTTGGACCGATAATATTGCCTGTACCAGATAAGTCAACCAAATCACCCCCAAAACAGATGCCAATCATGCCGGATCATCAAATTAACAGATATTTATCAGTCAAATTCCAAGCCGGACAGATTATAGCTTAGTTACGCCGTTATAAGTTATTCAGAGATTAACAGGAAAATCTGGATTAATTTACCCATTGGAACAGAGGTAATACCCTACCTGACCAGACTTCTTCTCTTTCAGAATCTTCCAGCTTGATGGCAGTTGTGGCAAACCTGCTGCCGCATCCGTTTCTATGTAGATTAACGCGCTTGGTTTTAAGCAGACTCCAGCCTCCAACCCAAGAAACACCTGATGTAGCAGGTCATCGGAAAACGGCGGATCCAAAAAAACAATATCGAACTTTTGTGATGGGTTATCTAACCATGAGACTGCATCGACCTGCTCAACTGATGTTTGTTCCAGCCGCAGCAGCGAAATATTCTGTCGCAATTGATCCACGACCAGTGGCGAACGATCTAGCATCAAGACTTTACCCGCGCCACGAGACGCGGCTTCCAGACCCAAAGCGCCACTTCCGGCAAAAAGATCCAGGCAGTCAGCGCCAGGAAGCTTGGGTTGCAACCAGTTGAACAGAGTCTCCCGAATGCGATCTCCGGTCGGACGTAGTCCAGGAATATCAGGGAAGCTCAGTTTGCGCCCTCGATGCTCTCCGCCGATTATCCTAACCTGATTGGCCTGTCTTCCCCTTTTTCCCATCTCAACAGACTAGCTTTTTTCGCTACCAACCACCACCGTAACAAATCTATCTGGATCTACCCGGCGCTTAAAGGCATCCTTTATTTGCTCTTTAGTGATGGCATTGATCTTGTCCACAAATGTATCCAGATGATCCAGCGGGAGTTTGTAAAACCCGATCATTGAGAGGTACTCCACGATCTTGCCATTGCTGGCGATACTCAGCGGAAAGCCACCGGTGATATTTTGCTTGGCTGCTGTGAGTTCAGCATCCGTGGGACCTCTTTCGATATAGTCGACTAAGGTCTTGCGAATCACATCCTGGGCCAGTTTAGCCTGCTCATTCTTGGTCTGCGCTCCCATGATAAACGGTCCTTCAGAGCGCATGGGAGAAAAATAACTGTAAACGCTGTAGGAGAGGCCACGCTTCTCCCTTACCTCTTCAGTCAGTAGAGAGACCAAGCCGCCTCCACCCAGGATATGGTTGCCAACATAAAGGGCAAAATAGTCCGGATCTCCACGCTTAACCCCCGGCTGTCCCAGCAAGATATGTGATTGACTGGAAGGGAAAGGAATGTGCTGGTCAGTTGCCTGCTTCAGTATTCTAACCTGTGGTATAGCCGCAGGAACATTCCCAGCCGACATCTTTTCTGTAAGCTGCTCTGCGAGTGCTTCAGCCTGTTTCAGATCCAACGCCCCCACGATTGCTATGGTTGCGTTCTTGGCCACATAAAAACTCTTGTATTGAGCAATAACATCGTCTCTGGAAATGGCCGCCAGTGACTCTTTGGTACCGCCACTGTGGATAGCATATGGATGAGAACCAAACAGTGTCTTCATGAACTGTTTCTTTGCCACTCCACCCGGAGATTGCTCTTCACGTTGTAGGCTGGCCAGCATCATCTGACGGTTGCGCTCCAGCGCATCGGCTGGAAAGGTTGGGGAATTAAGGATCTCAGTCAGTGTGCTAATACTCTTGGCAAAGGTGCTGTCCTCAGTAAGTGTGCGCAGGGATATCCATGCCATATCCTTCATTGAACCACTACCAAGCCTTGCGCCTACGGAGTCCAAACGCTGAGCTATCTGGTCGGCATTCCACTCTCCAGCCCCATCGGTAAGCAGGGCATTTGTCAATTGAGACAGTCCTGGCTTATCGCCGTCACGGGCACTACCAGCATCGAATACCACGCGTACATCTACCATCGGCAGATCGGGGGCTGAAGCATATAAGACAGAAGCTCCATTTTTGGTGTGCCAATTCTGTATAACAGGGCCAGACCAGACACTATTACTTATCAAAACCAGCGCCATCAGCATTATTGTTCGCATAAGATAATCCCTATTAACCACCATGACGTCCTCCGGATACTGCACGGGCTGGCTGGCTATTTTCCAATGGCAGTGGCTCTAATACGGCCACTGTGAGTCTATCGTCTTTTAGATATTTACGCGCAACCTCACGAACCTGCTCCGCTGTCACAGATCGCATCCGATCTGCATACTCATCAATTAATCTCCAGTCCAGGCCTATTGTCTCCAAGGTTCCTATCTGCATGGCCTGATAGAACACTGAATCCAGTTCGTATACCTGGCTTGCTACTACCTGGGCCTGTACCCGCTGCAGTTCCTCTTCGCTAACCAGATCCTGCTTGAGTAGATCAATCTCTGCGCGCAATGCCTTCTCCAGATCATCCACTGTATGGTCTTTTGCTGGTATGCCACTCATGTTCAACATGCCCGAATATTTTGAGAATGCGCTGTAGCCTGCTCCGGCCGAGACTGCTATCTCCTTGCCCCTAACCAGCTTCTGGCTGATGCGGGAGCTGTTACCTCCATCCAGGATCGCCACCAGCATCTCTAGCGCGTATGGTTCCCACTCCTGGTCTGCGGTAGAAATAACCGGAGCCTTGTACCCAAGAAGCAGATAGGGCTGGCGCGCTGGAGCCCGGACAGTTGTGCGAATTACGCCTAGCTGCGGAGGCTCTCGCAAAGATTTGCCTTTGGGCGCTTTCTCAGCCTTTAGCGGACCGAAGTATTTCTTCGCCATATCCAGCACCCACTCCGGCTTCACATCTCCAACCACCACCAGAGTTGCGTTGCTTGGGGCGTACCATAATCCGTACCATGACCGCAGATCTTCCACTTGCATATTATCCAGATCATTCATCCAGCCGATTACCGGATTGGCGTACGGCAGGCTGCGGTATGAAACCGCGTAGAACTGCTCACGAGTCAGTGAAGTCGGGTTGTCCTCAGTACGCAGGCGCCGTTCTTCTTTCACCACCTCCAGCTCCTTTTTAAACTCCTCAGGAGGGAGAGTCAGATTACGCATGCGATCTGCCTCCAGCTTAAAGGAGATCTCCAGGCGATCCTTAGACATGGTTTGAAAATAGGCAGTGTAGTCTCGGCCGGTAAATGCGTTTTCCCTCCCACCATTGGCGGCAATGATACGAGAGAACTCGCCTGGAGCTAGTGTATGCGTCCCCTTGAACATCATATGTTCCAATATGTGAGAGATGCCGGTTATGCCGTCTGGTTCGTAGCTAGAGCCAACTTTGTACCAGACCTGTGAGACTGCGATTGGTGCCCGGTGATCTTCTTTAACTATCACCTTCATGCCATTGTCGAGCTTGTACTCGGTAACAGCACCTCCCTTAGCTTCGAGAGCATCCGTTGCAAACGCGGTGGCAGCAAATAGTAGGAAAAACAGATATGCAAATCTCATTTTTATTCCTTAGGGGATAAAGTAATCCTATAAAGTCGGTAGAACTTGTAACCGATTAGAGCGAAAATGTCTCTATTACGTCTGTGCGCTACGCCGATATCTGACCCTTAATTACGTTACACTGCGCTAGAACACACATTTTTCCAGGTATGCAGATATACCATCTATCTGGAAATGAGAGACAAACAGATAAGCCAATGGTTCCAGGATAATTAGCAGATGTGGTTTGAAAAAAAAGACAAAAGCAAGGTTGATTCTTCGACAGCAGTGGAGGAAACAGAAAAACAGGGATTCATATCCCAGCTTAAACATCGACTATCTCGCACAAGACACAACCTTACGGATGGCCTTGCAAACATACTCCTGGGCCAGAAGGAGATAGATGAGAATCTGCTGGAAGAACTGGAAACACTGATGCTAATGGCCGACGTTGGTGTAGACGCCACCAGCCGCATCATCAACACCATCTCCGAGAAGGTAAGACGCAAAGAACTTTCCGACCCGGCTGTCCTCAGTAAAGTCCTGAAACAGGAACTTGAACAAATTCTGGAGCAGTGCAATAAACCAACTATCAGCCCAAAAGATGGAAAGCCACAAGTAATACTCATGGTGGGCATAAACGGCGCAGGCAAAACTACCACCATCGGCAAACTGGCCAAGCGGCTACAACAGGATGGGAAGAGTGTAATGCTGGCCGCAGGCGATACCTTTCGTGCCGCAGCGGTAGAGCAGCTCCAGACCTGGGGCAAACGCAACGAGATTCCGGTAATCGCCCAGCACACCGGAGCCGACTCGGCCTCGGTAATATTCGACGCACTGCAAGCAGCAACTGCCAGAAACATTGATGTACTCATAGCCGACACAGCTGGCCGTCTGCACACCAAGACCAATCTAATGGATGAGCTTGGAAAGATTGCTCGGGTAATGAAGAAGATAGACCCGGAAGCCCCCCATGAAGTGATGCTGGTGGTTGATGCAACCACCGGTCAGAATGCACTTAACCAGGCACAACAGTTTAATCAGACTGTGGGACTGACAGGAATAACTCTGACCAAGATGGACGGAACAGCCAAAGGTGGAATTTTGTTTGCCATCGCCGATAAACTGAAGATTCCGATTCGCTTCATCGGAGTAGGTGAAGCTATCGAGGATCTACGCCACTTTGATGCTGAAGAGTTTGTGAATGCTCTATTTGAGACATAGCCGGTTGCCAGTGCTCGTCATTTCAAGGACACTAGCAACTCTGATATTTTGACTCAGCCAACGGAATCACTGACCAACAAATAATAAGCGATGATTCACTTCGATAACGTCATCAAACGCTATCCCGGTGGTTCCGAAGGGTTAAGCAGCATCAACCTCCATGTCGAGCATGGGGAGATGGTCTTTCTCACAGGACACTCGGGCGCAGGCAAGAGCACTCTACTCAAGCTGATAGGCCTGCTGGAGCGTTGTACCAGCGGACAGGTTCTTGTTTCAGGTCGAAACCTTTCACGTCTACGCAGTCGCCAAATCCCATTTCACAGACGTGAGGTGGGGATGATCTTCCAGGACTACCGACTACTACAAAACCGCACCGTATTCGACAATGTTGCCATGCCTCTGGTTGCCGTAGGTGTGGGATATGCCGATATTGGCCGACGAGTGCGGGCCGCACTGGACAAAGTTGGGCTTCTGAGTAAGGAAAAATCCTATCCCATCGCGCTCTCCGGCGGAGAACAGCAACGCGTAGGGATTGCCCGCGCCGTAGTAAATCGCCCCCCACTGGTACTGGCGGACGAACCTACAGGCAATCTGGACCCGGATCTTTCAAAAGAGATCATGCATCTGTTCGAACAGTTCAACCAGGTTGGCGTGACCCTGCTTATCGCCAGCCACGACCTGGATCTCATCTCAAGCATGAACCGCAGAATCCTAACATTGAGTAAAGGACGGCTGATTCACGACAGTCAGGGTGGGATAAAATAGGATGAGAAAGGGCCGAAATGTAAACAAGATCATGGATCTGTCTGCTGGTCGCAAATTACATGTCAATGCCTGGGCCATGCGTCATCTTCAGGCAATGTTGTCCAGCCTGGGAAGACTCATCCGCTCGCCCATCTCAACCCTTATGACAGTGACAGTGCTAAGTATCGCCCTGGCATTCCCCACTGGTCTAAAGCTATTACTGGATAATGCCCAGAGACTAAGCGGCAGTTTGAACAACTCGGCCAATATCTCTATCTTTCTCAAACAAGATATCAAGACTACAAACATGGACGCCCTGGCTGAACAGCTCGGGCTGAAAAATAGTATCGCCTCAGTGCAGCTGATCACCCCAGATCAGGCACTGGAAGAGTTTCGCACCAACTCCGGTTTTGCCGAGGCACTAGATGCCCTGGACAGCAACCCACTTCCTGCTGTCATGATAATCACCCCAACCTCTGCTCACGCAACACCAGAGGGCGCAGCAAAGCTACTGGAAGAACTTCGCCTGATGCCAGAAGTTGATATTGCCCAACTGGATCTTCAGTGGGTAAGGCGCTTTCAGGCCATTACCGAGATAGCCGCCCGTGGAATCTTGCTGCTAGCATCTCTGCTAGCCCTGGCGGTACTTCTTATCATAGGAAACACCATACGTCTGGAGATCCAGAATCAGAAAGACGAGATAGAGATCACCAAGCTAATCGGTGGAACCAATGCCTTCATCCGTCGCCCATTCCTCTATTCAGGTTTCTGGTACGGTTTTTTTGGAGGAATCCTGGCATGGCTTCTGGTTAGCGTGAATCTATGGCTACTTACGGAGCCAGTAAAAAAGCTTGCCGGGCTCTACCACAGCAACTTCACACTAACATCTATTGATCTGCCAGACCTGATGGCCTTAATCTCTTCCAGCGCAATTTTGGGTCTTACCGGATCATGGATTGCCGTAGCGCGACATCTGCACGCCATAGAACCAGATTAACGCCAATATAGACATATATCTAATTGTTTTGTAAAAGATTATCAAGAACAAACCGCCTGGCTACATAGCTTGTAAAATTCGTTATAATTAGGCTGAACTTTTCCTAAGATCGCCACTCAAATCGAATAGCTGGCACTCTATAGGTAAGAGTGCTAACATTATTGCGTACAAAATTACTGGGTTATTCAATGAGCAAAGAACTAGCAATTCCTGTCAACCTGTCAACCGGTAGTATGGATGCGTATATCAGCGCAGCCTACCAGATGCCTATGCTAACTGCCGACGAGGAATACGAACTAGCAGTTCGCCTGCGCGATAAAGACGATCTGGACGCAGCCCGCTCGCTGGTGCTATCTCATCTGAGATTTGTCATCCGCGTTGCTCGTGGTTACTCCGGCTACGGACTAGCGCTTCCTGACCTGATTCAAGAGGGTTCAGTAGGCCTAATGAAGGCTGTTAGACGCTTCAATCCAGACATGGGGGTTCGACTGGTTTCCTTTGCCGTGCACTGGATTAAGGCTGAGATTCACGAGTTTGTACTGCGCAACTGGCGCATCGTAAAGGTAGCCACCACTAAGTCACAGCGGAAATTATTCTTTAATCTTCGCAGTTCCAAGAAACGCCTTGGCTGGTTCTCCCAGGCAGAGGTAGAGGGTGTTGCGGCAGATCTTGGAGTTAAGCCTGAAACCGTTATAGAAATGGAAAAACGCCTGAACAAAGGAGACATCGCCTTTGATGGCATGGCCACAAATTCTGATGATGATAAAGCCCAAGTTACCCCTTCTGCCTACTTGGCAGATATGCGTATGGAACCAGCTTCACAGCTAGAACAACTGGACTCAGAAGATAGTGCAAAAGGCCAATTATATGCGGCTCTGGATGATCTGGACGAGAGAAGTAAAGAGATATTGATGGCACGTTGGCTGTCAGAAAAGAAAGCAACCTTACACGAACTAGCAGACCGGTTTGATGTTTCTGCTGAGCGTATTAGACAGATTGAGAAGCGAGCTATGGAGAAGATGAAGTTAGCTCTGGCTGACTAGACAGATTAAAAATATCCAAAAAAAGAGGGCGTGGCCCCCTTTTTTATTGGTTTTTTTCTAATCCCATACGCCAGAATATGGCATGCATAAAAAAATTATTGGATCTTGAGAATTCTCAATGCGTGGTCAGATTCCCATATGTTCCAATGGTCCGGACGGTCGGCTATAGGCAGCCAAATACAGTTTTTAATGTAGTGTTGACCTATCGTCACCGGCATCTCCTCCTTTGGTTAAGGCCGCTAAGTCTTTTAGCGGCCTTATTTTTATCTGGAACAGAATCAGTCTCGACGACGCCCAGGCAATACATTTACCAGCTTGGTATGCATAACCCGCAATAGCCTCTCTGTGTCTTCCCAGCCAATACAGGCATCAGTGACGGACACTCCATACTCCAGCTTAGAAAGATCAGCCGAGATTTTCTGACTCCCCTCCTTGATATTGCTCTCCAGCATAATCCCCATGATGGATTTATTGCCGCCAATTATCTGGCTCATTATGTTCTCGACAACAAGCGGTTGCAGATGGAAATTCTTATTGGAATTACCATGACTGCAATCAACCATAATATTTTCCGACAGCCCCGCCTTACGTAGCTCCTCTTCACACAGGGCAATATTAACCGAGTCGTAGTTTGGCTGACCGCCACCTCCACGTAGAATTATATGGGCGGCAGAGTTACCCTTGGTCTGAATGACCGTCACCTGTCCGGCCTGATCAATTCCAAGAAAGTTATGGGGTTGGGATACAGATTCCAAAGCGTTTATTGCGACAGCAAGATTACCATCTGTACCGTTTTTAAAACCCACCGGAGTCGATAAGCCGCTAGCCATCTCACGATGAGTCTGAGACTCGGTAGTACGTGCGCCAATTGCCGACCAGGCAAACAGATCTGAAAGATATTGTGGACTAATCGGGTCTAGAGCCTCTGTAGCAGCAGGAAGCCCCATGTCGGCCAACTTAATCAGAAGTTTCCTTGCCTTGTGCAGACCCTCTTCGATCTGAAATGAATCATCCATCTTTGGATCATTTATCAGCCCCTTCCATCCCACTGTCGTGCGCGGTTTCTCAAAATAGATCCGCATCACTATATAAAGGCTATCAGACAACTCTTTGTGCAGCTTGACCAGCTTTTCGGCATACTCCATTGCGGCATCCACATCATGGATAGAGCAAGGTCCTGTCACCACAAGCAGACGGTGATCATCACCCGTAAGAATATTCCCTATAGTCTGACGCGACTGCCACACTGCCTCGTCACCCTCTGGAGTATTTGGCATATGGCGCTTCAACTGCGCAGGCGAGACAAGTATGCGCTCAGCCAGCACATTGGTGTTATACAGGTTATGCTTTTGCATGATTTATTCCGCTAGATCAGTGACTATTGCGGAGCATAATACGAAGTTTCAGGCCACAAACAAAGTGGCGACTGTATCAGCTATACCCTAGCCTATCTATCTCAAGCGTAATTTTGCGGCCAATGTCTCGATTGTCACATCTTGCATATGTGGCACCACGCCAATACAGGGTGTATCGATTTCCCGTGTAAGAGTGGCTATGTTTGAATCCAGCTCCAACATATCTGGAGACATAACATTCGCCACCCACCCTGCCAATTGCATGCCTTTGGACTTAATTGAATCTGCACTCAATAGCGCATGATTGATACAGCCAAGCTTCATGCCTACAACCAGGATTACCGGTAGGTTCAAAGCAAAGGCCAGATCGGAAACATCTCCGTCTTCACTTAGAGGGACTCTCCAACCTCCAACCCCCTCAACAATTACTATATCCGCCTTCTCTGATAACTGTTTGTAGCAATCAAGTATCTGATCAAAATTTATAGACTGCCCAACATTGCTGGCTGCGAGATGCGGTGCGATGGGTAGCTCGAAGGCAAACGGATTGATCAGATCATATGGCGCATCGAACGAAGATTGCCGCTGGATACGCTCGGCATCATCATTGCGCAGACCATCTGCGGTAAGCACGGCACCGGAGGCTATCGGCTTCATTCCTATCACACTGTTACCGGCATTTTGCAGTAGATGCATCAGGCCAAGGGTGATCTCTGTCTTGCCACATTCCGTATCGGTTCCGGTAATAAAGTATCCGTTCACAAAATTACATTCTCTTGATATTTTCGATGGGCACCATGGTTATACCATCCTCTGAAATCTGTTTCTGATCTGGAGCCCAGGCATGCCCATAGATCACTTCATAGCTTGCGGGCAGTTTGCCATCGGTGCGGAACTGTTCGTAAGACTCCCGCATCGCCCTCATCCGCTGCTTACCAGTAAGTCCACGATTGCGATCTTTGTTTACATTGTGGGCACCAAGAACCTTCAGGTCCTGCATTAGGCCATCTACCTGATCATAAGTGAGCACCATACGATCTACATCTACGACCGGCTCTGTAAAGCGGCTGCGCATAAGCGCATCACCCACATCATGCATATCCAAAAACTGACTTACATGACTTCCGCCGCCCGCCTCAGCCCAGGACATCCGCAACTCTTTAAGTGTGTCGGGACCAAAGGTTGTGAAGGCAACAAGACCTCCTGGCTTCAATACCCGCATGAACTCACTGAAGGTGTGTTCCAGGTCATTACTCCACTGCAGGGCAGCGTTTGAGTAGATCATGTCGATACTGTTATCGGCAAAGGGAAGGTGTTCCAGATCTGCGCAAACACACTTGGGTTTTCGCAGCCACGTCCCTCGCTTGCGGGTCTTTTGCAACATAGGAAAAGCAAAGTCCAGAGCCAGAATCTGCGCCTTCTTGTAACGCTTGGCCAGTTCTGCCGTAGCTACCCCGGTACCAGAGCCAATATCCAGAACCACCTTGGGTTCGATCAGCATAAGATCCAGCCGGTCTACCAGGCGCTGTCCGATCTCACGTTGTAACACAGCAACTTCATCATAGTGCTCTGCCGCCCGGGAAAATGCATTACAGGCCTGCCGCTTGTCGATATTAACCATCAATAAAACCTTTCAACAACTCCAGGCATCTGGCCTGGTCTGACAACATGGGCAGATGCGCCGCATGTCTGAAAATATGTATCTCTGCCTCTGGCAGAACTCTTTGCAAATCGTCTGCAACTGCAACTGGAACCAGGCGATCTCGATGACCAAGTATCCACATGGTTGGGCATTGCAGACTTGATAGACCTACCCGCAGGTCCACATTCAGAAGTAGATCCAGGCCCACCTCAAGTGCGCGATCATCCGGCACAGGACGACTGCTGATACCTTCACGAAGTGGCCGCAACAGCTTGCGTACTTCTGTATCGCCGTGGGCCTGTAAAAACAAAAACCGATCCAGTGTCTGGCTGTGATCTTTCCTTAGGTCCGTCGCAAAGCCGCGCAGGGTATCCTGTTCCATTGCATGGGGCCAGTCATCGTCCTGTACAAAGCGCGGAGTACCGGAGATGGACACCAACCCTTCTATTCGATCAGGGAACCTCTCAGCCGCTCTCTGGGACAACATTGAACCCAACGACCAGCCGATCCAGATCGCCTTCTCTGGAGCCACCTCTAAAACCGCATCCACCCACTGATCCAGCCCGGTACATGATTGGTCATATTCACTATAACCATGACCGGGCATCTCAATCATGGTGACGCGATGCTGTTCTGACAGCGGTTCAATTAGTGAAGACCAGACAGCGCTGTTCATACCCCAGCCGTGGATCAAAACCAGATCCCTGCCTTTGCCAAATGCCTCTGTGTGCAGTCGCATCAGGCCAAAGCCTCCAGCAATCGATCAACCTGTTCGTCAGTGTGAGCTGCACTAAAAGTTACTCTTAACCTAGAGCTACCTTCAGGCACAGTGGGAGGACGAATCGCGCTCACCAGTATCCCTTGCTCTTCGAGTCTGCTGCTCCAGGCCAGGGCCTGTTCTGCCGACCCAGCAACGATTGGTTGAATAGGTGTTTCAGACGGCATCAGGTTAAGGCCTAGCTGTTCTGCACCCGCACGAAAGCGTTTAATCAACTCTTGCAGACTATCTCTACGCCATGACTCTTGCTTAACCAGCTTCAGGCTAGCCCTGGTTGCCTCGGCCACAGCCGGTGGCGATGCGGTTGTGTAGACATAGCTGCGGGACAGTTGTATCAGTGTCTCGATCAACTCTTCGGAACCAGCAACAAAGGCACCGAAGGTTCCTAATGCCTTACCGAGAGTGCCCATAAGGATCGGCACATCATTCAGGCCTAGAGAGAAATGCTCCAGGCTGCCAGCACCATTCTCACCAAGCACACCTATACCGTGGGCATCATCCACCATCAGCCAGGACTCTTTCTCCCGACATATCTCAGCAAGTTTTGGCAGAGGAGCAATATCTCCATCCATGCTGAATACGCCATCCACAGCAACCAGTGATTCTCCGCTCTGCTGAGACTCCATCTGTTTTTGCAGGGCATCTGAATCACCATGGGAAAAGCGTTTGAAGTTGGCCCGTGATAACAACCCGCCGTCGATCAGAGAGGCGTGGTTTAGGCGATCTTCATAGATAGTGTCGCTGCGACCAAGCAGTGCGGTTATCACTCCCTGATTCGCCATATAGCCGGTAGAGAACAGCAGCGCCCGTGGGCGACCAGTGAACTCGGCCAGCTCCTCTTCCAGAGCATGATGGGCACTGCTGTGGCCAGTAACCAGATGTGCAGCACCACCACCAACGCCATACTTCTCTAAACCTCGCTGCATGGCAGCGATGATCTCAGGATGATTAGCCAAACCCAGATAGTCATTGCTGCAAAAGGTAAGCATAGGCTTACCATCGACTATCAGCTCTGGTCCCTGAGGGCCTTCTGACAATCTGCGGCGACGATACAGATACTCGCGCTTGCGCCTATCCAATTCTGGTTGGAGTGGTTTCACGATTTATTATTTTATTGAGTGTTGATCAAGCCTGGGCAATTTTTTCGGCTTTGCCTGACAGCTCTTCAACCTGCTCAAACTTCAGGCCAAGACGTTGGAACAGAATCTTGTCATGATCTGCTTCAGGGTTGTCAGTGGTCAGCAGACGATCACCGTAGAACATGGAATTGGCACCAGCGAGAAAACATAGAGACTGCATCTCATCGTTCATCTCGGCGCGACCAGCAGAAAGTCTCACGAATGACTTAGGCATCAGGATACGAGCAACTGCGATTATGCGTACAAACTCAAATGGGTCCAGCTCTTTGGTGCCATAAAGTGGAGTGCCCTCGACCTGAACCAACATATTGATGGGCACAGAGTCAGGATGTGTAGGCAGGTTACACAACTCACGCAGCATGGAGGCACGGTCTTTGCGCGACTCACCCAAACCCAGGATGCCGCCACTACAGATATTTATGCCCTGCTCCCGCACAGCCTCGATGGTGTCTAGGCGATCCTGGTATGTGCGGGTGGTAATCACGTTACCGTAAAACTCTGGTGAGGTATCCAGATTGTGGTTGTAGTAATTCAGACCTGACTTGCCCAGACGAGCGGCCTGTTCCCTGGTGAGCATACCCAAGGTTACGCAGGTCTCCATATCAAGGTCCTGCACCGCCTCGATCATGTCAATAACGCTATCCAGGTTTTTATCCGTTGGATTACGCCAGGCAGCACCCATGCAGAAGCGGGTTGCTCCCTTGTCTTTTGCTGCCTGGGCGGCTTCTACCACCTCGTTTAGTGGTAACAGCTTCTCAGGCTCAAGCTCCGTCTTGTACTTGGAGCTTTGTGAGCAGTAGCCACAGTCTTCCGAACAGGTTCCGGTCTTGATGCTGAGCAGCGTACTTACCTGTACCGTGTTGGGCTCAAAGTTCTCCCGGTGTATGGTCTGGGCCCGGAACATCAGGTCGTTGAATGGAAGATCCAACAGTGCTTCGATCTCTTCCTGGCTCCAGTCATGCCTTACGATTGTGCTGCTCATGGTGTAAAAATTCCTCTATTATTCCCAACGCTTCGATGTGATACTTGCCTGCAAATTAAGGGATATTTAAAACAGGTGCCCATAGTAAGGGATGAGCGGCCTCTGTCAACCTGAAAGGACTCGTATGGTTTACAAATGGCTTAATAATGCGCGGTTCAGCCTATATCCACCCCTATGCCTCCTCTGCGGTTCGACCAAAACCACAAATATAGACATCTGTTACTCCTGTCTGGATGACCTGCCACACAACAACCACTACTGTCATATCTGCGCTCTGCCACTCACTACTGATCACTCAGATGGCCTGATTTGTGGAAAGTGTCTGAATCTCACGCCAGCATTCGATAGCTGCCGCACGGCATTCTCCTACAGCTATCCAATTTCCGGCCTGATCAGCAATTTCAAATTTGCCGGCAAATTGCATAATGGAAGGTTGCTGGCCAATCTGCTTATTAACTACATAGAAGCCAACAGTCTGGATATGCCTGACCTGATTTTGCCCGTACCGCTACACAGCTATCGTCTTCGGGAAAGAGGCTTTAATCAGGCTATTGAGCTAGCTCATCCGATAGGTAGTTACTTTAATATCCCTGTGGATGTAGACAGCTGCAAGCGGATTAGAGCAACTGAATCGCAGGCGAATCTCGATAAGAAAACTCGAAGAAAGAATATCCGTGGCGCATTCAAGCTGATTCGTAACATGGAATCTGATCATGCAGTATTACTAGATGACGTAGTAACGACAGGTGGAACTGTAACTGAGCTTGCACTACTACTGAAACGGGCAGGTGTAAAACGGGTAGATGTCTGGGCTATTGCCAGAACGCCATAATATTACTCAGTGCGTTTGATTTGTCTTCATGAACTCTGGCGACCAAACCTGAATCTGGCAACCTCCCATCTGTTTAGCCAAATAACATGCACCATCCGCGGCATCCAGAGCAGCATCGGAGTTGGCGCAACTTGAGTTCAGCGTCGTCAGCCCAACGCTGATGCCTAACACAAACTTTCTGCCATCCCAGGGAAACGACCCACCACAGATAGCTTCTTTAATCTCGCTTGCTATACGCAAAGCCACTTCAACTGAGCAATGTTCCAGCAG
>RRYU01004391.1_pt1 | contig 17769 bp, 14 predicted proteins | sample 2162651 | NCBI WGS metagenome assembly RRYU01 (sample SAMN10267283, study PRJNA491782) | microbial mat metagenome | isolation source: biomat in the production well | place: Japan: Minami-Kanto gas field, natural gas well KTG3 | collected 2017-06 | reverse complement strand
TATTTTAAAAAAATAGATTGCCAGACACAATTTTCTTGACAGTCCCATAATATTATAATCAGAGTGAATAAAATTCCTAAAAAAATAAATAAAAACTTTTTTATTGTCATATTTAAGTATATTATACAATAAATCACTAAAAACGACAAAAAAGCCTTCTAAATCTAGAAGGCTTTTTTAATTCTTTGCTTTTTTATTGTGCTGAGCAATTAGGATTACCTAGCTCCATTGATTCTTCACTGAGCGGACAATAACCGTATAGAATTTCTATGCCATCAAGAAAACCATCACCATCTGAGTCTGGATTGTTTGGATCAGTTCCAAATTCTACCTCTCTATCGTCTAATAAATAATCACCATCACTGTCAATTCCACGAGTTGCCCCAGAATAAGTTATAGCCTGCATAATATTCCAGTCAATGGTTGTGTTTGGATGATAACCATAAATATTTATGAATGTCTGAATGCCCGCTCTTTCACTCTCCAGGTTTCTGTTTTCAGCAGACTGTCTAAGGCCATATGCAATAACCACGACTGCGGCATTATCATTTGGGTTTGTCATGTCAGGAATTTTTTTATAAACTTTTCTAAAGTGTTCTTTGGCTCTCATTTCAGCTTCACTGTTTGTTTGACTTGGCCATCTGCCATTAGCCGCCTTTATTGCATCTGCCAAATCTTCTTCTGTTTCTGGCAACTTGTTGTAAGCAGCGTAATATGAGTGAATAACAGCCGCTCTCTCGCCCTCTCCTAGTCTTTTTGTGTTATCGTCAACTCCGTATGCTATAAATTTATTAAGAGCGGATTCAATTTTTTTATTAAGATTTTTAGTTTTGCTAATCAATTGATTTAGATACTTTAATTTTACTTTATTCTCTTTTATTTCATCTCTAACTTCTTTTATTTCAAATAGTATTCTGTCGTAGTTTTCGTTTATTAAGTCACTGGCCGCCTGGAGCATTTCTTGAATTCTTGCTCTATCAGTGGTTGCTTTTTGTGAATCATCAGTTGATCCTATAGAAAATCTTTTAGTATAAACATTGTTATCTTCTTTTTTCTCTGAAACTATATTATTTGGATCTATTTCAAATGTGACAACATAGTCCCCTGGCTCTTCTATGTCAATTCTTTCATTTATATATATATTTTTATTGAGAACATTGTCTTCTGAATTCACAGGAAAAGCATAGGAATCTCTTACGTCGTTGTTTATGGTGATTTTTAACTCCACCTCTCCAACCGGAATAATAGCGTCTCCTATATTCTTGACATAAAAATAAAGAGACTTTCCTCCTGATGGATTATCTTCCATTTTAAGATCAGAAACCACCATGTCTGGCATTTTGTCACCAGTGGCACCCTCCTCCTTTATGATTATTGTTTTTGTTAATAAATTATTTGTTTCATTTGATTCATCAAGATTGTTCTTGCTGTCAATGTAATATTGAACAGGGTTATCTCCGGCTGACAAGAATTTTCCTTGCCAAGTAAATTTTATTGAGTCTCCAGTTTTTAAGGGGTTGTTTGCTGTAGGCAATGCTCTACTTACCTCTACTTGTGATACATTTGTTGAAAATGAAGCAAAATCAGCATCATCCTGATAACCTTTAAGACCGTCAGATACCATTAAGTCTCCACCATTATTAGTAACAGTAACAGACAACTTTCCGTACTCGTTTACTAAATATTTTGAAGCTTGGTATGAAATATCAGAAACCACTAAATCTGGCTTAGTAGAATTGTTTTCTCCACCAGCTGGGGACTGGGTATTAAAATCATATTTTTTTACAACAGGTAAAACTGCATTCCCATCAAGATGATAAAGAGCATTAGCAGTAACAGCAAAAGCTTCTGGTTCGCTGTGCCAAGTACCTTCAACTCCTCTTTCTAGGACCTGCTCCCCTGCAGGAATGGTAAATCTATGTTTTATATTAATGGCACTTCCTGAGTTTGGGTCGCCACTATGAACAATATCATATGAAAAAACTCCAAGATTAGCACCAGTTGCAGCATCACTTTTTACTCCAACATACAAGGTGTCTCCTGAAGTCTGTGAAACGGCTGAAACTGCGACTGGGACATAACTAGAATCTGGGAGAGTTTTTTCGGACACCACTTTATTCTCGCTTAAATACATTTGTTGTATTTTATTACCAGAATAACCTTCCTTCCCAACATAATAACCCATATAAAAATCATGATCCACACTAAAGTCAGCATATTCCATTGATAAATTTGTCCAATTTGGATCAGAGTGCATTTTTATTGGCTGACTTGAAGAGTTTAATTCATAAGTTTCACTAGCGACCTCGACCTGGTCGTGGAAAATCATAAAATTAGGATAGCTCTGATTGTTTATGAAAGTAAATACTCTCTCTTCACCAGTAAAGTAAAGATCGCTAGTATTCCATATATAATGAGCGGTACCAGGTGTTATATTTACTCCAGAATCAGTAAACGAAATATCAATTGTTGCTGGAGGTGCGTAGCTAGCAGCATTATTCCTTGAAGCTGTCATAACTAGCTTTTGAGAGATTGATGATGTAGTGATATTTCTATCAACTGCCAAGTAGTAAGGATTTATAGGAGTTTGAATATAATTTGCTATAGATAAGGAGGTATTATTAATAACAGCTATTTTACTAGCATTACTAAGAGCAACCAAGACATATCTATTATAAACATACAACATATGAGAAGGTTGAGTATTTGCTCCAAGACTTATTTTTTTTATAAATTCACCTTTTTTGGCAATATCAAAAATATAAATATCTCCAGAAGCTTTATCTGAGACATAGAGATGATTCCCGGCACTAAGCATATCAACTTCCGTCAAGGGAGCGGCTTCGGCCCTTACTGCCAAGAATAAAAAAATGAGGACAAAGGCAAGAAAGAATCCTTTGTTAAGAAATAGTTTTTTCATAATTTTTATAATTAGAATAATATTTAATTACTACTAATTATATCATTTTTCAGTAATTATGAAAATAGTTACTTACAATCAGCGGGACAACTATCAGGAGTTTCGGCACAAGGACATCCCTCGCCCATACAAACCATTTCCTCACAAATTCCGTTACCACACATATCTACACATATTAGTTTTTCTGCACCATTATCCCCAGAGTCAATAATGCTACTCGCCTCTCCAATAACTCTAAAATTTCTCACAAGCAACAATTCTCCTTCTTTTACTCCATTAACTTCCACTCTATCCCCATTCTCCCAATAAGCAGGTAAGCAAGAATTATCCTCTCTCTCGTCAGTACACATTGATAAACCATCAAAAGCCAACGAAAGAGTCAATGCTGGGCTACCTGGCTCTTCATAGACCAAAACCCAAGAACCATCTCTATTAACAATATTTCCAATTTCAGAAAAATTCAATTCATCCTCTATAACTTCAAAATTTTTTATTTCAACTTCACCGCCAGAGGAAACTTCATATGTAGCAAGAGCGCTCAAAGCTATGTGTCCATCTTCATAATCAACCACTGCTTCGTTTCCGCTAAAAAACGTAATAGAACTAACCATAAAAGTCCCTCCAAGTACAGCCTCCTCGGGAGAAAGAGTAGATATGTTTTCTTTTATGTAGTTCTCTACTAATATCTCCTTTTCTTCTTGTGAAAGATTGCCTTCACTAACGATATTGTTTAAGCTAGCAAAGTAATAAGCGCCAGTTATTATTAAAATTAAAGCAATTAAACCCAAAAATATAGGTGCTTTGTTGTTCATATTATTTTTTTTAATATTAAAATATATTAATCAGTCAATTAAATAATAATTAAAATTTAATTAACCTCTCTATTAAATATAACGAAAAAAACTAAAAAAAGTAACACAAATTGATTACAAATAATATATTTTAAAAAAATAAAAAGTTATAATATATTGGCTAATTTTTGATAAATATTAAGAAAATGTCAAAACAAGATAGTCCGCTGTCTGTTCGGAATAACGATCCCGTATTTAATAAAAATTTACTATAAATGAAAAACTCTGTATTCAAATTCCTTCAAATAAAGTGCTTCTAGGTTTGAGTTGAATACACTAAGTCTTTCAATCCCCTCTCCAGTAAAATGACAAATAGTCTTAACCGGCACAAGCTTTAATCCTTCTGATGAAATATCAAGTGACTTTGAATAAAAAAAGGAGGAAAGAACATAGGCTCCAGCCGACTCTCCAACAACTATTTTTTTTTAAATAAATTTGATAGATTTTTAAAATCAGCCAAAACTGCCATCAACTTTAGAGTTTTTCCTCCTACGAGATAAATAATATCGGATTTTTTAATTTCCTTTTTGATGTCATCTTCTGTCGCAACAGTGAAATTTAATTTTTTATTAGTATTATTTCTTTCAAATTGATTTTTGACAAACTCAAGTTTAAAAATCTTGCCATCAATCGCAAATGGAATTATTAAAATATTTAGTTCAGCGCCACCAAATGAAAGAATCTCAGAAAAAAATTTATCATTCATTTCATTCTCCACTAAGGCACCTCCTCCGTGTAAAATATATTTTGTTTTCATAAAATTTATTTTTTAATCCACTTTATTTAAAAATAACACAAATTACTTTAAATATAAGCATATTTGAATCTAGATTGAATAAATAACACTTTTCTTAGATGATCTATATACAATTTATAGTATCACCCTAAGTAAAAAGAGACAATTTATTTTTCCTAAAAAACATACATCAAGCTTTTTTACAAGATTTTATATTAATAAAAAAAAGATTGTGATATACACAATCTTAAGTTTTTCATTTAATAAACTATATTCAAAATATCGTCGCCTAGGTCTCCAAAAATATCATTTCCTTCGTCTTGGACTTCATAACGTTTATTAAGAGTTTCAATTACACCTTTTTCTCTATCTAAAGAAACAATCAGAGAAGACCTCATGTGGTCACCCGTTTTTCTATTTCCTGAAGGATCGTAACAATTGCCTGAAGATTTTTACCAGGGTATACATTCTCTATTTGATTTTTAGAAAAAGAAAGATGATGCAATTGCCAATTTCTTACTACCCCACCAAATTCTTTCATTATTATCCTCCTTATATTTGAAGTTATTTAAAAGAACAATACTTAGAAAAGTGATGTTATCTTAAACGAATTAAAATTATTTGGCAACACCCTTTAACAAAAAAGAAAAAAAATTATTCTTAATCTTTTAAAGTATTTTTGAGCTTATAAATACATTTAAAAAATATTTTATTAAGTAATATGCCTAGTTAAAAGTTAAAATACGAGGTCTAGCTTTCATCCTTTTCTACTAACACTCATATCATTACTTATATTATATCATAAAGTAAAACTAAATACGCTTCCAAAAAAGAACAACGTGGGTCAAGTCTGGTATTCTGCTCTTATTTTTAAAATAAATTAAATTTTAAATTTAAATTATTGTTTAATCACACAAAAATAAAAAGGTATAGAGCTAGCTCTATACCTTTTTATTTTGCTCGGGAATAGGGACCCCGCCTGTCTCATTTTTTAAATGTTAATCAACTTAATACAGGAATATAATTTAATTACTTAAGCATAAAATAAATCGTTAACGACATTTCGGGCAGGTCGAAGCTATCACGGCTAAAGCGAGATTTCGGGTGATTTTAATACATCTAGAGATGGGATGTACATACTTTATGGTCTCTATAATCAACATAGGGCTCTCACCACACTCCACAAGCACAATAAAATAACCCATGGTTATGGGTTATTTTATTGTGCTCGGGAATAGGGACAACCTCCGAACCTTGTTGGCTAAGATTAAATATTCTGTCTAGACATTATTTCTTTTTTGTGCTATGTTCTTATATTAATATTTGAACCTTAACAATAAACATACGGAGGAAATAAAATGAAAATAGCTATGGTTTTTCCGGAGGTGTATGATTTTGCAAGATTTTATGGTAAACGAAAAGAATTTCCACCATTTGGGGTGCTTTATTTATCGGCAGTACTTGAAAACATTGGATGTGATGTTAAAATTTTTACAGCCAATCCAGATCAATCAACTTTTAATTTTGAACAATTTGATGTTGTGGCCTTTAGTATTCCGTCTTCAGTAACTTATCATATTATTAAAAAAGTTAGATTTAATAGCGCCTTTTCTCGCAAAACATTAATACTCGCTGGTGGCGTACACTCAAGCATTTATCCAAAAGAAACTTTGTTAGGACTCAATATGGATATTGTGTGTATTGGATCTGGAGAAGAAACTATCATTGAAGTCATAAACAGGTTTCAATCAAGGGATTGGCAAGGCGTAAAAGGAATATGTTTTAAAAATGGCAACGACGTTTGTTTTAACGAAGGTCGAAAACCCAAGAAAAGCTTAGACCATTTACCAACTATTCCCGCCAGACATCTGTTACCCGAGGAAGAGAATATTATGTCTAATCGTCTTTCTAATACTTCTCTGAGAATGACGCATTTAATGTTGACTCAAGGATGTCCATATTCTTGTAATTTTTGTGCTTCCCAGCAAAAGAGAATCTTGTACAGATCTCCTTGGCACATTCAAGAGGAGCTGATAAAAAACCTACTCAATTGAAGGATTTGCTGTTGTCGGAGATAATTTTTTGGTCAATAAAAGAAAAACCAAAGATATATGCCAATCAATTTCTGGATTTGGTTTAAAATGGTCCACTTTATCAAGAGTAGACACAGTCGATTACGAGAGCCTAGAATTAATGGAAGACGCCGGTTGCATTGAAGTTAAATTTGGTATTGAGTCAGGCAGTCAGCGAATGCTGGATGCCATGGGCAAGAACATTTCAATCAATCAAATTTGCAATGCAATAAAGATGACTCATTCAACCGGTATAAAAGTGAAAATTTTCTTAATTCACGGCTATCCTGGTGAGAACATGGAGAGTACAAATGAAACAATTAATCTCTTAAAAAGAATGGGGTCAATGATTGAGAGGGTGTCACTCTTTAGATTTGCACCACTACCCGGAAGTTATGTTTACAAAAATTACCAAGAAACTGGATTACTTGTTTCAGGTACAGAAGATGACTGGAACAAAAGTCATATTCATCACAACCACTATCATTGGTGGGGTACAAAAAAAGATTTTGCTGAATTAACAAAATCTTTCAAAAAATTAGATAAATTTATCTTAAATACTTGGGATTAAACTATCTAACTAAATGGGTCGTTAAAAATTCAACGGCCCTTTTTTATTTTTCCCAATACTTCAACCAGCCTAATTGTCCCCAATATTTTAATTCTTCAGAATATGGTAATGATTCAGGGAACTTATTCAAACAGTAAACTTTTATATTTTTATTTAGCGATCTATTTAAACCAATAGCAAAGGCGATTTCCGCAAATACAGAGGCACCAATATATCCTTCTTTTCCATTTTTTTCAATATTTAATACAAAAAGTATATCTGCTTCCGTGATTTTTTGATAATGATCAGAAAATTCTATTTTATAATTAGGTAAAAATTCACCAGTAAACTGTTCCGGGAATTTAATCACTTTATATTTATCATTTTCCAATTTCTCTTTCCATTCATTTATCTCTTTCCAAAAAGATATACTGGAACAAATTACTATTTTTTCTTTATTCATAAATTTGTTTATTAATCTTATAATTTAAGACTATCATATATACTAACAAATTAAAAGCTACTCGAATTGAATGATGTAAAATGTAACTATAGGCATATACGATAAATGATTTTAAAATTATGCTCGGGAATAGGGACTCGAAGCTATCACGGCCAAGGCGAGAGCTCGGTTGATTTAAATATATTTAGAGATAGAGCCTATATTTTTTTATGGCCTCTATAATCAACATGGGGTTCTCACCACACTCCACAAGCACAATAAAATAACCCATCGTTATGGGTTATTTTATTGTGCTCGGGAATAGGGACTCGAACCCCAATTGACGGGACCAGAACCCGCTGTCCTACCATTAGACGATTCCCGAATAATATTGAAGGACCTCTGCCTGCTGGCAGGCAGGATAACCCGCTGTCCTACCATTAGACCAGCCTCTACTAGGTCGATTCTAGGCGGGCGATTTCCGAATGGCTTGCTTGTATATAATTTTTTTCTGGATTCCTGCCTTTACCCCAAGAGCACTTTGTCGCTTTGCTCGGGCGCGCAGGAATGACAGTAAATAATTTCTAATTATTTACAACTTTCCCCCCAAAAGTCTTTAGGAGGTTGTTCATCATATTATTATCTTTTTCTTTTTCTTTTGGCTTATCTTCTATTATAAAATCATCCACTGGGGGGATTTCTTGTTTTTCATAGTTTTTTTGAACATTGCTTTCCATATTTTCATCAACCATAGCTTCTACTGTTAGGATTTTTCCAAATACATTATGGAGGACATTTTCTATTAGGTTTTTTATGTCTATTGTTTCTATACGGTCTTTGTGGAATTTGTATTTTGTGGCTAGTCTTAATTTTGAATCTATTATTTCTTTTGGTCTTGAGGCTTGCATTACGAAAAGCAGAGAGTGATTTACTCTTTTTATCTGGGTGAGAACTTCGTTCCAACGAGAGTGAACGTCCTCAAGTGTTAATATTGCTCCGCTGTCTTTTCTCTCTACAGTTTTTTCTGGCTGAGACTGATTAGTGTTTGGCGCGTCCTGAACTACATTAGCTTGTTTTGTATTTACTGCAGTTTGAAGGGCTACTTTTTGAACGCCTTGTGTTGAGCAGATTTTTATTATTGCTGTTTCTGTTGGTAGTTGGATAATAAATGAATTTTTTGTTTTTAGCTTAGCTTCTTGAAATGTCTCAATAGCGTAGATTATTCTATCTAATTCTATACTTTTTACAATCTTTGAGATTCTATCTTCTAAACTCTCTCCTAGTTCAGTGCCTATTTTCTTGTCTAGAGCTGGATTCACTTTTACAAACATTACTTTTCTCAAAATTTCTATCAAGTCATTTTGGAAATTATTTAGATTAATGCCGTCGTCTATTATTTTATTTACCAAAGAAATTGACTTAGCAATATCTTTTGAAGCTAAATACTCTACCAAGCTTATAGCTTCTTCAAAGGTGCTTGATGGTACTATCAACTCTGTATCTTCTTTAGTTATTTTTTTTGATCCGCTTATTGATAGAATTTGACCAAAAATACTCTCAGCATCTCTCATGTGTCCCTCGGATTTTCTAGCAACCGCCTCTAGAACTTTTTTGTCTACATCAAGCTCCTCTTTTTGGGCGATATAGCTTAGTTTACTTACGATATCTGTAATGCCGATTTTTTTGAAATCAAATCTCTGGCAACGAGAGATAATGGTTGACGGGACTTTGTGGATTTCTGTAGTACAGAGTATAAAAATCACGTGTTTTGGTGGCTCTTCTAAAATCTTCAAGAGTGCATTAAAAGCAGAGATGGAAAGCATGTGAACCTCGTCAATTATAAATACCTTGTATTTTGATTTTGTAGGAGTAATCCTTGAAGCATTAATAATATTTTCGCGAACATTATCTACTCCAGTATGCGAAGCAGCGTCTATTTCTAAGATATCTAGGCTCTTGTTTTCACTTATTTCAAGGCAGTTGTCACATTTACCGCAGGCTTCATGATCCCCTTCTTTTCTCTTTAGGCAATTTATAGACTTTGCAAAAACCCTAGCGAGAGTTGTCTTTCCCACTGCTCTCGGACCACAAAAAAGATAAGCATGAGCTATTTTGTCTGCTTCTATTTCGTGAGATAAAGTTATTTTTATGTGATTTTGTCCAACCACTTCATCAAAATTTTGTGGTCGGTATTTTCTATACAATGTAGACATGGAGTTTTTTTATCTAGTACTCTTTATTATGAACTATATTATCAACGGCAGCCCATTGGCTATCAGCATTTTTGGGGACAAGGATAACTACCTCATCTCCGATACTGCCCTTGAAATAAGTGACACTCGCTGTTAGAATCCTCCATTTTTTACCATCAGCATTAACAACAACAAACTGACCATTTGAACCTTTTTGCAGGGTTCCGACTATTCTGTCCCTATCAATTGGACCAATTTGTTTATAAATAAATGTTCCGTTATTTAAGATGGTTAATTTCAAAATATCCCCTTCAACTAGTTTTGACTTAGAGGCGTAGTTGGCCGGGATGCTATATTCCTTACCATCTGGTCCTATCATTGTTTCACCATCAAAGACTCCTTCTATTATATTTCCTTCTTCTGCTAGATCTTCTTTGTCATGCTTCTTGAAATTCTCATCACCAAGCTGTGAAATCATTGCTCTGTCGCTTTCTTCGGTTGAGAAAACTGACAAAAGTTCCATTACTTTTTCATTATTTTCCTTAGCATTTTGAAGAAGTTTTTTTATTAAAATAATTTTTGATTTTGAAAGAGTAACACTTTCTTCTTTTTTAGCTTCATCTTCTTTATTTTTATTACCGCTCTTTTTGTCTTTCTTTGTATTATCCAGCTCATGTTCCTCAGAGAATGCTTCTGCTTCATCCTCTTTGTACTCACTATCATCAGCATCATCGCCCAAGCTATCCTCTTCTTCATCAATAATATCACTTAGGTCCAGATCGGTATCTTCTTCAATTTCAAAACCCAAGTCATTGTCGTCTTTAACTTCGTCATCTGTTGATGCGAAAAAATTGTTTGTGTTTGTCATATTTTTGTTTAATATTGGTGTTTATTTTATTAGTATGTTAATTATTTTAGTTTAGTATATATTACTTTATTTTTGTTTTGTTGTAAAGATAGATAAGTTATTTTGACCTTTAATTATTTAACATAATTTCATGTTTTAATTTCATGACTATTATTGTAATAAACAACAACGGAATTCTTGCCACTCATGAGAATCACTATCGTTCCTTTTTGCTCCTGTCATGACGTAATTTGGAGGGCATATTATCCAATCACCCCCATCAAGCCACTTAATTTGATTAATACAAGTTGATGATACTCCAGTAATACCTCCTCCGCTGTTATTAATAACATACTCCTCTGTCGCAACCTTTTTGTTTCCATTCATATAAATATCACCTCCGACTGAAAAATGCTTAGTATTGTCTGTCAAAAAAACTCTTGTTGGAGAAACACTTAGTACCCCTACTTCCTCAGGTGGATTTGTGGCAACTTTCATGCAATAAACCAAGGCGACGTTTTTTGGTCTTGTTTCTGAGCCACCTGTTGAACTCTCTGTAACTATAACACCATCTGGATCACTAGGGTCATAGTCAGGTCCAAAACTTGAAGCTTCATTTTTAGGCCAACTTAAAACTGTGCTACCCCCAAAATGATCATGACTTTCAAATTCATCATCTTGAAAAGTCCCCAAGGATCTTCCAATGTCTATTCCTCTGCCTAAATCTAAACCTCTAATAAACACCCCTCTTAAATCAGGCGTTCCGTTGAGTCCATTTGCTAAGGTCCATCCAGTAGGGCAAGCGACTAGATTAAAAGCGGAAACAGTCCCCATTGGCACACCTCCAGCATTGTCGGCTAAATAGCTTTTTGTGACCAGAGTGTTTGGTGGGTCAGAATCTATTGTCTCATCTGTCATATAGGCTTTTCCAGTTACCATAAGTAGGCTTCCATCTAAAATAGTAGAGCTTGATACAGTCAACCCATCTGCTAAATTTAGTAAACCTAATTTTGTCTGCTCATCATACCCTTCATTTATAGGTGGTCTGACATTATCATTCGGTGGAATATCAGTTGGTGCTTTCCATGAAGCAAGCAAAGAATTAAATGACAAAGTTAGCCCTAGGGTAAGAGCTATGGTGATTATATACTTTAGGGGGGTTTTTAGCATATGGTTATTTTAAATTATAAATTTGAAGTGTAATAATTAACTTTGATTGTCTAAAAATTTTAAACATATTATTTTTATGTTAGTTTTTTCTGAATTCCTGCCTCCGCAGGAATGACAATATGTGATTTATTCCTACTCTACCAAACCTCTTCTCTTTATCTCCGCTTCTATAATATTTCTATCTCTACCAAATTTGTATCTACTTAATGTTTTTATCTTGGTTGATATTCCGTCTCTTTTTGTTCCAAGGACTGGCCAGGTGGTTCTCATGGAAAATGGTTTGGTTGCGGTGTTGTCTACTAGAAGTTTCATGTAGGCTGTGCCTTTTTCTATATTTATTAAATCGTATTGATTAAATATCGGGCTGAATTCTTTTTCTAAAACTTCGGCGTCGTCTGAGCCTATCTTAAAAGACGTCCAGGTACCAACATTTCCAAAAACAGCATCGCGAATAGAGGTGTCACCTTTATTTACAAGTTGACCGATGTATTGGTGAGCTATGACAAGGTTTAGGCCGTATTTTCTGGCTTCTGACAAAATAGAGCAAATAGAGTCTGTTGTGAAGTTTTGGAATTCATCAATGTAGAGATAAAAATCTTTTCTCTGATCAGCTGGCATGTCGGTTCTTGATAGTGAAGACATTAAAATCTTACCTATTAAAACAAGGCCGAGTAGATAGGCATTCAACTCCCCTACTTGTCCTTTTGATAAATCAACTAAAAGAATTTTTTGATTGTCCATTACATCTCTTAGATTAAAGGAGCTTTTTTGTTGTCCTATTATCGGTCTCATCGTATCGTTAGAAATAAAGCTTGTTAACTTGGAAGTGATATATGGAACCACATTAGCGAGGGCTGCATCTCCTCCTGCTTTTTCAGCTTCTTTGCGCCAGAAATCAACTACTGTAGAGTCTTTGCAGCTTGCTAATTTCATTTTTCTGAATTCAGCATCAGCAAGTACTTTTGGTATTTCCATTAGAGTTGAGCCTGTTGATGGGTCGTCCATAATAAGAAGCATAGCGTTTCTGATATATTGCTCAAAAATAGGACCTCCTGTTGATTTTAAATCATAGAGCTTATCAAATATCTTTATCATTTCATTTATAACAAAGGTTTTTTGCTCTGGATATTTCGGGTCATACTCCAAGAGGTTTAGAGCAAGTGGTCTCTCTGTGTCTGCTGGAGCAAATAGTATAACATCCTCTGCTCTTTCTGGTGGAATGCGCTCCATAATGTCAGTAACCAAATCGCCATGAGGATCAAGTAAGCAAATTCCATCTCCATTTTCAATATCCTGAATAGCCATGTTAGTAAGCATTACCGATTTACCAGTACCAGATTTACCTATTATATAATGATGTCTTCTCCTGTCTTCTCTTTTGATATGAATATTTTTGGAAACCCCTCTAAATACATTTTTTCCAAGAATTATGCCTTCATCTGGCACATCAGATGGAGCGGCAGCGTGTCTCGCTGTAAGCCAGAGAATATTTGGAGTCTCAGACCCCTTTAGTGGAAAATGAAAAAGACTGGATAACTCCTCGGTATTTAAAAGAAAAGAAATATTATCATCAAAACGACGATAAATAAAATCGCTAATAGTTTTTTTCTCCTTTTTTCTAATTAATTTTGAATTGAAATTATTGCCATAGTCATAATGATTATATTGACTCATGGCATTTGAGATATTGTCTAGATAAAGCTGGGCTTGACCGGAATTTTTTGCACTAACAACCACTCTCATATTTACATCAAGACCAGATTTTGAATTTTTCATTTCTATCTCCTTGAGCATTTCTTCTTCCATGGATGTTAGTCTTTTTTGCTCTTTTTGGGGCTCTAGCTCATCTTTTTTCTTTGGTTTTGAAACCTTTACCAATTCAATCAGTCCGTTTAATAATCGGCTTCTTCCAAGACCAGAAAAAGCCTCACTGGTTGAGCTAGTTTGATAAGCCTTGCGAACTACTTCTCCGGCCTTCTTGTGCCACTCCGCCCTGGCTGATCGTACAACAAACTGAACCACCATACCTTCATTCATTTCAAGCTTTGACATCACATTCAAGATAGAATTAAGCGGATCCGTATCCATTGTTTTGTAAGTTTTCAAAGGAAATATATGGTGTTTTTTAGTAATCATATAGCCACCAAAAGTTATATGATCGGGATGAAAGATATTGTAATCATCCACTTCTTCCATGGTCGCATCAGGGTAATGAGCTTGAATTTGCTGACTTATATATCTTTCTTGATTTTTATTGGCAACCACATAAAAAGAAATTGTTTTTTCGGAAGCCACAATCTCAAAAGAAAAATGGTCTTCTCTCCCATAAAGCCAGGCACGAAGACCTCTTTGGGCGCGAAGGCCACCGATGGAGGCAAAAATAGTTTCGGCTACCGCGATATCCTCATGCAAATCAGAAACTTTTTCATCCATTCCTTTATCGCCAGGTTTTTCTTTGGGGAGTTTTATAAGAAAAAGTTTATGTTCATGATATTTATCTTTCTGATGATTATTTTTAATAAAAAATCTAAGCCATTTTAAAAAGAAAAAAATAAAAAATAAAAATAAAAATAAAAAAAGCAAAGGACTAAAATCAATGCCAGAGATAACTCCAATATTTTCACTTATTTGATTTTCTGGGACTTGATAATCCATTGTTCTAATTAAATTAATTTTTTAAAAAAATACTTATTGCAACTGTGAACGTAGTTCGTTTAATTTATCTAGTCTAGCTTTTGCTTCTTCTTCTTTTAACTGCTTTTCTTCATCGGTCATAACACTTGGTTGAGTTTCAGTGGGTCCTTCAATTTCTTGTCTCAATTCGTTTAACCTACGGAGTCTTTCCTCTGCCTCCTCTTCCTTGGTCATGGAGGTGCTTGTAGATTGACCAGAGTCTTCTGTACTTGATGCTAGTTCTTGCCTTAACATATTAAGTTTTTCCAGTCTTAGAGAAGCTTCGTCTTTTTTCATTTCATATTCAGGGTTTTCATATTGAGAGTAATCTTTGCTTTCTAATTCTTTTTGTAGCTCTGTTTTTTTCTCATTTTCTTCTTGCTGTTGTTCTTCTTGGTTTTTTTGATCTCTGGTGACAGAGGTTTTTTGTTCTTCTTTATTTAAAACTAAAACCAAGATAGTCAAAATAGAAAAAACAAATATTACTAGTAGGATTGTTATGGCGGTTTTTGGATTCATATTTTTTATAATTAATTATATAGAATCGGTAATTCTTTTTATTCCCTTGTTCGCTCTCAGATCATTGATAGTCACCTCAAGCCCTTTATCCAAAGTCTGGATAGGTAGCCATCCCAGTTCTTCTCTTGATTTAGCAATATCAGGAATAGGTAATGGTGTGATAAAAAAATGTTTATCTGCTTGTTTTACCTCGGAGCTTGAATCAAGCATTTTTACTATCCTGTGAGCCAGGTCAAAAATACTTACTTTAACATCAGAACCAATATTTATAGGCCCAGAGCTTTCTGACTGAATCATCTTGAGAGCAGCATCTACAACATCACTTACATAACAAAAAGATGATTGAAAATTCTCATCACAAGGAACCTCCACTATTTTGTTATCTAGCGCTGCTGTAATAAAATCAGGAATCATGTTGCCGTCATCTAGCTTCATTCTCGGTCCGTAGGTTCTAAATAGCCTTATTATCTTGGCGTCAACGTTGTAAAAATTCCTATAGTTATGAACCATGGTTTCTGCAAACCTTTTGCCTTCATCATAAGAGCTCCTCTCTGAAAGCAAATCAACTTCTCCCAAATCCTTTTCTTCTACTTTTTTGTCGTCAGACCTCCTCTTGCCATAAACAACCGAAGATGAAAAATGAAGAAGCTTTGCCTCGTATTTTATAGCTAAATCCAGCAGATTCTTTGTCCCAAGAGAATTAGTAAGCAAAGTGTTTACTACATTACCCTTGAAATCAAGAGGAGAGTTGGGACAAGCCAAATTATATATTTCTTGAATTCCCTGAAATTGTATCTTGAACTTCTGTAGCTCTGGTAGACTTTCCAGGTCAATTGGTTCGTTTATATCGTGCTTAATAAACTCAAAGTTAGGATCAGCTAGAAGATGGTCAATATTTCTCTCATCTCCAGTCAAAAAATTATCTATACAAATAACCTTTGATTCTTTTACTAACTCATCGCAAATATGAGAGCCTATAAAACCAGCCCCACCTGCCACTAAGATATTTTTTTTATCAAAAATTGCTCTTTTCATTTTTTAAATTTTATTTTTAGTTTGAATTAATTATTCTTATACTAGATACATTTAAGCCTCCAGAAAAACTAGCATCATAAGCAAAAAACGAAGACAAAAGAATCCCGGAGGGACTAAAAACTCTAAGATGCGGAGTTCCTCCTGGACCTGCTCCTGTTATAATTTCATTTTTATTATCTCTATCAATATCACCAATGGCGATATTTACTCCCCCTTTAAATCTCTTGTCATAAGCAAAAAACTGATTTAAAACTTTTCCATGATTATTAAAAATACGAACATGAGGTCCACCTCCGCTACCAGGACTAGTTATTATTTCCATCTTATCCCTAGAAGCTCCCCCATCCACATCTCCGACCAGAACCTTTACACCACCACGGAAATTCTCTTCATAGGCGAAAAACTGATTTACCACCCTACCGTCTTTTTTAAATATTCTAACCTGTGGTCCTCCACCAGCTCCAGCTCCAGCGACTATCTCAACATCGCCATCCCCAGTAACATCTCCTGCTGAAACACTAACTCCGCCACTAAAACTTTCGTTAAAAGCAAAAAATTGAGCAAGCACTTCTCCATTTTTATTAAATACTCTAACATGAGGGCCCCCTCCCACTCCTGCTCCGGTTATTATCTCATCCACACCATCTCCGTTTATGTCAGCTACAGCAATATTTACTCCACCTCTAAAACCAGGATTGTAAGCAAAAAACTGATATTTTAAGCTGCCTTCTGTATCAAAAATAACAACATGAGGTCCACCTCCGTTTCCTGCGCCAACCACTATCTCATCATGACCATCACCATCAACATCACCGCTTACTACATTAGCACCCCCTTTGAAATTTTCTGTGTAGGCCAGAAAATCATTTCTCAAAATACCCTTTGTATTAACGAGTTTTAATTGACTCTCCATTCCTGAAGCAGGAACAACAATTATTTTAGTTTCAAAATCAACAAATTTTTCCTTAGCTGATAAAACTGCCCTATAGGTATTCACTCTTCCAACACCCAGTTTACCAAAGTAGTCGGGGTTTAATTTGTTTATATTGTCAGAAGTATTAAGTAAAATACTTACCAGCTCATCCCTGCTTAGGTTTGGATTTACTTGTTTCATAAGGGCCAGAGTCCCACTAACCACAGGGGTTGCCATGGAGGTTCCAGACCAATATCCATCGTAATATTTATCAAAAAGAACATCGCTCCTAGAGTTTTCTGGAGAATAAACAGTGGTAGAAAACATACTAACACCGGGAGCAGAAATATCTATACAATCATAACCATAGCTTGAAAAATCTGATTTTTGGTCAAGTGGATCAGTGGCTGCTACTCCTATAACCCAGTTCTGAGAAGACCCATCATGACAAACTGGATACATTTTTTGTTCGTCAAGAGAATGTCCCGTACCATAAGCGCCTTCATTGCCGGCAGCCGCCACAACTATAATGCCGGCATCATAAGCTCTCTTTATGGCCATATTCATTTCACTAGAAAAACCAAAACCAACAAAAGAAAAATTTATTATATCAGCACCATTTTTTATAGCATAATCAATAGCCTCAACGACTTTTCTAGTATCCCCCTCTCCTCTGCCATTCAATACTCTCAGGGGCATTATTTTTGCTCGCCAAGTAACACCGGCTATACCGGCGGCATTGTTTCCGGAAGCAGCTGCTATACCAGAAACAATAGTTCCATGAGTAATACCGTCCTCTGTAAAGTCTTCGTCAAATTTTGGGCTTGGATCAGGAGAGTCTTCTACAAA
>RRYU01000008.1_pt1 | contig 17805 bp, 14 predicted proteins | sample 2162651 | NCBI WGS metagenome assembly RRYU01 (sample SAMN10267283, study PRJNA491782) | microbial mat metagenome | isolation source: biomat in the production well | place: Japan: Minami-Kanto gas field, natural gas well KTG3 | collected 2017-06 | reverse complement strand
TTTCGAATACCAAGGTGGGGGGGCACTCCGCCTCCGGTAGCCAAGACGATATGCTGCTGCCGGGTCAGGTCATCGATCATCTGCATCTCACGCAGGCGGAACCCATCCTCACCTTCGTATTCGAAAATGGTGGGGATGTCCACTCCTGTGCGCTTCTGGATGGCATGGTCGCTGTCCTGGAATTCAAATCCCAGGCTGGTCGCCAACTGCCGGCCTATGGTGGTCTTTCCAGCCCCCATGGGTCCGATCAGAAAAATGTTCAACGGATAGCTCATAGGCAATGGTATGCCAGAAACCACCGGAGTGGGCAAGAAATTATCCCCATTGCACATGAGATTTCGCCTATGCCATGTGCTACGAGCCGTCTCAGTGAACCATGGCAGCGATGCTTAAACGCAGCCATGGTGCGCGAAAGCATGTTCCACGCAACGGATATTCCGGGGTTTTTCGGTCAGTCCATGACAACCCGCCGCTCAGGGCCAATGGCGACGCTGTATGGACTTCCTCGAATGTCGCCTGTCAGCGAACGGAAAGGGTCTCCTTGAGGATTTTCGGGGTGATAAAGATGAGCAACTCGCTGTTGTCATCCTCCACTGTGGTGCTTTTAAACAGATAGCCCAATATCGGGATATCACCCAGCAGGGGAACCTGCTCCTTGGTGTAAGATTTGGTACGCTCGTAAACACCACCCAGTACAACAGTCTCGCCATTATCCACCAACACGGAGGTCTTCACCTTACGGGTGTCTACTGGCGGAACACCGAGCACTTCACGGGAGAAGTCAGGGTTATCTTTCTTGATCTCCAGATCCATCCTGATGTGATCGTCAGGGGTAATCTGCGGCGTCACCTTGAGGGAAAGCACCGCCTCCTTGAAGGATACCGAGGTAGCACCGCTGGAAGTCGCCTCCTGGTATGGGATCTCCACGCCCTGCTGGATCTCAGCCTCTTTTTGATCTGACGTGATGACCCGGGGGCTGGAGACAATTTCGCCCCGCCCTTCCTGCTGCATGGCGGTCAGTTCCAGCTGCAGCAGGTAGGAACCGATCTTGCCGATCAGGAAATTGACCGCGCCGGAGGGCGCCACCGCGGGCAAATCCACCAGCAGTGCTTCCGCAGTTCCTCCGTTGGGCAGCGCGTAACCCGAATTGAAGGCGTTCCCGGCCACATCCTGCAGGAAAGGCCCCTTATTGGCGGTATAGGTGCCATCCAGATGCCCGGGACGGCCTCCGCCTATATTGATTTCATTTCCGTCACCCAGATTTCGCGAACCGGACCAGCCAAAGCGTACACCCAGATCTCGGGCGAAATCGTTTCCGGCGATGACGATACGAGATTCGATCAGCACCTGGCGCACGGATACATCGAGCCGGACAACCATGCGGCGGATTTCTTCCAGCGTGGCCGCGGTATCCTGCACCAGCAGGGTATTGGTGCGGTCGTCCACCGTGACCTGCCCACGCTCGGAGAGCAGTCGATTATCTGGAGACTTGAGCAGTTCCGCCAATTTACTGGCTTTGGCGTAGTTGACCTGGATGTACTCGGTTTTGAGCGGGGCCAGTTCCTCTATCTTCTGCTGTGAAGCCAATTCCAACTGCTCGCGGCTGGCAATCTCCTGAGTGGGCGCCACCATGATGACATTGTCATTACGGCGCATGGACAGGCCTTTGGACTTGAGAATAATGTCCATGGCCTGATCCCAGGGAACATTTTTCAGGCGCAGCGTGATGTTGCCGCGTACCGTGTCCGAGACCACCATGTTCAGCCCGGTAAAATCCGCCAGCAGCTGCAGTACCGCACGCACCTGTATGTTCTGAAAGTTCAGGGACAGGCGTTCACCCGAATACACCAGCTTCTGCTTTTTCAGCAGCTCCTTTTCCTCCCTGGTCAGGGGCCGGAATTCAACCGTGTAGAGGTTTTCCGCCTGGTAGGCCAGATATTCATATTCCCCCTCGGTGCGGATGCGCACCTCGATATTGTTGCCGTCGGGTGCGCTTTCCACCGTCTTGACCGGGGTGGCAAAATCAGTCACATCAAGACGCTGGTGCAGATGCGCGGGTAATTCGGTGGAGAGAATATTCAGTATTACATCCTTACCTTCCTCGCTAACGCTGACCAGCGTGTCAGACTCGTCAAGTTCTATGACAACCCGACCCTCACCTGAATCACCGCGGCGGAAATCGATAGACTGCACTCCACCTGGACTACCCAGAGCTGGCGCCAGGCCGCCACTGGTTTCCTGCTCAGCCATGGCCAGACTGCTATGCAGGGTCAAGCGCACCTCCCGCTCGTCCTGGGTTATATCGTAGGGCACCATCTGGTTCAGATTGAATACCACTCGGGTTCGATTGCCCGCCTCCACGGCATTCACACTGTGTGCGACCCCAACCCCCACGGCCATGCTTTTATTTGCAAGACCGACACCGACACTGGGAAAATCCAACACCAGTCGCGCCGGTGAATCGGTGGAAAAGCTACTGGGCGGAGGCACTTTCTCGGACAAGCGCAAGGTGAACTGGACCTTGTTGCCAGGCAGCGCCGCATAACTGATGTCCTCCAATACACCTTGCGCCTGTGCGGATCCCGCCACAAAAACCAATAGCAGAAAGCGGAGCCAGAACCAGCGGCGACACCCGTATTGACGCACGGTTGACATTTGCGCTGCATAACAATCGTAGATTTTACCATTCATGCTCATTCACCCGATACGTGCTATTCGCTGAGTGCGACCGAAGCCTGGCGTTCCTGCCATCCGCCCAAACCGTCACGCACGATTTCTGTCAATTCAACCCGGTCTTCGGTGATCAGTGTGATCTGACCGTGATTCAATCCCATATAATTTCCTGGCTTCACCCGGAACAGAGTCCCCTCCTTGGTCCTGGTCAATGCCCACAGATCTTCCTTCATCTCCACTGTACCTACCATACGGATAGCGTCCAGCGGAAACTGCTCCAGTTCCTCTTTGCGGCGCAAGGGATCAGGCGCAATACCGTTTTCTGCCTGGGCGTGGCTTTCTTCTGCCTCACGCCGGCTGCGGCTGAAAGGCGAACGTCGGTCGCCCGCTTCATAGACGTAAGTTTCGATCTGTTTGATCTCTGGCAGGGGTTCGATTTGACCTGGGTCGCGCGCCTTCACCCTGGCCACGTAGGTGTGGAGATCGCTCATGTCCTGATTGGCACAGCCCCCGAGCAATGCAAGCAGTGACACAGCCGCAGTAATACCGAAACGCATCAGGAGCCCTCATCAAGGTAACGGTAAGTCTTAGCAGTCGCCTGCAATTCCAGGGGGTTTTCTCTACCCCCACCCTTGCGCGGCACGATAGTGATATTGTGAATGGTCACGATCCGCGGGAGAGCTGCCAGGCCACTGATGAAATTACCGAACTCATGGTAATCCCCGATCACCTTGAGCTTGATGGGCAACTCCGCGTAAAAATCCTTGGGTTTCTCGCCGGACGGCTGGAACAATTCAAACTCCAAACCCGCGGCCAAACCGGTCTGGGAAACATCCACCAGCAGGGCAGCCACTTCCGTCTTATCCGGCAACTGCCGCAGCATGGCACCGAAAGATTCCCGCATTTCAGCAAGTTGCTGCTTGTAGGCTTCCAGGTTCGCTGCTTTCTTCTGTTTCTTCTCGAAGGTCTTGCGCAGGCCTAACTCTTTTTTCTCTGCTGATTCGAGGGCTTGCAGCTGGTCGCGTGTATCGAAATAGAACCAGCCCCCCACGACCAGAGCAAACAGCAACAGCATGACGACGAACTTGACGGCACCTGGCCAGTCGCCGATGTTACTGAAATCCAGTTCGTTGATCTGTTGTAAATCCATCGTTATCCCGCCTGTTCCTGCCGACGCCGCCACCTACTGCGGCAAGTCTGTGATTATTCCTTAGGTCTTCTTCTTGATCTGTTTCGCGCTTAGCTGAAAGCTGCTCATGCTGGAGCGCTTCTTGCCGCCCTGCTTGATGACCTTCAACTTGGCATTGCCAATCCAGCCAGAACTGTCGATGTTACGCATATAGGAGGAAACACGGGCGTTGGACTGTGCCTTTCCTTCCAGATTGAGAGACCGGCCCCGCTGCTCCACCTTGGTCACCACCACGCCCTGGGGCAGGGTATCCACCAGTTCATCGAACAGGTGGACGATTTCGGGACGGCTTTCCTGCAGGCGCTGTATGATGTTCATGCGCGCGATCAGATTGGCCTTGGTTTTCTCAAGATTGCGTATTTCCTTGATCTTACGATTCAGCGCGGCGATTTCAGCCTGCAGATAACTGTTGCGGCTATTCTGCTGCTGTATCAGGCTGTCCACGTGTAAATGCATCACGGCTGAAACGACCAGGGCCACGGCCAGACTGGCCCCCAGCATGATGCCGAAATCCCTTTGCCGGCGTTTGCGTTCGGATTCGCGCCACGGTAATAAATTGATTTTCGCCATCAGTCAAAGGCCCTCAGAGCGAGTCCCACCGCGATCATCAGCGACGGGGCGTCATTGCTCAGCCGCTGGGGTTTGACCTGATTCGCGACGGACATATTGGCGAAAGGGTTTGCGATGGTGGTGGGTATGCCGATGCGCTCTTCCACCAGTTCGTCCACGCCGGGAATGGATGCGGTTCCACCGGCCAGCACTACGTGGTCCACGCTATTGAAGGCGCTGGATGAATAAAAAAACTGCAGGGAGCGGTTGATCTGCTGCGCCATGGCCTCCTTGAAAGGCTCCAACACCTCCGGACCATAGTTGTCCGGCAGTCCGCCCTGACGCTTGGCCATGCCCGCCTCCTCGCGCGAAAGGCCGTAGCGACGCTGAATTTCCTCAGTCAACTGGCGGCCGCCAAAATTCTGTTCGCGGGTATAGATAACCTTGTTGTTATGCAGCACATTGAGTGTGGTATTGGTGGCACCTATATCCGCAACGGCAATAGTCTGTTCCGATCCACCTTCCGGAAACTGGTCCAACAGCTGAGTACAGGCGTTCTCCATGGAATAGGCCTCGACGTCCACCACCATGGCGGTCAGGCCTGCCAGTTCCAATGCTGCCACACGATCATCCACGTTTTCGCTGCGCGAGGCGGCTAGCAACACATCCACCAGATCCGGGTTCTTTTCCGAAGGCCCCAGCTCCTGGAAATCTATATTCACTTCCTCCAGCGGGTAGGGAATATACTGATCCGCCTCCAGTTGAATCTGGGCCTCCATCTCCGCATCCGACATGGACGAGGGCATGGATATCACCTTGGTTATGACTGCAGAACCTGACACAGCCACTGCGGCTTCCTTTGCCTTGGTGCCTGATTTCTGTAGCACCTTGGCAATGACCTCGCCCACCGCTTCCACATCGGCGATGTTTTTCTCCACCACCGCATTAGGCGGCAGGGGTTCAACGCCATAGCTTTCCACGCGATAAGCCGAGCCGGACTTGCCCGTACTCTGGGACAACTCCAGCAGCTTGACGGCCGTGGTACTGATATCCAGGCCTACCAAGGATGATTTTCGGCGATTGAAAATGCTGAACATATAGCTGCGCGCCCTTCGTTCCTCAACTGAAATATAAAGTTAAAGTAATTTCTTCAAAAAGTATAGCTAACTATATAGCACGGTGGAGTTTTTTTGTGAAGTCCATCCACTAATTCATAATCGTGTGCAGATGAGCACAATCGCGGGTGCATGAGAGCATTTCTGTTACTATATGCGCATGCGACCCCGGCAGACCTCATCCGGTACACCGGCGCAGGCCCAAAATGTGAACCACGCCATGAAGTTTCTAAAAAATCTTATAAAATTCCTATTTTTTCTCGTGCTTATCGGCGGCATCGCTGGCGCCTTGGGATTGGTGGTGATCTACCAGCGCCTGCAGCCCGAACTACCCTCGGCCGAGGCCTTGCGCGATGTACGCCTTCAGGTCCCGCTACGGATTTACAGCAGGGATAATCACCTGATTGCGGAATATGGTGAAAAACGCCGCATACCTCTGAAATACGATGCCATTCCGCAACTACAGCTTCTCGCCTTTCTCTCTGCCGAGGATGACCGCTTCTACGAGCATCCGGGAGTGGACTACCAAGGACTGCTGCGCGCCGCTTACCAACTTGTCCTCACCGGTAAGCGGCGCCAGGGCGGCAGCACTGTCACCATGCAGGTGGCGCGCAATTTCTTTCTCACCCGGGAAAAGACCTATACCCGCAAGCTTAAGGAGATCTTCCTCGCCCTGCACATCGAACGGATCATGGGTAAGGAAGAGATTCTGGAGCTGTACGTCAACAAGATCTATCTCGGCAACCGGGCCTATGGCGTAGGTGCTGCGGCCCAGGTGTACTACGGCCGTGACGTGAAGGATCTCGAATTGGCGCAAATGGCCATGATCGCCGGTCTGCCCAAGGCCCCCTCAACGACTAACCCTATCGCCAATCCTGAGCGCGCCATGCAACGGCGCAATTATGTACTCAGCCGGATGCTCGAACTGGGCCATATCGACCAGGCCCAGTTCGAGCAGGCCAGCAACGCCCCTCTCAGCGCCAGTGTGTATCGGGCGGACGTGGAACTGGAAGCACCCTACCTGGCTGAAATGGTACGCGCCGATCTGGTGCAACGCTTTGGAGATGAGGCCTATACCAACGGCCTGAGCATCTACACCTCAATCGACGGGCACCTGCAGGAGGCTGCCGACGCCGCCCTGCGCAGCGCCCTGCATAGTTATGACATGCGTCACGGATACCGTGGACCGGCAGGGCACAAGGAACTCCCTGAAGATCCGGACAGCATTGAACTACAGGCCTGGTTGAGCGACGTGCCATCCGCCGCGGGCCTGGAAACAGCCCTGGTGCTCAAAATAGACAGCAATAACGCCGAGGTTATGGTTAAAGGCGGCGACCAGCGGACAATTCCCTGGTCCGGCCTCAAGTGGGCAAGTCCTTACAAAAGCGCCAACCGCCGCGGTCCAGTGCCAAAGAAGACCTCAGACATTCTCAAGCCCGGCGATCTGATCTACATTCGTGACGCCCAGGACCCGGATAACAAGCACTATTGGCGCCTGGCCCAGATCCCCGCTCTGCAAGGAGCGATGGTCGCTCTAGATCCGGACGATGGGGCCATTCGTGCCTTGGCTGGCGGTTATGATTTTTACCGAAGCAAATTCAATCGTGCAGTGCAGGCACGACGGCAACCGGGCTCTGGTTTCAAGGCCTTCATCTACTCCGCCGCTCTCGAATCCGGCTATACCCCTGCCAGCCTGATCAACGACTCACCTTTGGTTATGCAGGATGTGAGCCTGGAGGGGGCCTGGCGGCCGGAAAACTACAGCGGCAAGTGGTTCGGGCCCACACGTATGCGCGTGGGACTGTACAAATCCCGCAACCTGATTTCCATTCGCCTGCTGCGCGCCATCGGCGTGGAATTTGCGCTGGGGCATGCGGCCCTCTTCGGCTTTGCAACGGATAAACTGCCCCACAACCTCTCTCTGGCCCTTGGCAGCGGTGAAGTCACCCCCATGGAGATGGCCCGGGGCTATGCGGTGCTGGCCAACGGCGGATACCTGGTCCAGCCCTATTTTATCGATCGCATAGAGGATGCTCACGACGGACTGCTGTACCAGGCCACTCCCCTGAGGGTATGTCACGACTGCGAGGCGGAAACCAGTGCGGAGATGACGCAACCTCCGGTGGAAGCGGCCAACGTCGATGCGGCTTCTGCGGCCGCGCACGAACCCAGGTACGCGCCGCGTGTCCTCAATGCCGAAAACCAGTACCTGATGACCTCCATGATGAAGGACGTCATCGCCCGCGGCACCGGCGTCAAGGCCAAAGTCCTTGGACGCAAAGACCTGGCTGGCAAGACCGGCACCACAAACGATCAACGTGACGCCTGGTTCAATGGATTCAACCGCCGCATGGTGGCTGTGACCTGGACCGGCTTCGACTCATACGAACCGCTTGGCCGTGGCGAGGTGGGAGGACGCGTTGCCTTGCCCGCCTGGATTGATTTCATGCGAGTGGCCCTTGACAAAATCCCTGAAGAGGACTGGCCACAGCCCGAAGGCATAGTCACCGCCCGCATCAACCCGGTCACAGGCTTGCGCGCGCGCGCGGGAGAACAGGGCGCGGTGTATGAGGTCTTCCGCAAGGATCAGATACCGAAAGAGGATCGTGACGGCCTGGGTTTCAAAGGGGGTTCAAGCAATGGTAACGACGAATCACTGACCCAGGAGCTTTTCTAAAAGTATCCGATTCACATTGAACAAGCGCACGAACCACTTGCATTCAGACTCGCTAGCCAACCAGGTCAAATCCGTAGCGCGTCAAATGCTGCATGAAGGATCTGTCCAGGTAGTCAAGAGTTAGGTGGGAGGCCCTTCATGTCCGCACGACACAAAAACACCCGCTTGCGTCAGCGTATTGCTTACGAAGCCGCCCGGTTGATGATTGAAGAGGCTGTCGGCGATCATGATCGTGCCCGGCGCAAGGCGGCCGGCCGACTCGGGGCACACAATCAGCATCTGTGGCCCAGTATCACCGATATCCATGATGCACTATCACAGCAGCAACGCCTGTTTCAGCCCAGGCAGCAAGAAACTCTAGGGAAGCTCAGAAATCGTGCCATGCAAGCCATGCAGGCCTTTGCCCGTTTCCGCCCGCGCTTAGTGGGACCGGTATTGGACGGCAGCGCCGATCCGCATAGCCGGGTAATGCTTTACCTGTATTCCGACAGCCCGGACGATATCGCCCATGCCTTGATGGAGCAAGGCATCCCCTGGGAGGAACGCCAACGCCTGATGCGTTATGCCGGCGGTGAACGCAAGGCCCATCCAGCATTCCACTTCATCGCAGGTGATATCCCCATAGAACTGCTGGCCCTGCCTTCCTTGGCACTACGCAATCCGCCTTTAAACCCCGTCACCGACAAGCCGGATCGTGGGGCAAGCACGGCTCAGCTAAGCGAATTGTTGAATTCCGAGCCGCTCAACAGTCGCTATCTGTGGGAAATAGGTACATAGTCACGTTCAGCCGGTCCAACGTAAATCTGCCGTGGCCGGCCAATGCGTTGGTCCGGATCCCCGATCATTTCCATCCAGTGCGCCACCCAACCTGCCGTACGGGCTATGGCGAACATCACCGTAAACATATTGGCGGGGATACCCAGGGCCTGGTAAATAATGCCTGAGTAGAAGTCCACGTTGGGATAGAGCTTGCGTTCAAGAAAATACTCGTCTTCGACTGCGATTTCCTCCAGACGCGAGGCCAGTTCGAACAACGGATTGTTGTTATCCGCCATCTCGTCCAATACCTGGTGGCATACCTCGCGAATGATCGTAGCCCTCGGATCATAGTTTTTGTACACCCGGTGGCCGAAGCCCATCAGGCGGAACGGATCATCCTTGTCCTTGGCCTTGGCGATGTAACGATCGATATTCTTCACATCACCAATCTCATTGAGCATGCTCAGCACCGCCTCATTGGCCCCGCCATGAGCCGGCCCCCACAAAGAGGCGATGCCAGCGGAGACGCAGGCGAAGGGGTTGGCGCCTGAACTACCCGCCAGACGCACCGTGGAGGTACTGGCATTCTGCTCATGATCGGCGTGCAGGATGAACAACAGGTTCATGGCCTTTTCTGCCAGAGGTGTGACTTCGTAGTGATCACACGGGGTCGCGAACATCATGTGTAGATAATTGGCGCAATAGCGCAGATCATTGCGCGGGTAGATGATGGGCTCTCCCACACTGTGTTTATACGCCGCCGCCGCAATGGTGGGTATTTTCGCAATCATGCGATGGGCGGAAATGACACAATGACGCGGATCCTGGATATTCAGCGAATCATGGTAGAAGGCAGCCAGGCTGCCCATAACCCCCACCAGCATGGCCATGGGATGGGCGTCATGATGAAATCCACTGAAGAAGCTCTTCAACGTCTCATTCATCATGGTGTGGGTGGTGATAATGCCTTCGAATTCGCTCAGTTCGATTTCCGTGGGAAGTTCGCCATGCAGCAACAGATAGGCGACTTCCAGGTAACTCGCCTTACCAGCTAGTTGTTCTATGGGATATCCGCGATACAGCAACACACCCTGCTCGCCGTCGATGTAGGTAATGGCGCTATGGCAACTGGCCGTGGCCATAAAACCCGGGTCATAGGTGAACATCCCGGTCTTGGCATATAGCTTTGACACATCGAAGGCAGGTGGCCCCATGGTTCCCTGCCGCACTTCGAACTCAGCCTCATCCGATCCATCATTGAACGCCAGTTTAACCGTAGGTTCTGCCATAATTATCACCTCTGATTCGTTTGCAGACTGGGCTATGCCCAGGGGGTCTGGATAGGGCAGACCGCCGTCCCGACTCCTGGTTCAAGGAGTGTTCAAAATATATACGCGAAGCGTCCGCACGGACTGTCGACGCGCGATACAGATTCAATCCGGGTAGTGCTCCGGATACGGCATCCGGGCTACGCCGGATTCCACCGCCGCCCGCGCAACCGCCGGGGCCACAATATCCCGCAAGCGCGGATCCAATGGCCTTGGGATGATGTAATCGGGACCAAACTCAAGGGCCTCCAGGCCATAGGCATCCAATACGCTTTGTGGCACGGGTTTATGAGTCAGACCCTTCAATGCATGCACGGCAGCTATCTGCATGTCTTCATTTATGCGCGTCGCATGCACGTCCAGCGCACCACGGAAAATGAAGGGAAAGCCCAATATATTGTTCACCTGGTTGGGATAATCGCTTCGACCCGTAGCCAAGATCAGGTCATCGCGCACATCCATGGCGACCTCCGGCCGGATCTCGGGGACCGGATTCGACAGGGCGAAGACTATAGGCCTTGGGGCCATGGAGGCCAGCATATCGCGTGTGATCAGATTGGGTCCGGAGACCCCAATGACTATATCGGCTCCATCCAATGCCTGCTCAATGGTGCGCTTGGGCGTATCCGCAGCCACTGCCCACTTGTGTGGATTCAGGTCCTTGCGCTGTGTATGGATAATGCCTCCCCGGTCCAGCACAAATATGTTGTTGCGGCGCGCCCCCATGCACATGAGCAAGCGCACGGCAGCGATTCCCGCCGCCCCCGCTCCCAGCACCGAAATGCGCGCTTCATCCAGGGGCTTGCCCTGCAGCTCCAATGCATTGAGTAATCCGGCGGCGATGATGATGGCGGTGCCATGTTGATCGTCGTGGAATACAGGAATGTCCAACTGCTCGACCAAGGCTTGTTCGATTTCGAAACAATGGGGCGCAGCGATATCTTCCAGGTTTATGCCACCGAAAGTGGGGGCGATGCGCATCACTGTCTCGATGAAGTCTTGTGGATGTTCTGACTGTACTTCGATGTCAAACACGTCGATACCAGCGAAATGCTTGAACAGCACCGCCTTGCCTTCCATGACCGGTTTACCCGCCAGGGCACCTACATTACCCAGCCCCAGAATCGCGCTGCCATCGGTGATGACCGCAACAAGATTTCCTTTGCCTGTGTATTTGTAGGCATTGTCCGCATCGGCATGGATGCGTCTTACCGGTTCCGCCACGCCTGGCGTGTAGGCCAGAGAGAGGTCCCGCTGGGTTTCAACCGGCTTGGTCAAGGCTATCGCGATTTTTCCAGGTGATGGCTGCTCATGATAGAGCAATGCTGCCGCATTGATGTCTCTATCAAGCTGGTCATCATCTACATTATTCATTCCTATCTCCTGGAACCCGTCTCAAGGGAAGCTTGGGCCTAAGAAGGCGTTTGGCCACTTCGCGCAAGACTTGCCATGCAATACCAGCAGGCAACAAACAGCTCACCGTGAATACAGCTATTACTGGGGCCACTTTTCAAGGATCAATGCATCTATCCTTCGACTAACAGGACTGCACAATGCCGATTACCCGGTACAACGGTTAACAATCTTAGCTGCACTGCAGCATAGGGCAAGTTTTTCCTTCATGAAATTGCACGGAAGCTTTCCATGCCCAGGGTGCCCGGACAAATAAAAAGGGCGTATTCCCGAAAGAAAACGCCCTTTTTATTTGTCCGCTTTGGAAAACCGCCCAATGATTGGTGGGCGGCTGACGCAAGCGCCAGGGAGGATCAGCGACCGTATTTGCGGCGGAACTTATCGACGCGTCCCGCAGTATCCATGATCTTTTGCTTGCCTGTGTAGAATGGGTGGCAGGCGGAGCAGACTTCGATATGCAGATCATCACCCATGGTGGAGCGGGTGGTGAACTCATTGCCGCAGCTGCATACCACCTTGATCTCTTTGTAGTCTGGATGGATATCGGCTTTCATGATACAAGCTCCGTAGGATGTCCTGTCTGTCCCATCAGGGAAAGCCGGCGATGGTAACTTTTTTTGTCGCCTGCCGCAACAATCATTCAGCCGGCCGTTCTGGAAATTCCAGGATACATGCCGATCTGGTCTGCTGTGCTCCATTATTCACCACTTCGATCAACTGCTCCAGATTTTCAGACAGCCCGCCTCGATCGAACACCTTGCACCACATCATGCGGCTGAGGCGAATACAGGCCCCCAATGGAGTACGGGCACGGCTACGCTCCTGGTCGATGCGCCACTGTAAGCAGCGCAGGCGATCACGCCGCTCCTGAGGAGCCGATTCAATGAAGTGGTCGATCAAGGTCCGGCGCATTTTTTCAAAGGCATCAGGATCCGCAACGGCCAGCGAGGCCCATTCATCGAAATCATCGATGTAATATTCCTGCTTGTCCATATCAGCACCCAAATAGCCCGAGCCGAAACGTCCTTGAGTACTATCAAAATACCATATGGCACCCTGGATGTCGCGAGACCAGCCAGGACTTGAAGCGGAAGCCTTGACGCAATATGCCTACGGGTAAGGACCGATGGCCAAACGAATGCAGAACAACAACCCCTGATCTGCCGGCTGCATGTCTCATCCACAAGTTGCTTCAAGCATTGCCCGACTACGTCTTAGGGGAATCATCCAGAAACAACTGCAACAGGTCATTGAGATATAACAGGCCGTTGCGGGTCGGCCTGATTCTGTAAGCATCCCGCTCCAGCAGACCCAGTTCCACAGCCCGATCCAGGGCTGGTTCGAGCGACAATATGTCAAGGCCAGTGCGGTGTCCGAATAAATCAGGTGACACTCCCTGTGCCAGACGCATGGCATTGAGCATGAACTCAAAGCGCAAGTCCGTATCTTCTAAAAGCCGTTCCTCGGACAGCATGGTGCGAGCGTCAACTGCAGCCAAATAAGCCTGCGGATGCCGCAAGCGGCAACTTCGCCGTACTCTGCCGGAAATCAGACTCAGCTTTGCGTGGGCTCCCGGCCCTATACCCAGATAATCACCAAACTGCCAGTAATTGAGATTGTGCCGACACTCCTGTCCTGGTCGGGCATGGGCAGAGATCTCGTACTGCTCGTAACCATGGGCGGCCAGCAATGCGTGTCCCTGCTCCTGCGCGCGCCAGATCAGCTCATCGTCCGGCAATACAGGCGGTTGATGATGAAACAGGGTGTTAGGTTCCAGTGTCAACTGATAGTAGGAAACATGGCCTGGCTCCAGGGCCAGTGCCTGCGCCAGATCTGCGCTTGCCTGCGCTTGTGTCTGTCCCGGCAGACCGAACATCAAATCCAGGTTTATCCGTTTGATTCCCGCCTCCCGGGCTTGCCAGACAGCCGCCAGAGACTCCTTCGGACCGTGTATGCGGCCCAAATCCATCAACCGGCCGGCATTAAAGCTCTGTACACCGATGGACAGCCGGTTCACTCCCGCATCCCTGTATTCGGCAAACCTGGCAGCCTCTGCAGTACCCGGATTGGCCTCCAGGGAAACCTCACAATCCTGCACCAATTCAATACGCCCGCGCACTCCACGCAACAATCGCTTAACCGCACTGCCAGACAGCAGGCTGGGAGTGCCGCCACCAATGAATATGCTCTGCAAGGGACGTCCTTCGACACGATCCAGATCAGTTTCGAGGTCAGCCAGCAAGGCATTGATAAAGGCTTCCTCCGGAATAGCGCCCTGAGTTGCATGGGAGTTGAAATCACAATATGGGCACTTGTGCAGGCACCAGGGGACATGGATGTACAGGGATAGCGGGACGTTACGGCAGTTGAGAGACATATGATTCAGCAGAGCCCATTTGGTGGGCCCTGCCATTATTACTTGGGCCGTCGAATCGCGCAGCGACTCCTGCTAAGACTCGAGGGCCAGACACCAAGGTTGCGCAGAATACTTTGTCAGGTGCGATCTCGCGCCTGCAGATAGGTCAGCTCGGAAATACCACTCCACTCCTTGGCCTGCTTGAGGAATTTTTCGTAGGACGCGTAGACCTTCTTGGAAAACTCATCCTTCTGGGCGATCTCCTTCACCACCTGCTCGGAAAGCCCACGCAGCTTGCGTACCACGTCGTCCGGATATTGGCGCAAATCCACGTTGTGCTTCTTGATCAAAGTACTCAGGGCGGCCGGGTTGCGTGCCATGTATTCGGACAGCATATCCAGGTTCACCACTTTGCAGGCGTTGCGCACAATGGACTGCAGGTCTTTTGGCAATGCCTCGTAGGCCTCCTTGTTGATGAGGGCCTCCAGTGTGGTGCCGGGCTCGTGGAAGCCGGGGTAGTAGTAATACTTGGCTGCCTTATATAAGCCAAACGCAAGATCGTTGTAAGGACCTACCCACTCGGTAGCGTCGATGGCGCCGGACTGCAGGGAAGTGAACAACTCGCCCCCTGGTAGATTGACAGGGGTTCCGCCGGCACGCTTGAGCACTTCACCACCCAGGCCGGGGATGCGCATCTTCAGACCCTTGAGATCCTCGACACTGTTGATCTCTTTGTTGAACCAGCCCCCCATCTGCACGCCCGTGTTGCCGGCTGGGGCGGGTACCAGATTGAACTGTGAGTACAACTCGGTCCAAAGCTCCATTCCGCCGCCATAATAGAACCAGCCATTCATCTCCTGCGCGGTCATGCCGAAAGGCACGGTGGTAAAGAACTGGGTGGCCTCGTGTTTGCCTTTCCAATAATAGGCAGCACCGTGACCCATCTGGGCGGTACCGCTGGAAACGGCATCGAACACCTCGAAGGCGGGGACCAGTTCCTTGGCGCCGTAGACCTTGACATTGATGCGGCCACCGCTCATTTCAGTTATCAGTTCGGCAAGTTTATTGGCGCCGGTACCCAGCCCGGGGAAATTCTTGGGCCAGGTGGTGACCATCTTCCACTTGTGCTGTGCCTTGCCCTGAGCTGTTCCACTGACCGTCAGTCCCGCACCTAAAGCCACGGAACCCGTCCCTACTTTTTTCATGAAATCACGACGTTGCATTCTGTGCTCCCCTTTTCAATCGGTGGTTAACCAAGTCTTGCACACTGCGCGGACCTGCTGTCTGTCCTCCAAAGCCCGAGTTAAAACCAAACATGCTTCATCCCCTGCAACGGGCTCCCTTTAACAGAATCAGTTTAGTGAAGCTTACCCCATGGGCTGGAGGTTGGCATAGGCGATCACCAGCCATTTGCAACCCACGGCCTCGAAATTGACCTGCACCCGGGCAGCGGCCCCCTGGCCTTCGTTGCTCAGGATTACCCCCTCGCCGAATTTGGGATGATGCACCCGCTGACCAAGCCGCAATGCCTCTCCATCGTCCTCAGCCACACTGGGCCGGAACAAAGGCGTGGATATGCCACCTCGGGCCCGCACCTCCTGCACCAGTTCCACCGGGATTTCGCGCAGGAAACGCGATGGCATGGGATAACTCTCGTTACCATGCAGACGGCGGGTCTCGGCGTAACTCATGTATAGCTGGCGCATGGCCCGGGTCATGCCGACATAGCATAATCGGCGCTCCTCCTCCAGGCGGTCCGGCTCATTCATGGACATTCGGTGCGGGAACAACTGTTCCTCTATACCGGCCATGAACACCTGTGGAAACTCCAGGCCCTTGGCGGAATGCAGCGTCATAAGCTGCACACAGTCTTCGAAGGCATCGCCCTGGGCCTCACCGGCCTCCAGGGCTGCGTGGGCCAGAAAGGCATCCAACTCACCGAGTTCCCCATCCTGCATCTCATAACTGAACTGGCGGGTGGCATTGACCAGTTCCTCCAGGTTCTCGATTCGGTCCACACCCTTGCCGTCCCTGCTCTTCTTGAAGTGCTCAGGCAGTCCGCTGTCGGCAATGACCTGGGCCACGATGTCACTTAGATCCATGCCCTGGGTCTTGGCTTTGAGTTCCTCGATCAGATCAACGAAGGCATTCAGTGCCTTGGCGGCACGGGCTGTCATGCCGCCCCCCTGCAACAGATCGCGGCTCGACTGCCACAGTGAACAAGCGCAATCCCTGGCATGATCGCGAACCGCGTCCAGGGTGCGTGCGCCTGCACCCCGGGGCGGGGTATTCACCACCCGCTCGAACGATGCATCGTCACCCGGGTTGCTGAGCATTCGCAGGTAGGCCAGGGCATCTTTAATCTCGGCACGCTCGAAAAAGCGCAGTCCGCCATATACCCGGTAGGGAATCTGGGCCTGAATCAGGGCTTCCTCGAATAAACGGGACTGTGCGGTTGTGCGGTACAGAATGGCGCTCTCATCACGGCGGTGCCCTTCCTCAACGAAACGGCGGATGCGTTCAACCACAAACCTGGCCTCGTCCACCTCGTTGAAAGCGGCGTACAGGCATATAGGATCGCCATCACCACCGGCGGTCCACAAATTCTTACCCAGCCGCGCGGGATTATTGGCGATCAACGCATTGGCGGCATTGAGGATATTGCCGGTGGAGCGGTAATTCTGCTCCAGGCGCAACAGTCGGGTGCCGGGAAAATCCGCCTGCAGGCTCTGAATGTTTTCAACCCTTGCGCCACGCCAGCCGTAGATGGACTGGTCGTCGTCGCCCACCACGAAAAGCTTGCCCTTCTCTCCGGCCAGCAGGCGCAACCAGGCATATTGGATGGCGTTGGTATCCTGAAACTCATCCACCAGAATATGATGGAAACGGGTCCGGTAGTGGTGCTGAATATCAGGACGGTCGCGCAGCAATTCGTGGGCACGCAGCAGCAATTCGGCAAAGTCGACCATCCCGCCGCGCCCGCAGGCATCCTGGTAGGCCTGGTAGATACTGATCATGGTCCGCTGAAACAGGTCGCCGCCGTCATCCAGATGCTCGGCGCGATGCCCCTCGTCCTTCTGTCCGTTGATGAACCATTGGGCCTGGCGTGCTGGCCAGCGGGCCTCATCCAGATTCATGCTGCGCAGGGTGCGCTTGACCATGCGCAACTGATCATCCGAGTCCAGGATCTGGAAATTCTTGGGCAGCCCAGCCTCCTGCCAATGGGCGCGCAGCAGGCGGTGCGCCAAACCATGGAAGGTTCCCACCCACATGCCTCCCACCGGCCGGTCCAGGATATGCTCTATGCGCTCGCGCATCTCCCGCGCCGCCTTGTTGGTGAAGGTGACTGCCAACACCGACCAGGGTGTGGCGCCCTCCACCTGGATCAGCCAAGCGATGCGGTGCACCAGCACGCGGGTCTTGCCGCTGCCGGCACCCGCCAGCACCAGCAAGCTGCCCACAGGGGCACTGACTGTCTCACGCTGCGCCTCGTTGAGATTGTCCAGGATATGGGATACGTCCATGAACGCATTCTATACCCGTCACCTCCGGGTTTTCAGCCCCTAAGGTTGGGCCATCTGCAATTGCATGGAATCTCCCAGTGCTGCGCGAATTTCATTCACGCTGGGCGGACGCGCATCCACCGGTTCTGCAAACACGCCACGGCAGGTAAGACGCATCAGATTGTCATCATCGCCATCCAGCCACAGGTGATAGCCATCATAAATCATAATGCTGCCCCCCCC
>RRYU01009878.1_pt1 | contig 17843 bp, 12 predicted proteins | sample 2162651 | NCBI WGS metagenome assembly RRYU01 (sample SAMN10267283, study PRJNA491782) | microbial mat metagenome | isolation source: biomat in the production well | place: Japan: Minami-Kanto gas field, natural gas well KTG3 | collected 2017-06 | reverse complement strand
CCCCCCCCACATGAGCCAACTGCAGAAGATTCGTGCATTGCGTGACAATGGGCATCATCTGGCACGCCACAACCTGTGGGAACTGTTTCTTTTTCTTCTGGTAAGTATCTGCGCTTACAATGTGCGTGAGTTAAACCTGTTTACCATGGCCTCCGAGCCGCTGCGCCAACTCCTCGGCTACCCACCACCGGCCTATATGGTCAGCACCGCCCTTGCTGTCTATTTTGGATCCTCCGTGGTTCTGGGGCTGAAGGCCCTAGCTTATCGAACCAAACCGACAGCCACCTGGAACCACCTCGGCTACCGCAGTGCTTTCTATTTCTTTTACAGCTTCACCGGCGGCATCGCGGAACATTTTTTACCCGTATTGCTGATTGGGCTGTTGCTCTATGGACTGGATCAGTGTCACCTGCGCCTTTACAATCAGGGCACAATTCACGGCTTTGATGGTGTCTCTGAAAATCTGTAATCAGGAAAAAGCGATAACGAAGGGGAGGAATACACCAGATGCGCCGCTTGGCGCATCTGGTGGTTTGGGGAGAGGATAACTACAGTAATGTGACCCAGTTGTGAGAATCCGCTTCCTTGCCGTACTGGATAGCGGTCAGCTTATGATAAAGCTCCATGGTTAACTTACCGGGCTGACCGTCGCCCACCTGGACACAGGAATCTCTGTAGCAGAATGAACCAACCGGGGAAATGACAACCGCCGTACCGGTACCAAAAGCTTCGGTTAAACGACCATTTGCCGCCCCCTCCATGACCTCATCTACGGTCAGGGCACGTTCTTCAATCTGATATCCCATTTCACCAAGCAGCGTCAGGGCACTGCGCCGGGTAATGCCATCAAGAACGGTTCCTCGCAGGGGCGAGGTGACAATCTTGCCGTCATAAAGGAACAGCATATTCATGCTGCCGACCTCTTCAACAAAGCGCTTTTCTTTGGCATCAAGCCATAATACCTGATCGTAACCATTCTCGGCTGCCTGCTTGGCGGCATAAAGACTGGCGGCATAATTGCCGCCGGTTTTGGCCTCCCCGGTGCCCCCTTCGGTAGCGCGCACATAAAAATCGGAGATCCAGATTTTCACCGGCGCGACCCCGCCCTTGTAGTAGGCACCCACCGGTGACAGGATGATGTAGCACAAATATTTATTGGAAGGACGAACCCCGAGCATCGGCTCAGTGGCAATCATGGTCGGGCGGATGTACAGACTGGTACCCTGATTATGGGGGACCCAGTCGGCTTCGAGACGAATCAACTCAAGCAGGGCATCGAGAACGAAGCGCTCATCGACTTCCGGCATGCACATGCGCCGGGCGCTGCGATTAAAACGCGCGAAGTTGTCAGCAGGGCGAAACAGGGCGATGGTGCCATCGGCACGACGAAACGCTTTAAGCCCTTCAAAGATTTCTTGGGCGTAGTGAAAAACCATGGCTGCCGGGTCGAGCACAAAGGGGGCGTAGGGTTGAATCCGGGCGGAATGCCAGCCTTTACCGCTATCGTACTCCATGACAAACATGCGATCGGTGAACTGCTTGCCGAACACCAGGTTGTTTTCGTCGCTGTTCCGTGGTTTGGGATGTTCAATCGGAAGAATTTGCAGATCCATGGCACCTATCTCCTGCGGTTGATTTCAGTTGTTCCGGTTGAAATACTTAGCACAGCCATCCGTTCACCTGCAACAACATCCTGATGTTTACAGGAGGGGAAAAAGTCAACAGGACCGGTTGTTTGACTCTTGTCTGAGGGACTTGTGATACAGTAAGGTGATAATTGACCTTTTTTCAAGGAGAATATCCATGGATCTGCAACTGCAAGGACAGATAGCACTGGTAATGGCATCGAGTCGAGGGCTGGGCCGGGCGGTGGCTACCCAATTGGCTCTCGAGGGGTGTCATGTCATGCTCACCGGTCGCGACGCGACGGTTCTGGAACAAACCCGCAGCGAGATTGCCGCACAGACTTCCGCCAAAGTAGCCGCCTGCGTGGCCGACATGAGCAAACCAGAGGATATCAGCAAACTGGTGGCAGCTACCCGTGAACAACTGGGCGGCATCAATATCTTGATCAATAATTCCGGCGGTCCACCGGGGGGTGATTTTGATCAACTCGACGACAGCCACTGGCAATCGGCCTTTGAATCGACCCTGCTGGCCTACGTTCGTACTATTCGTGCCAGCCTGCCCGCCCTGAAACAAGAGGGTGGACGCATTATCAATATTACCTCCTCGTCGGTGAAACAACCGATTCCCGGTCTGCTGTTATCCAACGCCTTTCGCATGGGGATGCTGGGCCTGGGCAAGAGCCTGGCTAACGAACTGGCCAGGGACAATGTCCTGGTCCATACGGTCGCACCGGGACGGGTAGCAACGGATCGCACGGTCTACCTTGATCAACTCAAGGCCGATCAGCGCGGGGTTGCCATTGAGCAGATTCGCGAAGAAAATCAGAAGCTGATCCCTTTGGGACGCTATGGCAAGACCGACGAGTTTGCCCGGGTCGTTACTTTTCTCGCCTCACCGGTTTGTTCTTACATGACCGGCGACATTATCCAGGTTGATGGCGGCATGATCAAAGGGTATTAAACAGTGACCGATATTCTTTTGAAATATGGCTCCACCAGCGTCCCCTGCCATCTGCCCGGCGCCCAACTGCTGCAGATGAAGAAGATAACGACGCCGCAACCAGCCCACCAGCTGGTCAATGAGGCGTTACAGCATCCGCTTGGAACACCCCCGTTACCGGGGATTGTCAACGCGGGGGAAAAGGTGGTGATTGTCACCTCCGATATTACCCGGTATTCGGCCAGCGAGGTCTATCTGCCCCTGGTAGTTGATGAACTCAATCGCTGCGGCATCCCTGATGAAAACATCAGCATCGTCATCGCCCTGGGAATCCATCGTGAACAATCAGCGGAGGAACACCGCAAGATCCTTGGCCCTCTCTACCGCCGCGTTGCCGTTTACGATCATGATTGTGACGATCCTGAACAGCTGGTCGATCTGGGGGTAACCGATGGCGGGATTCCGGTGCAGATCAATCGCCGGGTGATGGCGGCAGATCGAGTGATTGTCACCGGTACCATCGGCTTTCATTATTTTGCCGGCTTCGGTGGTGGGCGCAAGGGGCTGGTGCCCGGGGTGGCGAGTCGCGAGACCTGCATGGCCAGTCATTTTGCCGTGTTCAATCCGTCGGAAATTGGCGGTAAACATCCCTCTGCCGTAACCGGGGTGCTCGTCGGCAATCCGGTCCATCACAATCTGCTGCAAGCCGCGCAGCGGGTCGAACCCGATTTCCTGCTTAATACTGTGCTGGGGCCGAACAAGGAGATCGTCGCAGTCTTTTGTGGCGAACTGGAGCAGGCTCATCTGGCCGGCTGCGAACTGGTACGCTCCCTTTACAGCGTGCCGATCGCCGCAACCGCCGATCTGGCGATTATCTCCTGCGGCGGTGAACCCAAAGACATCAACTTTATCCAGGCGCAAAAAGCCCTTGATTACGGTTGCCGTGCGGTCAAGGAAGGGGGTACGATTATCTTTCTTGCCGCCTGTCGCGACGGGTTCGGTTATCCGACCTTTTTTGACTGGTTCCGCTATCAGGATCTTGACGAGTTTGAAACTGCCCTGCGCACAAACTACCAGATCAACGGTCAGACCGCTCACGCCGTGCTGGCCCGCGCCCGACGCTTCCGCATCCTGCTGATCAGTGAGTTCAACCGGGAGCAAACCGCCGCCATGGGGATGGAAAAATCACCTGATCTGCAAGCCGCTCTTGAGCAGGTATTACCCACCCTGCCCGGCGATTTTTCCAGCGTGATTATTCCCGCTGGTGGTACGATACTGCCGGTCATTACTGCTCCGGCGGTAACCTGAAGACGACAGGAAAAACAAAGAATGACAACCCAACAAGAGGTTTTAAAGAAGGTCATTGAATCGGGGTCACTGCCGACCCTGTCAACGGTCGCATCGACCCTCATCAACATTACCGGCAAGGAAGAAACCACCACCTATGACATCAGCAAACTGATTGCCCAGGATGTTTCCCTGTCAACCAAGATCCTCAAGGTGGTCAACTCCTCTTTTTATAATTTTCCTAACGAGGTCGGCACTATTCAACAGGCCGTCGCCATCCTCGGCACCAATGCGGTTCGCAGCCTGGTGCTGTCTTTTTCCTTTTTGAATCTTGAACGGCCCCGTCATGGCAGCGGATTCAGCTACGAGCAGTTCTGGGAACAGTCGTTGGCGGCAGCGGTCACCGCCAAACTGATTATGGCCAAGGTCTCTTCCGAGCGCGATCCGGAAGACATTTTTACCGTCGGCCTGTTACAGAAACTCGGCAAGCTGATTTTTGCCAGCGCATATCGAGAACTTTACGACGAACTGCTGCAAAAAGCTGACGGTGATGAAGAGCGACTGCTGCAACTGGAAGAGGAACGGATCGGTGCTAACCATGCCTTTATCGGCGGCGAAGCGGCGCGCCACTGGAATTTTCCCGACAGTCTGGCCATCCCGATTGCTCATCATCACAAACCTACAGGTTACCCTGGCAAGAATGCCGGGCTGCTGACCGATATCCGCGTCGCTCATCTGGCCTCGCTGGTGGCCAACATCATGTACTCCGGCAACCCGATTGGCTACCACACGCCGTTTCGTGATGGTGCGCGCAAGATGTTCAAGCTTGACACCGACGCCATCGACCAGATTCTCACCCGGGTCAACACGGAAGTGGCCACTGCCGCCAAGTATTTCGGCCTGAAAATTCAAGGCACGGCTTCTATTCCGGAATTGCTGCAACAGGCCAACATTGAGTTAAGCCTGCTCAACATGAGTTATGATCAGATCAATCGCGAACTGGTACAGGCCAAGATGCAACTGGAAAAACTGACCAAAGAACTGGAAGCAAAAAACACCTACCTTGAGGGAATCGTCAATCTGGACGGCCTGACCGGCATTTATAATCATCGTTATTTCCAGGAATTTCTCGATAAAGAACTCAGTCGCAGCAATCGTCTTGGCAACAAGCTCTGCCTGATTCTGGCGGATATTGATAACTTCAAGAAGTTTAATGACTTTTACGGTCACCAGGCAGGGGACTATGTTCTCAAGGAATTCGCTGAACTCTGTAACAGCATGATTCGCGAATATGATTTAAGTGCCCGCTATGGCGGCGAGGAATTTGTTTTTGTGCTGCCGGAAACCGCCCTGGAAGATGCCCTGACCGTCGCGGAAAAAATTCGCGCTGAAATCGAACAGCATAAATTTGAGTATGATGGCGATGACTACCGGGTAACCTCCAGCTTCGGGGTAGCCCAGTTTGATGGCAATGATAATGGCCGCCGCATCACCAAAACAGTACTGATTGAGCGTGCCGACCAGGCCCTCTACAGTGCCAAGAAAAAAGGACGCAATCGGGTTGAAGCCTACGCGGAAAAGACCGGCTGGTTTGGCAAAGCAAAGTAGAATTATTTTGGTGGGGCATTTAACAATGCTTTAGAGAAGAGGAATCGAAAGGTATCCCATGCTTGACAAGACCATCATCAGCAACCTTGAACGAATCGTCGGCAAAGAGCACGTCCTGACCGACAAGGCCTCATTAATCTGCTATTCCTATGATGCCACCCAACGCAAGTTTCTACCGGCGGCGGTGGTCCACCCCGGCAGCACCGGGGAAATCAGCCGGATCATGGCCCTGGCCAACCAACACCGGATCCCGGTTTACCCCCGCGGTGCCGGCAGCGGCTTTACCGGCGGCAGTCTGCCGACCAGCACTGACGGTATCGTCCTTGGCCTGACCCGCCTTGATCGGATCCTTGAAATCGACGAGGAAAACCTGGTGGCGACGGTGGAACCGGGAGTTGTCACTGAAGACTTCCAAAAGGCGGTGGAAAAAGTCGGTCTGTTTTACCCGCCTGACCCGGCTTCGTTAAAGATGTCGACCCTCGGCGGTAACGTGGCCGAGTGTGCCGGCGGCCCGCGCTGTGTCAAATATGGCGTCACCAAGGACTATATCATCGGTCTTGAGATCGTCACCCCGACCGGTGACATCATTACCACCGGCGGCCCCACCATGAAAGGGGTGGTCGGCTATGACCTGACCAAGCTGATCTGCGGCAGCGAAGGCACCCTGGCGATTATCACCAAAATCATTATCAAACTGCTGCCCCTGCCGGAAGCAAAAAAAACCATGCTGGTGCTGTTTGATTCCATCGACGGTGCCGCCCAGGCGGTCTCCAGCATTATCCGCAACAAGATCATCCCGGCGACCCTGGAATTTATGGACGGCCGCACTCTCGACTGTGTGCGTGACGCCACCAGCCTGAACGTTCCGGATGATGCCCGCGCGGTATTGATTATCGAAGTCGACGGTGACCGCGAATTTCTCGACAAGCAGGCCCACAAAATCGCCGAGATCATCAAACCCTTAGGGGTGGTGGAAACCCGCATCGCCGAAACCGCGGCGGAAAGCGACGCCCTGTGGCAGATCCGCCGTTCCGTGTCAGCCTCGCTGCGCCGCGTCAACCCGGACAAATTCAACGAGGATATCTGCGTGCCACGCTCCATGGTGCCGGAGATGATCCGCAAGATCGACAAGATCTCTGACAAGTACGGCGTTCCCATCGTCAATTTCGGTCACGCCGGTGACGGCAATATCCATGTCAATATCATGATCGACAGCAAGATCCCCGGTGAACAGGAAAAAGCCGATCAGGCCATCGCCGCTGTCTTTGCCGGGGCGCTGGAACTTGGTGGGACCATGAGCGGCGAACACGGGGTCGGGATCATGAAGGCGCCCTTTGTCGGCATGGAACTGGGCAAGGCCGCCATCGACTACATGAAAACCATTAAAAAAGCCCTCGACCCCAACAACATTCTCAACCCGGGAAAAATCTTCCCGAGTGATGTTTAAAAACCTGTTAGCCACCAAGGCCCCAAGAGAAACTAGGTTTTTTGATTTTCTTGGTGAACTTGGCGTCTTGGTGGCAGAGATTTAAGCTAATGGCCAAACTCAAAACCCTTGAAGATTATCGTGACGAGATCAAGCATTGTGTTAAATGCGGTGGGTGTCGTGCCCATTGTCCGGCGTTTGGTGCCGAGCACCATGAAGGGCGGGTGGCGCGAGGGAAAATCGCTCTGGCGGATGCCCTGCTCGACGGCGAGGTTGACCTCGAAGAACAGTTCCTCCTCGACATGTCCCAGTGCCTGCTGTGTGGCAGCTGTTACGCCCAGTGTCCCAACAAGGTTCACACCGAGGAGATCGTCGCCGCGACCCGGCGCGAAATTGCCCGGCGCAAGGGACTGTCGACTTTTGGTTTCGGCGTCGCGACGGTGCTCAAGCACCCGAAACTGATGAACCTGCTGGCCAAAAGTGGCGGTAAGCTATCGAACCTGTTATTCAAAAAAATCCCTGAGAGCAGTGGTCTGCGCCTGCGCTTCCCGGCTCCTTTCATCAGTGCCGACCGGACATTGCCACCGGTTACCGCCAAGCCCTTGCGCGAACGCTTTCCCGAAAGGATCCCCGGCAAAGAGGGGGCCCCGACGGTTTTGTTTTTCACCGGTTGCGGCATCAACTACATGTATCCGAAAAGCGGCGAAGCCCTGATCAAGGCGCTGAAGTTTCTCGGGGTAACGATTCTGATTCCCCGGGAGCAGGCCTGTTGTGGTCTGCCGGCGGTATCAGCCGGAGCCACTGACACGGTGGAACGGCTGGCAACCATCAATCTGGAAATGCTCAAAAATTACCGCTACGACACGGTCGTTACCGCCTGTGCCTCCTGCCACTCGGGCCTGGGACAGATTTATCCGGGGATGATTGATGGCGAAGGAGATTATCAGCAGAAGATCCGTGACATCTTTGTCTACCTGGTGGAACAGGGACTGCCGGAAAAGCTCGAACAACTACCCAGGGCCGAAAAACGGATCAAGGTGACCTATCACGATCCCTGCCATCTGCGCAATCACGGCATCACCAAGGAGCCGCGGGCGATTCTCAAAGCGTTGCCTCAGGTCGATTTTATCGAATTGCCGGGGCCGGGGAGCTGCTGCGGGCTGGGGGGAACCTACTCGGTCTATCACTACGATACCAGCAAAAAGATCGGTGCCAAAAAAGCCACCCTGATCGAGGAAACCGGTGCAGAGCTGGTCGCCACCGACTGCCCCGGCTGTATCCTGCAACTGCAGGACAGCATCAACCACGCCGGCGGCAACCAACGCGCTTTGCATATCCTCGACCTGCTCGATGAAGCACTGGAAAAGGCAGAATACAGAAGATAGGAGACAGAATTCAGAAGAAGGGTATAACCTTCTGTATTCAATATTCTACTTTTACGCCCCCCTTACTCCGGAATCTGCTCCAGTTCCTGCCAGCGCCCGTAGGTTGTCTCCAACTCCTTTTCCACCGCCTCCAGTCGTTGTTGCGCTGCGGTGATCTTTTCGCTGTTGCCCTGCTGGTAAAAAGTCGGGTTAGCCATAGTGGCGTGCAACTCAGCCTGCTCTGTTTCCAGCCGCTCAATTATCAAGGGCAACTCTTCCAGTTCCCTTTTTTCCTTGAAGGTCAGCTTGCGGGGCCGCTCCTTACGCACGGATGCTGCTGTTTTCGCTTTTTGTTCGGTGTCAGCCCGTGGCTCCAGCTTCTGCGCGAGCCAATCGTCATAACCACCGATGATCTCTTCCACCTTGCCATTGCCGGTAAACACCAGGGAACTGGTGACCAGATTATTGATAAAGCTGCGGTCGTGACTGACCAGCAACACGGTACCCTGATAATCGAGAAGCAATTCCTCCAGCAGCTCCAGGGTTTCCATGTCAAGATCATTAGTCGGCTCATCAAGAATCAACAGATTGGCTGGACGGGTAAACAGTTTGGCCAACAGCAGGCGATTTTTCTCCCCACCTGAAAGGACTCGGACCGGCGTTCGCGCCCGTTCAGGGGTGAAGAGAAAATCCTGTAGATAACCATAAATATGGCGTGGCTGGCCATTGATGATGACCTGATCATGATCGTCAGCAAGGTTCTGTTTGACACTGCGGTCACCATCAAGTTGTTCGCGCAATTGATCAAAGTAGGCGATTTCAAGATTGGTTCCCAGGCGCAGGGTACCGGCGGTCGGCTGCAACTCACCGGTCAGCAGCTTAAGCAGGGTGGTCTTGCCACAACCATTGGGACCGAGCAGGCCGATACGATCACCGCGCATTATCCGCAGATCAAGGTTAGCGATCAGCGGCGGGTTGTCAGGATACGCAAAAGACAATCCCGCGGCTTCAACCACCATGCGTCCGCTACGCTGCGCCTCATCGATACTCAGGCGTACCTTGCCGATGCGATCGCGACGCTGGCGTCGTTCTTCGCGCAGCTTGAGCAGATCGCGCACCCGCCCCATGTTACGGGTGCGGCGTGCCTTGATCCCTTTGCGGATCCATACCTCCTCTTCAGCCAGCTTTTGGTCGAAACGCTCCCAGGCTTTTTCTTCAGCATGCAGAACGTCCTGACGACGCTCCAGAAAAGTGTCGTAATCACAGCGATAGTCATGCAAGCGGCCACGGTCCAGTTCAACGATACGGGTGGCCAGTCGCCGGGCAAAAGCACGATCGTGGCTGACAAACACCAGGGTCTTGCCCAGCCTCAGCAGCAGTTCCTCGAGTTTGATGATCGCTTCGATATCCAGGTGGTTAGTCGGTTCATCGAGCAAGATCAGATCAGGTTCAAGAATCAGTGCTGCAGCCAGCAGGGTACGGCGCTGCTGACCGCCGGAAAGATCGCTCGGGGGCTCGTCCAGCGTTAATTCGAGCCGCCTGGCTAGCTGGTCGATCCGCACCTGCCGGGTGAGTTCATCAAGGCCGTAGTTCTCGCCACTTTGCTGCAGGTAGTCACGCACCGTCCCCGGCCAATGCGTGGGGAAGTCCTGGGGCACGTAAGCAGTCTGCACTCCCTGCCGGCGCTGAATTTCACCTGCGTCAACCGAAATGTCACCATTGAGCAGGCGCATCAGTGATGATTTGCCGGCACCGTTACGTCCGAGCAGACAGATACGGTCGCCGGCCTCGATCTGCAGGTTGACAGCATCGAGCAGTTTAGGACCACCGAACGCCAGACTGACCTGATGGAGAGAGAGAATATTCATGGAAAGTGACGGAAATCCTGACAGAACACAGAGGCAACGGCCGGGCTGATCACCGCAGATCAGCCCGGCCGTTGTTAAAAGTCGTTATTGCTGCAGCTTGAACACCATCAATGCGGAGTGACCACGCTGAAGGATATTTTTTTCCTGGAAGCGCATGGCTACCAGCAGATCAAGCTCACCGTTATCATCCAGATCAGCGACGATAAAATCAGCGATATATCCTTTTTGTATGGGAGTACGCCAGCGTTCAAGCAACTGCAGTCTGCTACTGTCCCATTCAAAAGCTACCAGTTGCGCATCAGTAAAGGTACGCAACCCTTGCAGCAATCGCGAGCCCTGATTCTGAACCGTCAGAATATCTCCTGCTGCCAGACGCTCCAGGCGTTTCTGGATGGCCACCGGCACCCGATTGGCCACCTCATATTCCGGACGGTGATAGAAACTGGTATCTGACCCGCCAAAATAATCGCTGGATCGCCACAGGCGATCATTGTTGCTATTTACCAGCTGCAATCGATCATCGGCCGACAGAGAAACATAGATCGTTTCGCCTGAGGCGGCGGTAACCGGCAACATACTGAACAGGTTGACCCGTGCCGGCAAAGCGAGAGCCTCCCCGCGCACGAGTCGATCACGATTGCGCTCAATGCGGAATACCGGTGGCGCAAAAGGTTCGTCGCTGCGACTCATGCGCTGGCCGAGAAGTACCGCTCCTTCTCCCGGCAGATCAACCACCCGCATGAACCAGTTGATCATGGTAATAACCCGCTCAAAATGGCCATTACGAAACTCGACGACCTGGCTACGCAGGTCGGCATCAATAACCGCAGTGATATAGAGTTCGGCCTGGTCATCGCCATCCAGATCATGCGCATCAATAGCGAGCAAACGCGTCCCGGCAGGGAAATCGACAACCCCGACGGCAACAAACTGGCCATCCTCCATGCGCATGATCCGCAGTTCATTCTCAAGGGCTACAGCGATCTCCGTGCGTCCGTCACCGGTCAGGTCACCACTCGCCAGCCCTATCGGATTCTCACCCAGGGGCGGGCTGATCCAGACACCGTCGGACTGCTGATGACGAGCAATCCCCGGCGCCTCCAGACGGGTATCACCACGTCCCAGGCCGACGGTACCAAGGAGCGAATCAACGCCGCGGTTAAGGGCACTGCGCTCGGGATCAACCGGAGCAATCGGCTCGGTCTGCCGCAAGGTCGGGGTCAACGGGGCCAGCAGCTGCCCCTGGCTGTAGCGATACCTGCCGACAACCGCACCGGCCCGTCCACTGACGCTCAAACGTTCATCCTGCAGACGAAAAACCAGACCAGTGTCAGTTGTTTCGATTGGCTGGTCAAACCACTTAAAATGGCTCAGGTTGCGTTTGAGCTCCTGGGCCAGAGACGCAGGAACAGAACTATCCACATAGGCAGGAACCTGCTCGAAGCGGCGCACCTGATCTCCTGCCTGCAGTTTTAATCCCTCGGTCAACAACTCAGCGTAGGAATAACCGGATAAAACCCGCGTCACTTCCAGAAAACCCGTAACATGGTCGATGCGACCAACAATATCGCGGGTCTGCGGATGGATGATGGTTTCGCCGGCGGTCATAACCGAAAGGATATCGCCAGGACGCAGGTTCTGATTGGCATCCAAATCCACCAACCAGGAGTCGCCCATGGCCATCAGCACAACCCCATCGACCGGGGCCAGGTCCTCTAACAGCTGGTCCGGGAGCTGGGCCAGAGCAACAGTTGGTAATAATAAAAACAAAAGAGAACGATACAGCAGTGTCATAGAATCAACCTGTGCTTAGGTTACGAGTATGGGGAAGCGACATATAAAAAGATGTATTCTGCCATCAATGCCCTGATGTAGCCAAGTAAAACCTTTCGTTGCCTGGTTAAGGAACTGATGAAAATTATTGCCCGCTGACCCCCTGTAATCCTTCGAGCAATCTAAGCTGCGACACAGCATCACAATAGCCGGCATATCCGCCCCAGCGCAGCAATTCCCTTACCAAAGGGGTGGGATCGCCGCTAGCCTGTCCCACACGCGCCAGGAGCTGGCGGGTGCGCAACGCGTCAAACCAGTGATGAAAAGCACGCAAACGCTGCTCGTTACTGGCGTGATTGCGCTGTAACAAAACCCAGACGGTGGCAAAATTACGATCGATCAGAAAACCGGCCAGCTCCGGTGAAATCTGCTGTGCCTGTCTCAGCAGATCATCAACCGAACCATCGGTCTGCCCTGCAACCACCAACAGCCATTCTTGCAATATGGCAAAAGCCTGTGCATCAATAAAACGGAATGCTGGTTTTTCCCCCCGCAGGTGTTGTGCGACAATGCGCCCGGTACCAAAAGGCACACGCACAGAGCAACGGGGCGCAGGGCGCACCACCGTTCCCTGGAGCGGCACAACCCCGCTGATCTTGTTGAGCTGTTGGAGAAAATAGAAATCCTCCCCGGCCAGCCGCCGGTTCATCCCACCGGCAGCAATATACCCTGACGCCCGACAGGCAAAAGCACTGCCGATGCTGTGATAGGCGTAGGGCGATCCTGCCCGCTGCAAGCCGAACCGGTAGCTGCGCAGATAGAGTTCATACCCGCGGATCGCCTCTTCTTCATCGGCATCGGCTCCCGCCTGATGGCGAAAGGGGAGCACAGTGCCGCTTTCTTGTACTGTGGCAAAATGACAGAACAGAGCGGTGAGATAATTTTGATCAACCAGGGTGTCAGCGTCGAGGGAGATCAGGAAGGGTTCGTTATTCCAGTTAAGACGGCGCAATGCCGCATCAAAGCCGATTTTGCGCGCCATCCCCACCCCCTGCCCGGTCGGCAGTTCCAAACCGGGGCTTGCCGCATCGATCCACGCCAGCTGCAGTGGCAGACTGGGCCGGGATACCAGCCAGGACAAGGTGGTTGCGTTGTTAAGTCGCAGTGCCGGAGATGCATCGGCGCGCTGATTGACGACAACGATCACCAGGGTACGCTGCAACAGCTCGGGATCGTTGGATGCGAGTGACTGCAAGGTCGCCGGTAGCGTCTTTGCTTCCGCCAATGCGGGAATAACAATTGCCGCATCAACCTCCGACGCACTGTTGCCGGCCAGCTGCCAGGGAGTCAACACCGCCCGGCTATTCAGATATTTTCTCAGCCGGTACTGCATCTACAGGTTGATCCGGTACTGTTCTACAACACGACACAGTTGGGCAAAAGGGTCTTGCTGAGCGTTAAGCCAGTTAATCCGGGTTCCGTGTCGTTCCATCCGCCGGAAAAATGTTTCCTGGCGCTTGGCAAACTGACCAATGGCATTGGCCAGCTGCTGAGTCATCTCGTTACGACGTAATTTGCCCTGGAGGTAATAAGCAATATACCGATACTCAAGGCCATAAAATTCCAACTGCTCCCAGGACACTCCGCCGGCATGAAGATTCTCCACTTCCGCAATCATCCCCTGCTCCAGACGCTGTTTCAAGCGTTCGCCGATCCGACGACGCAGCATCTCACGGGACCATTTCAAACCGAACACCAGTGGTTGCCAGACCAAGGGATCGACCGGTTCAGCGCAAGCTTCACCCAGAGCGATTTCGTAGGCTCGCAGCAGGCGGTCACGCTCATCAAGGTCGGTACGGTTGTGTTGCTGCGGCTTGATTTCCAGCAGTTTCCGGCGCAACTGCTCATCACTTAAGGTTGATACCTGGTCACGCAGTTGCGGATTAAAGGGTACCTCGACTAGATGATAACCTTTCAGTACCGCATCCAGATAAAGACCGGTCCCGCCGCAAATCAGCGGTAGCCGACGGCGCTGATGGATCGCTGTGACAGCTGTGTAGCAATCGCGCTGAAACTGAAACAAATTATACTCACTACCGGCCTCAGCGATATCGATCAGGTGATAGGGCACCTCTCCGTACTCCGCCAGATCTTTACCGGTTCCCAGATCCATCCCACGGTAAACCTGACGGGAATCAGCGGAGATGATCTCACCGCCAAAATGGCGTGCAGCATTGACTGCCAGGGTGGTCTTGCCGCCGGCAGTTGCTCCTAAAATAACCAAAGCATCTATTGAATCTTGCCCCATGCTCACCGTCCCTTTGCGACATTTTATGGGTTACAGGGTGCTGGTTGAATTGCTATAGTCCGCCTGACATCAACTATGCTTTTAAGTACCGGACTGCCATGAATCCCGATCTACCTGTTATCCTCAAACGCGACCAGCACCCGATCTCCCGCCGGCAGATCGATGAAGACTGCCTGAAGGTTCTATACCGACTGCACCGCAACGGCTTTAGCAGCTATCTGGTGGGTGGCAGTGTACGTGATCTGTTGCTCGGGCGCACACCAAAAGATTTCGACATCGCCACCGATGCCACCCCCAACCAGATCAAACGCCTGTTCCGCAACTGTTTTCTGGTCGGGCGCCGATTTCGTCTTGCCCATATCCGCTTTGCCGGCAACAAGGTGATCGAGGTCGCGACCTTTCGCCGGGAAGTCACAGATGGAGAGCTTCCGGAGGATCCAGACGACCATCTGCATTTTGTCCAGAACCTTTTCGGCACCCCCGCTGAAGATGCTTGCCGGCGCGACTTCACGGTCAATGCCCTGTTTTACAACATTGCTGATTTCAGCGTCATCGACCAGGTTGGTGGCCTTGCCGACCTGAAGCAACAAATAATTCGGGTGATCGGCGACCCGCTGATCCGTTTTGTTGAAGATCCGGTCCGCATGTTGCGCGCCATCGAGTTTGCTGCGCGTCTTGATTTCAAGCTCTGCGATAACATTATTCCGGCTATCGATCAACACAAAGAGCTATTGGCTACAGCGGCACCAGCCCGGGTTCGCGAAGAAATCATGGCGCTGTTCCGTTACGGTATTGCCGCCCCGGTGCTGCACCAGTGCCGCGAACTGGGAATGCTCCCTTTTTTGCTCGCCGGTTATCCCGGTACCGATGAGGGGATTGCCATGCTGGCCCAGGTCGATGCGCGCACCCGCAGCGGTATCACCATCGATGAAAGCTTTGCCCTTGCAGCTCTTTACCTGCGCTTGTTTATGGATAGCTGTCCGCCCGGACGCAGCACCCCCATCACCACCGCTTTGCACTCTGCCAACGATATCCTCACCCCTCACTGCCGCTATTTCAGTATAGCTGCCGGCATCCGTCTGCAGGCACGCGACCTGCTCATCGGATGCTTCCGGTTGGTTCGCGGTCGCGGCCAGCGCGGCGAACAGAAGTTTCTGCGTCATCCAGCTACCGCCACGGCGCTGCAACTCTTTGCCCTCTGGACCAAGGTACGCCCCGATCTGCTCCCGCTGTTGCAGCAGTGGAACAGTGCGATCATCTCCCCCGGCAAACCGGTGGAAGCTCCCGTTCGCCGCAAACGCCGGCGGCGCAAAAAAAAACCTGCCTCACCCATCCAGTCATAATAAAACACCTTGCTTGTCCCAGCGCCCCTGCTCCATGACAATATCACTGTCAAACCTGATCATTATTGACAAACTTATTCGTCTTTTATTTTTTTTCGTTGCGCTTATTCTATTTCAATGATAGCTTGTGAATGAGTTTTAACTAATGTAATTTTTCAACTATTTCATCCAGAGGACATATCATGAAGTTGAAGAGTATTCAGGCCAAACTAGGAGGCGCTCTTGTTCTTATTCTGCTGATTATTCTGGGAATCAGCTTTACCTTATCAGCACTGCAAACACATAAAATTCTAAAGCAACAAGAAGAAGAAGCCCTGGGAACATTGCATGATACGATTCTCGAGCAGGCGCATGGTGTCTTCAGCAGCCTGGAGATCGGCACCAAGGGATCCCTCGAGCGTGGTGAAATGGATGTTTTTGATGAGTTGGTCGTAGGTCTGGGTGGTGTTCCCGGGGTCATTGAAGTCGGCCTGACCAATCCGAAAGGCACTACCATCTATTCCAGTCTACGGGACAAGATCGGCACCCGCCAAGCGACCATCAATATCACGCGCACGGACCAGAACTACAGTCTCAAACAAGAGCGCAGCAATAGCTATTTCATGGCCCATGGCCATATGTTTGAACCCCACTGTATGGGCTGCCATCCCGACGCTGATGAAGGTTCCCTGTCCGGGGTGCTCTACGTCGATTTCAGTCTGGACAAGCTCAACCAGGAGAAAGAGCATCTGCAACAAATGGCCGCTGCCGGTAATCGTCAGAATGTCACCAACAGCATTGTCATGGGATTCAGCTGCCTGATCATCATCTGGCTGACACTGCTGATTATGCTCAAAAAAATCGTTGTCAGCCCCCTGCAGCGAATTAAAGAATTCTTAACCCAAATTGGTCACGGTCACCTGAATGATCGTCTTAACCTGGCCCAGGCAGATGAGTTAGGGGAAACAGGAAGGACCCTTGATGCCTTGGCCGACAGCCTGCAAGGTGAAGTCGTAGCCCCTTTACAACAGTTGGCCAAAGGCGACCTGACTTTCGAGGTAACCCCCCATGATCAGCATGACAGTCTGCGCAATGCTTTGAAAACCCTTGGCGAGGATCTTAACCAGATCATTGCCGGCATCCAGGCAGCTGGGGAGGAAATTGACAATGGCAGTGCTCAATTGAGCGAGTCAGCACAACACCTGTCGGATGGGGCGTCAACCTCGGCGGCCTCGGTCGAGGAGATCAGCAGTTCGATGAACCAGATCGGTAGCCAGACCAGCGCCAGCGCCGAAAATGCCCGCATGGCAAGTCAGTTGGCCACATCAGCACGCGATGCAGCAAACGTCGGCAGTGAGCGAATGAATGAAATGACTGAGGCTATGAAGGATATTACTGACGCAAGCCACAATATTGGTAAAATCATCAAAGTTATTGACGAAATTGCCTTCCAGACCAATCTTCTGGCCTTGAATGCCGCGGTCGAAGCCGCACGTGCCGGTCAGCATGGCAAGGGGTTTGCTGTTGTGGCCGAAGAGGTACGCAACCTGGCTGCCCGTAGCGCCAAAGCCGCAGCGGAAACAGCAGAACTTATTGAAGGAACAGTGGCCAAAACGGACAACGGTTCGCAAATAGCAGAAAGAACGGCACAAGCGTTAGCTGAAATTGTCGCCTCCATCAGCAAAACATCTGATCTTATTGATGAAATTTCGGTCGCCGGGCAGGAACAGGCACAAGGCATCAGTCAGATCAACACCGGTTTGCAACAAATCGACCAGGTTATTCAACAAAACACCGCAACAGCGGAGGAAAGTGCTGCCACCAGTGCCGAACTTGCCGGTCAGGCCGCGCAGCTTAAACATCAACTCAGCCGTTTTGTTCTCAAGGACCACCTTTCAACCTCACGTGAGATCTCCGGCAGCAGACAGCAACTCCCTGAAAAAAACGTTAACATGTGATAATCAGTAAGTTCGCGCCTATATCCCTGTGTAAAGCAGGATAGACGTAAAAAAATCCTACAATTAATAGCCAAGATGCCATAAATACCTTTCTTTTCCCGCGTCTGTTAGCTATTATTAGCCACTGCTTAAACAAGCTTTTTTCGGTTTTCTTTTTCTGGTGAGGATTCGCCATGAGTATGCAGCTCGACGACGATCAGATTGAAATTATTCAGGAGTTTGTCACCGAAAGCCGTGACATGATCGAACAGCTTGAACCAGCCATCATTGAGTTGGGGCAGAACAGCGATCCTGAAACCATGAACGCTATCTTTCGCCTCTTTCACTCGATGAAAGGCAGTGCCGGTTTTCTCGAATTCAC
>RRYU01004401.1_pt1 | contig 17854 bp, 18 predicted proteins | sample 2162651 | NCBI WGS metagenome assembly RRYU01 (sample SAMN10267283, study PRJNA491782) | microbial mat metagenome | isolation source: biomat in the production well | place: Japan: Minami-Kanto gas field, natural gas well KTG3 | collected 2017-06 | reverse complement strand
TTCCTCGATGATGTGCAGCAGCTCTACTGGCACAGGGGTGAGTCCCATTCGATCTTTTTTGTGCTGATTGGCGGCGCATTGCTCGGCGCGCTCATGTGGAGCGTCAGATGGAAAACAAAGATCTCTCCTCAACGGGCCATGACGGGAATGGTGCTGATCATGGCAACCCATGTGCTGATAGACTATTTCAATATTTACGGCACCCAGTTTTTTGCGCCGTTTTCACGCTATGGTTTCAGCCTCGGCAACTTGTTTATCATCGACCCGCTCTATACCGGACCTCTGTTGCTGGGAATTATAGCGGCAGCATTTTCCGGATCCGGGTATGGATACCGATTCACATGGGCGGGACTGGTAGTAAGCTCTGCATACGTTCTCTTTTCGCTTGTCTCTCATGCATATGCAGATTCGGTGTTCAGCCGTCAGTTGGAGGCAAAACAGATCGGGGTGAAAGCTTCTTACACAGGTGCCACTCTGATGAATACGCTCTTATGGCGGCATGTGGCACTCACCGATTCCGGGATTCTTATTGGTTACTTCTCTGTTGTCGCAGATTCTGCGGAGGAAGAGATCGAGTTTGTGACCGTGCAGAGGAATGAAGCACTGATTGCCCCTTATCGAGGTCAGCGCAATGTTGAAGCGGTGGATTGGTTTTCAAACGGTTTTTGGGTGGCCGAAGAGATTGACGGTGTGATAGCTATAGCCGATCTCAGGTTCGGGGAGCTGAGATCCGATCCAGATGACCCTCCTGAAAAGTGGCGGTATATCTTTGTCTGGGAGATATCGGATGATCCTGATTCATTGCCGCAGCGATCTTTCAGCCTTGAAGAAAGCAGTAAGGCGCTCGATACGTTATGGGCCAGGTTGACCGGGGATATTCGCGAGAGAAGTCAGCTTGAAAAGTAGGCGATCAGGCCGAAGGATAGGAACAGGGCGGTGGCGAGGAGAATGGTCTGGTCGCTGATCTTTCGCATAAACGCTTCCTTGTCCTCCTGATACAAACTTGCGATGATGATTACGGCCGCATTGTTTACGAGCAGGAAGTAGGCTGCATCCTGAAGAATTTTCGTGAAGGTGAAATAAAATATGAGCGTTCCGGAGATCAGGCTCACGGCAATGAGGAGCTGTTTTGTTTGTGGAAAGGATAAGGTGTTGGCGATTGTTTTGATGCCGCTCAAAAGGTCGCCGCGCCGGTCGCGCATGTCCCACATCACCTCGATAAAAAACGCACAGATAAACAGATACCCCCAGCATATCCATGCCTGGAGTGACAGCGGCCTGCCTTCGAAAAAGAGGGGGAGAAAAACAAGTGCGGTTGCCCAGTCGAGTGGCGGGGTGAGATTTTTTACGATGTAGATGTCTTTCAGCCTTTGGGCGCCGTTCAAACTCTGCGAGAGAAATGCCGGAAAACATTTGTGGTTGTAAAGAAAACCGATGACGATCACAATTGCCGTTGTCCAAAAGGCCGGTTGTCCGAACTGAAACGCGATAACGAGGGAAAGAGTGGAGAGCGGGTAGGACGTCACGTAGGTGATGATTTTCCGGTTCCGGAGGGCATCCTTAAGTCCCTCGGGATCGTTCGTCGCATCTTCGGCATCATCGGTGAGCCGGTTGTCCTGGTAGATGGAAAAGGTCAACAGGAAGATGCACAGAAGACACCATCCATTAACCGGAATGTCGAAATAAATCGACCAGCTTGCGGCGCCAAGCGCAGAAAGAAGCGAGAGATGAAGTTTATTTCTGAAGAAGTACTGTGGCACGATGCGTTTTTACTTTCCGGATTACTGGTGACATCCTGCATACCATGAATACTCTGTCAAAATAAGAACTTCTTTGCACAAGTTTCCCCTTCTTTCCCGATCGAACAATCAAGGCATCAATCCTCTTTAATGCTCGCCACCTTCAAACGGTTCGGTGTGATGGTAAGTATTTTTAACAACTATCTGCTGCATTAGAGGGGGAAATAGCTCTGCTGAGTTGTATTTTACTCTGATGGATTCTGATTTATTTAATAAGGGGAGAGAGGCGAGTCGTCGTGAGGTAGGCGTCGATATTGTCGATATAAAGCGGATCAGGCATTCGTACGAACAATACGGCGAGAAGTTCCTGCGGCGGGTGCTGACGGAAAACGAGATCAGCTATTGCAGGGAAAAAAAGGATATGATGCCGAGCATCGCTGCACGGTTTGCCGCCAAGGAGGCTGTGGCGAAAGCGATCGGAAGTGGCATTTCGGGAAGGTTTTCCTGGAAAAGCGTTGAGGTTGTCAACAATGAGCAAGGCAAACCTGCAATGAGGGTGCTCGATGAGGCTCTTGGTATACCGGGTGAAAACATCAGGCTGTCGCTTTCGCACACCGGCGATTATGCCGTGGCGTTTGTTTTGCTTGATCTGTGATTTGACGGGCATGGAAATGACTTCTCAGAACTCTTATCGTAATTTTTCGAGGAGGAAAATATGGAGTGCATGAAGACAGTAAGCATGCAGTGTCCCTATTGTGGTGCTTTGAATGAAGAGCTCGTCGATTGCTCGATCGAGCCCCCCGAAGAGTATGTTGAGGATTGTGAGGTGTGCTGTAGTCCCATGCTGATCAGGGTAGTGTCGGTAGATGAGGAGGTGCCTGTCGTTGAGGTTCATCGCGAAAACGAGTAGGAAAGGAATGAATCGCAAGTACCGCGTTCTTTTCCTGAGCCAGACATCGACAGGACATGTCAATACTCTGCTTACGATGGCGCTGCAAATGCGGAAGGAAGGACATTATGTTCGTTTTTTACTGCCTGGAACAAAGCTCCCTTTGAAGAGGATCCAGGGATTGGTTGACAGCGTCAGGATGTTCCAGGCTGCAACGGCTGTTCCCCGTTCCCTTGACAGTTATGATCTTCCTTATGATATAATAACCGTACCAGTGACAGTGGGTTTGCAAAGCATTATGCTTCCCTATGCCACAGGATACGGAGAAACTCGTTATGCTTTCGACCTTATGAGCAGAGGCATGGGTCATTATACTCGCCACATTGTCAACTATCTTGAACAAGACGATTTTGATGTTTTGGTCAGTGATTTTGCTTTCCCGGCAAGTCATATTGCCGCAGAAATAACAGGTGTTCCTTGTGCAGTTGTTTTTCACTCCGGGTTACCCTTTAAAGGGGATGGAGTTCCCCCTTTTGGAAGCGGTTTGTCTATTGGCAGTGGTTCGTCCGCGCTCTATGATCGATGCGTTCAAACGGAAAAAAGATACTTGAACCGGTTGGACAAACGGCTCAATCATGTAAGACGCAAATGGGGGTTGCCTCCTTTTCCTCAGGGATATTTACGTGAGCCATACTCCCATTGGTTGAATCTGGTGGTCAGCGCTTCAGTTATTGAAGCTCCGCGCAGTAACCTGACTGAATGTACATTTTTCGTTGGGCCCTGTTTCTATAATCGAGCAGAGGGCGATGAAAGTTTTCCGTTTGATCTTTTGCGTGATGATGCGTTCAAGGTTTATGTTTCGTTAGGGTCGGTATTCAACAACAAACCGCATGTTTTTCGTGCAATTATGGCAGGTCTGGACAAATCGGCATATCAGGTGATCATCAGTGCAGGAAGTGCCTATGAGACACTCCGAAAAGAGGGGGTTCCTGACAATGTGCTGCTTTTTCCATGGGTCCCTCAAGTGTCATTGTTGCCAAAGGTTGACATGGTTATCGGGCATGGTGGTAATAACAGTACAAACGAGACATTGGCTTCGGGTAAGTCTCTTGTCGTTGTGCCAATCGGGGGTGAACAAGGCGATAACGCTCGACGTGTCGAGTATTTGGGGTCAGGTCTACGAGTGGATTTGCGTTCGTTAACTGCACAGGTGATTGCTGATAAAGTTGGTCAAATACGAACTGATTCAAGATTTAAGGTTCGTGCAGCAGAAATAAAGCAGGAATTAGATAAAACGGACGGAGCCAAAACGGCGTCAAAACTTATTCAACATCTTGCAGAAACAAAGACACCGCTGAGACGACCTTTTTCGCTTCCTCTGACGATTACAATGGATGATTACACCTCTCTGGATGCAATATGCCAAGATGTTGCCCGGCTTTAGCAATTCAAACCGGCAAAGTTTCTTGTAAGAGGTGCCTTGTTATACAGGTAAAGTTTGAAAATGAATGTATATTACCCCTCGAAATCAACCCCAACCCCAATACATTTAAAAGTGCTCGGTGCCCTTATTTTAGTGGCTGGTGAAGTAGCCCAAGTACATGGTATAACTCCGTATCGTTGAGGCCATTGGCAAAGCTTTGCATGTTCTTATGAGGGTTATCGGGATGGTTTTTGAAAGCGGTTGTAGGTGTTGAAACAGACCTCGATGTGCTTTGAATGACAATGGATGATTGTTATAGCAGTTTCTCTATAGTTTGCTCGAAAAATCCTCATCATTTTTAATGGTTTAAGAATGCGCTGGTTGCTTGTTGATAAGATTCTTGAGATGGAGCCGGGAAAAAAAGCTTTGGGGGTGAGATGTTTTTCTCGCTCGGAGCTTTTTTTTATGGACCATTTTCCAGGTTATCCAATTGTTCCGGGAGTTCTGCAGATTGAAATGATAGCTCAGGTTGGCGGTAAATGCATTATGGCCGCGAATCCGGAATATCTTCCCGTTCTGACTTCAGTCAAGAGTGCTCAATTTCGAAGGGCTATTGAGCAGGGCGACAGAGCACTGATTCATGTCGAGGTGAATCTGCGTAAATCGTATTCACTTGCGAACGGGTGGATAGAGGTCGAGGGAAAGAAAGTTTCCGCTGCCGAAGTGATGTACGGCCACGTCCCAATACCGGAGGGAAAAATTAAGGTTGATATGGAAGGTCAGGGCAAGGAGGAAGGGATATGAGCAAAATGTTGTGGAGCAACGCTCTTGTTCCTGGGCCTGATGTTGTGGAGCAGCCATACTCAAATGAGCATTACGGCTCTTTACTGATGGTTCCCAGAACCAAAGCTCTCCCGATCGAAGAACGAAGAGCGCCTCTGCCCGACCGGAAGGTATATCGATCCATGAGCAGGGCAGGTGTATTGCTTGCGCTTGCTTGTCTTGAAGGAAGAAGCGTAATGCAGCCTTTTCTCGATAAGTCACCGTTCGATATCGGGGTCTATTGTGCCATAGAGAACGGTCCGGTTGATCTTGCTTCAGCCAGGGCAATGCTTGACGTTTCACGTGAGGATTTTGCAGAGCAGTACAGGAAATTCCGTAACCCTAAAATGTTCCTGAAACAGGTAACCAATCTTGCGCCAGCCCAGATGGGAATATTTCTGGGGATCATGGGCCCACTTAATGTCTACAATAGCTCTACTTGCGGGAGTCTTCACGCTCTGGAACAAGCTGAGATAGACCTTCAGGAAGGGAGAATAACGGCAGCACTTGTCTGTAGCGCATTTAGTTTTGAAGATCCGCTTGTTCTTGAAAGGAATCGCAGGAAGGATCTGGAAGAAAGGGTCCTTTGTGAAGGAGCAGGGGCATGTCTGCTTACTTTTGACGACACATATTCTGACTGGAATAATCTGGACTATGCTCATACTGAATCGTATTATGGTATCAGCCACCAGATTATTATGCAAACATTAACCAAGAAGGGGGATACATGATATCGGAAAATGAGCTTTTCGAAAAAGTTGAAGAAGCTGTTCGTACGGTTCTCAATACAGATGAGGGAGAGATCAAGAAGGATAGCATGTTCAAAGCCGATCTTGATGCCGAAAGTATCGATTATCTCGACATCAGTTACGAGATCGAACAGCGAACGGGAATGGAGCTTGACTTTACGGAAGCTTTACAGTATATCACCGACAGGAAAGGGTCCGATATTACCGATATCTCTGTGCAGGATATTCTTGATTACATGATGCATGTTATCAAGGAAAAAGAAAAAGAGCAATAATGCATGATGTTGTTGTGACGCAATATGGTGTCGTTTCTCCTATTGGTAACACAGTCCCGGAGTTCGAGCAGAGAATGTTTGCCGGTGATTCGGGGATTATTGACGTTCGCGGATCACTTGTCGGTAAGAACTTTCCTGTGCCTTTCGGAGCGGTTGTAGACGACTCGACGATTCCTTCGGCGAAAGAGCTGAATATTGAACCTCGTACCCAGACTCATGGAGGCAGATATTCTCTGTACGCTTTTCAGCAGGTTCTTGATCAATTACCGGAAAATCTGCCTATCGACGGTATTGTTCAGGGTACGCCCGCCGGGATTTTTTTTGAGATTGTGCGGCATTCTCTCCAAAATTATGATCCTGAGGCATTCATATGGGATGAGGTCCGAGCTGAATGGGTTGTTGAGCTCATTGCCGATCGCTTGAAAACATCCGGGCACGGAGATGTGCCCCCTCATTTTCAGATCAGTGTTAATTCAGCTTGCGCTGCCGGAGGTCAGGCAATAGGGATGGCGTATCGGTTTTTGCAGTCAGGACGGATGAAGAGGTGTCTTGTAACGGCTGTTGATGCCGGAGCGTGGGAAAGTCAGTTGATGAATTTTCACCTTCTTCATACGCTTACGGTCGATGATCTGCCGGCACATGCTGCCAGCAGGCCTTTTGCCAAAAGCCGTTCCGGTTTTGTAAAGGGTGAGGCTGCGGCAACTCTCCTTCTCGAGACACGTGAGGCGGCTGAAGAACGGGGTGCGGAAATTCTCGCTGAGGTGTGTGGCTATGCTTTTAATTCAGACGCCTATAGGTTGACGGACGGCAGGGAAGACAATCTCTGTGTCGTCAAGGCGATGGAAGATGCGATAGCCGATGCGGGTATCGAGCCAAGCGCGATTGATTACATCAATGCCCATGGGACTTCGACGCAACTGAACGATCGTCTCGAAACCCAAGCAATAAAAAAGGTTTTTGGGAAAGAGGCCTACCGCATTCCTGTCAGTTCCCTGAAATCACAGATCGGTCATCCGACGGTTGCGGCAGGTGCAGTTGAGGCCATTGCATGCATTATTATGTTGCAGCGTCAACGAATTGCTCCTACGATTAATCTTGCAGATCCTGATCCTGAATGTGATCTTGATTATGTGTCTGAGGGCAGCAGAGAAGCGCCGTTACAGTGTGTCCTCAGTAACAGTTTCGGATTCGGCGGACAGAATGCCTGCCTTGTTTTTAAAAAATGAACTCCTTGATGGAAAAACGTCTTGCTCTGATTACCGGGGGGACATCCGGTATAGGTTTAGGGGTAGCGAAAGCTCTTGCAGGAGAGTGTGATCTTGCGCTTGCTTATGCCGATAATCATGAGAGAGCTCAGCTGGCTATTGAGCAGTTAGTGCCCTATGGTAACAAGGTCAACCTTTTTGCAGGACAACTTTCCGGATACGATGATGCGAAACGGCTTTTTGACGATGTTGTTTCCAAATGCGGAAAACCGCCTGCAATATTGATCAACTCAGCTGGCCGTATCAGGGATGGTTTTTTTATGCAAACGGAGTTTTCGATCCATGAGCAGCTTGTCAGGGAGCACCTTCTCGTCACGATGGCAATGTGCCAACTGGTTCTTAAGCCGATGTATGGAAAACGTTACGGCAGGATTATCAATCTCAGTTCGATCAGCGGATTTTATGCCAAGCGAAGCCAGGCGAATTATGCGGCAGCCAAAGCAGGAATAACAGGATTTACCAGAACCCTTGCTCTCGAAGTGGCTCATCGGGGTATTACGGTTAATGCTGTTGCGCCGGGGCTGATCAAAACTCCCATGACGTCAGGTATCGTTCAATATCTCGAAAGCGGATCGGGAAAGGAAATTGCCAAAAACATTCCCGCAGGCTTTATCGGTGAAACTGAAGACGTCGGACCATTGATTGCGTTTCTGTGTTCCGATAAAGCACGTTACATAACCGGCTCGGTGATACCTGTCGACGGGGGCAGATCTTTGGGAGATACAGGAATATGAAACATCTGGAAAACAAGGTTGCCATCGTTACCGGCGGAACAAAAGGTATCGGAAGAGCGGTATCAATTGCCCTTGCAGAGAGCGGAGCAGAGGTATATGCTTTGTATGCAAGAAGCCGAAAAAATGCCGAGGCTCTGGAAGAAGAAGCTTCAGCGAGCGGTTTGAAAGTTACCACTATCAGAGGCGATCTGTCCCATGAACAGAGCTACCGTCAGACAGTTCAACAGCTCGATGAATTATGTGACCGTGTCAATGTGTTAGTGCATTCTGCAGCAAGCGGCGTACACAAGAATGCCATGGAGCTTTCTGAAAGGCATTTGAAATGGACATTCGAAATCAATTTTTTTGCTGTGCACAAGCTCACGACGGAACTGATCGGTAAAATGGGTAGAGGAAGCAAGATTATAGGCATAAGTTCGCCGGGAGGTACACGAGTCATCCCGAAATATGCAGCTGTTGCCTCGACTAAAGGAGCAATGGAGGCTCTGTTTCGTCATTACGCCCATGAACTGGCGTCTCAGGGTATTACGGTGAACCTGGTATGCCCCGGGCTCGTGATGACCGATGCGGCCAAAGCTCTACCCGAGTTGGAACAAATGTTGGATATGACGCTGGACTACACTCCTTCAGGGCAGTTGACTACGCCTCATCAGGTTTCCGAACTGGTCAGATTTCTGACAACCGATGCGGCAGGGCAGATTGTGGGACAGAATATTATAATCGACGGTGGCAAAGGCCTTTTGGCTTAGCATGAATAAGTTAAATGTTGTACTAACACAATGAACCAACAAACTACTGAGGCTTTACATGGAGTTATCCTTTCGGATTTTGTTTCAGTCAAGCCTTCCCCTCCCGTTCCCCAGGAGCTCGCGAATGATCTTCTTGCAATGGCAATAGCTAAAGCCAAATGCATTGAAAGCACTATCACCGATCAAAAAGAAGTCGATGCTCAACTGAAAAAGTCAAGAGTAAAAGTTTCTCAGTATGGAGTATCTTCAAAGTATATCAAGCAGCGTTACATGGTGCTCGCTGCATCTGATTCCGACGGAAAAATCAAGATAGGCCAAGAAATCGCCAGCAAAGGCAAGTTTGTGAAGACGGCATTGAGTTCCCCGCTTTTCAAGGAGATTATTTCAGAGCACAAGAATCCGCAGGGACTCAATCTTCAGGAAAGAATGGTGCTTTATGACAAGTTTGCAGGGAAGTGTATCCGGGAGATGTATGAAGGGGTTGAAACACAGCCTGACGATATAATACATGTAACCTGTTCCGGATACCTTGCACCCAGTCCGGTTGAGCAATTTTTTTCGGAGAAAGGATGGCTCAAGGCAACGGTTACCCACAGTTACCACATGGGTTGTTATGGCTCTTTGCCTGCTCTCCGGATGGCCCATGGATTTCTTAGCTCTGCAAAAATGGGTATTACTCCTGCTAAAGACCGTGTCGATATTGTGCACACTGAGATATTGAGCGCGCACAGCAAAATTGTCGAAGACTCTCCGGAACAGATTATCACCATGACCCTTTTCGGAGATGGTTTTGTCAAATATTCAGCGTTTCCCGAAGAGAAGTTTGCCGGGACCGGAAAAAGAGGGTTGAAGGTTCTTGCCATCAAAGAGCACATGATCAAGGATTCTCTTGATGGCATGACATGGCACCTCGGTCCTCACAATTTCAATATGACGCTTGCATTAAGTGTGCCTTATGCTATACGTGATACGGTGAAACCATATGTTCAGGGAATGTTCGCCGATCTTGGTCTGGATTTTGAGCAGGAACATCAGCAGGGAAACGTTGCCTATGCAATACATCCAGGTGGACCGTTGATTGTCAAGAAGATCTGTGAACAGCTTGGTCTTACTGGGGAAGATGTTGCTCTGAGCAGCAAAGTGTTGTATGAAAACGGTAACATGTCTTCAGCGACCATTCCCTATATTCTGCGAGAAGTTATCAATGATGCCTCGATTCCAGTCGGTAGAAAAGTTTTGAGCATGGCTTTTGGTCCGGGCCTTACCATTGCCGGGATGATTCTCGAAAAAGTTTAGTGCCTTTGTTTTTAGCCGCATATTCTGTGTTACCGGCTGGTTATAGAATTTTAGTGGGTGGTGGAAATGATTAAAAAAATTATCAATCAGTTACTGAATCCTTACTTTGGCACTTCAATGTCAAACTGGTTTCGTCTGATTATTAGCAACAAAGGGGTTGATCTCAACAGGATACCCTTGGCCCTGTTTATTACCGTCGGGCTTTTTCTTCTCGCTCCTTTTCGGCTTGTCGCAGGGATTGGGCGTCGATCAGCAATAAAGTCAGCAAGTCTTTCTGAACCTCCTATATTTATTATCGGCCACTGGCGAAGCGGAACAACCCATCTGCATTATCTTATGTCGGCTTCGGAACGGTTTGGGGGTATTTACCAAATTGATGCCGTTTACTCTTTTTTCAGTTTGTGGATAAGGAACAAAAATTCTTTTCTGAACAGATTGCTCAGTAAGCTATCGTTTACAAGGCGTATGGACAATGTAAAATTCGACGTCAACTCCCCGGCTGAAGAAGAGTTTTCGATAGCAAATACCTCGCCCTACAGTTTTTTTCATGGCCGGGTTTTCAGAAAAAACTATCGTGAATATTTCGAAAAATTCGCTCTTTTAGAAGGTCTCTCTGAGAAAGAGCTTGCCAAGTGGGAGCAAACGTATAATGATGTCATGCTGCAGTCGAGTGTCTGCAGCGACGGGAAACGGCTTCTGTTGAAGAACCCTTACAATACATCGAAAATGAAAAAGCTTCTTTCGATGTATCCCGAAGCCAGGTTTGTTTACATATACAGAAATCCCTACGATGTCTATGCTTCAACCATGAACCTGCACAAAAAAGCCGATTGTTTTGCTCTGCAGCAGATTTCACCACAAAAGATGCAGGAAAACGTTTTTTTTGACTACAAATCAATGCTTGACAGGTTTTATGAAGAGATTGAGCAGGTCCCTCGAGGAGTTTGTTCTTGTATAAAATATGAAGATCTTGTCGAGAAACCTCTTGAGGAGATGGCCAGGGTTTATCAAGAGATCGGGCTTGATGGTTTTGATGCTGACAGTAAAGGAATGATTGCATATCTCGAATCTGTAAAAGATTACACCAAGAATTCATTCAGACTGGGGGATGATGAGCGCAGGAAAATCAAAAAAGAATGGGGAAAATATATTCGGCTTATGGGGTATGAAGAGGAAATCAGTCAGAAATGCGGCATTTAATTATTTGAATCTGATATAGCCGGATAACCATGTGTAAAAAAGCGATTGCTGAGCTGGTTGATGTTTCTAAATATTATGGTACTGGTGCCGGAAGGGTAATTGCGCTGGATTGCGTTGACCTTTCTCTTGCAAAAGGAGAAGCTGTTGTGCTTGTCGGGCCTTCGGGAAGCGGTAAATCGACTTTGTTGCATCTTCTCGGCTGTATTGACAAACAGGATAATGGGTGCATTATCATTGACGGGGTTGATACATCTGTTAAAAGCCTTGAAGAACTTGCTTCGTTACGCCTTGATAAAATCGGATTTGTTTTCCAGTCTTTCAATCTGATTCCGGTGCTTACCGCTTATGAGAATGTCGAGATTCCTCTTTTGTTCAAGGGTCTTGGGAGCTCATTCGTAAAAGATCGTGTCAATGAAGTGCTTGACAGTGTCGGGTTGTATGACAGGAAGCATCACTATCCGAGACAGATGTCGGGTGGGCAGCAGCAAAGGGTTGCAATTGCAAGAGCCATTGTCGGCAGCCCTTCGTTGATTCTTGCCGATGAACCGACAGCAAACCTTGACAGTAAAACAGGGGGGGACATTCTTGATCTGTTGTTGCATCTGAATCAAAATGAAGAAAGATCTGTCTTCGTAGCCTCTCATGATGCCATTGTGCTTGAAAGGATAAAAAAGGTCGTTCGTATACTGGATGGGAAGATATCCATAGATTAATTATTGTAGTCAGTGAACATTGTAAAGCTTGCAACTATTTCCCTTAGAAACCTTTTTCGCAACAGCAGGCGGACGTTGATTACCGTTCTGGTTGCGGCTGCCGGTTTTGCTGCATTGGCTATCCTTGCCGGTTATATGGATTTCAGCTTTTACGGTCTCAGAGAGCTTACGGTTTGTAAGGGATTTTCGGCAGGAGGCGGGACCGGGCATATACAGGTTTTTCGCAGGGAGTCTTTGGAAAAGGAAGAGCTTTTTCCAATGCAATACGGTATTGAAGCCAATGAAAAGGTCCGGACAGATATCGAGTCAATAGACAAAGTTTCTTTTACGATGCCTCGAATAGAGTTTAACGGTCTCATCTCGAACGGCGACAAGTCCATTTCTTTTCTGGGCCAGGGTGTAGATCCGGCAAAAGAGGCTGGATTGATACAATACTGGAATTCACTGGAGAAAATGGCCGGTAAGAAAAAAATGAGTGATGCAGCGTACAGGCAGCTTGAAAAAGCAGGTCCTTACGGCGTGTTACTCGGTCAGCAAATGGCAAAGGCTCTTAATGCTGAGGTTGGTACCGATCTTATGCTTATGAGTACAACGGTAGATGGCGCTGTTAATGTGGTTGATGTCACGGTAGCCGGGATTGCACGGGGTGCGATGAAGTCGATAGACCGGCATTATCTCGTTGCTCCACTCGAGACGGCAGGGAGTCTTTTGCAGACGGATCGGGTGTCAAAAATTGTGGTTGTTCTGAAGCGAACAGAAGATACTGCAGCAGTCAGCAGGCTCATCGAAGCTAAGGTTCATGGCCATGGTGATGACCCGGTTTTTTCGGTGATTCCATGGGAAAAGCTTGCTGCATATTATTATTCGGTCAGGGACGTGTACAACATTATTTTCAGCTTTACCGGTATCATTGTCGTTGCCATTGTTTTTCTGAGCTGCACCAACACCATGTTAATGGCGACGATGGAACGGGTCAGGGAGATTGGTACCCTTAAGGCAATTGGGGTATCGAACGTCTGGATTTCGTTGATGTTTCTTTTCGAGGGTTTTTTTATCGGGCTTATGAGCATTTTCGGTGGGTTGCTGTTCAAATATACTTTTTCGGTAATCGTCAATAATTCCGGTTTCAAGATGCCTCCACCGCCCGGAATGTCGTCGTCTTATTTGCTCAAGATTTTTTCCGCAGTTGAGTTTTTGCCCTGGATAGCTTTTCTTATCATTTTCTCGACAACATTGTCCGGTTTGTTGACGCTGTTGAAGATTCGGAAACTTTCAATTGTCAATTCATTGACCCATGTATAGGTTTTCTTTCGCGATTATCCTCACGGTTACGATAGCGATGTTTTCCGGGGGGCCGTTTCATGTGTTGCATTCCAAACCTTCTGGTGTTGGAGAGAAAAGTGTCGGTCAAGGAAAAAATCTACCGGAGGCTTCTGAAATTTTGGAGAAAGCTGATGCCGCCCGGTCGCCATGGGCTGATTTTACCATGGTTGCTGACATTGCGTTCGAGAAGCACAACCAACGGAAAAAAGAAAAATTTCGTGTATTCTTAAAGGATTATCTCAAAACCCTTGTCAGTTATATTGATCCTGTCAAACAGCGAGGCAACATGCTGTTGATGGTCGGTGACAATCTCTGGTACTATGTGAACAATACCCAGCGTCCCATGCGGATCACCCCTATTCAGAAACTTTCAGGTGGGGCATCATACGGTGATATTACAAGGTTGAACTGGTCGGATGACTATGTGCCGGAAATAGCAGGAGAATATTCTGTGATGTTCAGGGGACGGTCTTACGAAACATGGTTTTTGAAGCTGAAAGCGCATTCAAAAAGAGCTACGTACCATACGATAGATCTCTATGTCGAGAAAGGTACTTTTTTTCCCCGCAAAGCAGAGGTATACCTTCAATCAGGGAAAAAAATGAAAACAATGTATTTTACGGAATACAGGACGATGGCCGGAAAGATGATGAACACCCGGATCGAGTTTATTGATCATTTGAGTTCCAACAGTATAACTTCGCTGATTTTCAGCAATGTTGTCGTCAAGAAATCTCCCGACAGGTTTTTTCTCAAGTCAAGCCTTTCTTCTCTTTACAGTGAGGTAGTGTATTGATCGATATTTCATTTTGCTGTAAATGGCTTCAGCAGGTACCATCTTTATAAAGCACTATAATCTCTGATACCCTGAGTAATGACAAACATGTTGCATTTGTTCAAAACCGGCGTGGGTGAAAACAGTACCCTGTTTTTTGCCGGAAAAGCGGCGTTGGTGGTCCTGGTTCTGTTTTGCGTCAGCGGTGTTAAGACTCTCTACGCCGAAGATGTAGTAGATTCTGACGTTTCTTCTCTCACGTACTCTTTGCTTCTGAGAGGTGAAGGTGAGTGGGTTGACATGGGCAATTCACTTTTGAATCCTGATAACTTTCTTGAGCGATATGATGAGCGTCTTGAGGGTTTTTTTCTTGGTAGTGCACAGTACCGTGGTCTTGGCGGGGTTGTCGAAACGGAGTTTCGTCTCGGTTATGAGCATCTTGCCGGGGAATCCCTTGCATCTTTCAGTGACGATGAATTCAGTACGGTCCTCAATCAGTTATACTATCGGAGTTCTTCAGAGCCGTTTTCATTCGTGCTCGGGAGAAAAAAAGTTCGCTGGGGCGTAGGCTATTCCTATAGTCCTACCGATCTTATTACTCAGTTGAAGAATCCCGAAGATCCCGATGACAGGCTCAACAGGGTTGAAGGTGCTGACCTTTTGCAAGTATCCTATCTCAACGGTTCAAGCCAGATTGACCTTGTTTATTTTCCCGAGGTTGACTGGGATTTTAATGATTCTTTTATCAGAAAGAGCCGTGCAGGCATGCGATGGTACCAGTTCATCGATCCGTTTGATCTTTCTTTTGTGGGGATGATCGATGATGAAGGAGATTGGGCCGCCGGCTTGAATACCTCTGTGGCTGTCGGTAATGCGCTTGAATTGCATGCTGAATACCTTTACACTTCCGACAACAACAGGAATTATCCTGATACCGGGACAGATCCTGAACAGTTTGTTTATCCGTATTTTCCTTCAACCGGCGACGGTGTCCACGACGTGGTGCTTGGCGGACAGTATACGTTTGATAACAACGTTAATCTCACTCTTGAGTATCTTTACAGGAGTTCCGGGTACTCTGACAACGAGTTCGAAGCATACTCCAACCATGTTGCCTGGCTTAACGACCAATATCTGCAGTTGGTGAATAAAGGTCCCGCGGTTTCAGGACTCAGCGAAGCAGCCGTGAATTTCAGGGCACCGCAACGCAAACATTATCTCTTTACAAGATTGTATCATCCTGAGGTTGTAAAATTTGTTTCGCTTGAAATGTACAGTTATGTGGGTCTGCAAGATGGCAGTGGTCTTTTTGTGATTATGCCGACCTACAAGGGTTCGGATTCTTTTGACCTCTATGTTCGACTGAAAAAGTTCTGGGGAGATCGGGATTCAGAGTTTGGATTCGTCCCGGAGGATTTAAGCGCCATTGTCGGTGTCTCTTTTTTCTGGGGGGGATAAAAGAAATATCCCGTGGCTTACACACGGGATATTTCTATAGAGATGCTGTCTGTAAGTGCTTATGAGGTTTTCGAGTCACCTTCATAAACCTCTATGAGGACCTTCGTTACACCTTTTTTCAAGAGATTGATCTCTTTTGCTGCTTCGAGTGAGAGGTCGATGATTCTTCCCTTGATGTACGGTCCGCGGTCATTGATTCTTACCAGAACCTTTTTGCCGTTGGCAAGATTTGTGACGCGTACCATGGAACCGAACGGCAATGACTTGTGCGCTGCGGTAAGCTCATGCATGTTGAAGCGTTCGCCATTGGCTGTAAGGCGCCCATGAAACCGGTCGGCATAGTATGATGCTTTTCCTTCGGTAACCATGAACAGCTTGCCGAGTTCTTTTTCGATATCGGGAGCGGCAAGCGAATCGCGCTGCAGTTGAAGCGGGCTGCTAACCTCGCTCGGAGCCGGAACTGCGGATACGCCTGTTTGTATAGAGGTATAATTTGCGCTTGTCTGACAGCCGGTCAGCTGTATAAGAAGAAAAAAGACTATAAGAAAATGAAAGGCGAATGGAATTCGTCTACTGTCGGCCATATTATTTGTATTTGATTAAGCCTGTCCCTGTCATTTTTTGTCGTAATCGCTACGGGAACAGAGGGTGTTTTTTTTCGAAAAAACACCAGAAAACCGAGTTATTTGATTGTTTAATATAAGGAAAAAAAGTATAATCGAAATTTTGCTTTGCTTTTTTCGCTTAAGTGTTTGTAAAAAAAAGTATTACCTCTCTTTTTGGTCCTGCATTTTTCGGCGTTTACTCTACATTTCAGCTGATCGTCCAAGATTTTCCTGTTTATGTCGCACCCGGTGATTATGGTTTTTTTGCGGTGCCCGTTGTAAACTATTGGTGTTCGAATACGGTTATTAGAAGAGCTGCGTATCTGTCACGTATTCATATACATAACCAGGGAAAATCGTATGCGTTTGATTCTGATGACCGGAAAAGGAGGAGTCGGCAAGACTTCAATGGCGGCTGCTACAGGGCTTCGCTGTGCCGAACTGGGTTACAAAACTCTGGTATTGAGCACTGATCCCGCTCATTCGCTTGCCGACAGTTTCGACATCGAACTCGGACATGAGCCAAAAGAGGTGTGTCAGAATCTCTGGGGGGCGGAGCTCGATGTTCTCGAAGAGCTTGAGCAGAACTGGGGATTAGTCAAACGTTATATTACCGAGGTGCTTCAGGCGCGCGGTCTTGAAGGTGTTCAGGCTGAAGAGCTTGCTATTCTTCCGGGATCTGATGAAATTTTCGGGCTGGTAAGGGTATTTCGCCACCACAAAGAGGGGAGCTACGATGTGCTGATCATCGATTCCGCGCCTACGGGCACGGCGCTTCGTCTCTTAAGCATTCCCGAGGTTACTGGCTGGTATATGCGCCGTTTTTACAAGCCCCTGGAAAAGGTTGCGGTAACGCTCAGGCCTCTCGTCGAGCCGATATTCAGGCCTCTCGCCGGGTTTTCGCTTCCTGACAAGGAGATGATGGATGTTCCCTATGAGTTTTATCAGAAGATTGAACGGCTGGGGGAGATTCTGACGGATAACACCGTGACAACGGTCAGGCTTGTTACCAATCCCGAGCGAATGGTGCTCAATGAATCGCTCAGGGCACATGCCTATCTCAGCCTGTACGATATTTCAACGGACCTTATTATAGCCAACCGGATTATTCCGGATGAAGTGACCGATCCCTACTTCCAGTACTGGAAGGAGAATCAGAAGATATACCGTAACGATATTTACGAGAACTTCAATCCTCTTCCGGTAAAGGAGGTTCCGTTGTACTCACGTGAGATATGCGGTCTTGAAACCCTCGATAAGCTCAAGGAGCTGCTCTATGGCGATGAGGATCCTTCACAGGTTTACTATAAGGAAAATACGATGCGCGTCGAGCAGGAGAAAAACGGTTATACCCTTGAAATTGCGTTGCCGGGTATCGAACAGGATCAGATACAGCTTACCAAGAAAGGGGATGAATTGAACATTCGTATCGGTAACCATCGAAGAAATCTGGTGCTGCCTCAGGCTCTTGCCGCGCTGAAAACCGCAGGTGCAGAGATGGAGAATGAGGTGCTGCGGATTGCTTTTGAAGAGGAAAACGGTACAAACTTCGGTAAAAAAAGCAAAAAGAGCTGATAAATCAGGATGTATTTTCCGTAAAAGGGTTGACTTTAAGAAAGGATCTTCTTAATCTTAAGTATAATTACTTTACACTTTTTATATATAGCCCCGGTACCATATCCGTTTATCCGGGGAGGAGAGATAACGCATAATGTCTTTTCAGATTGGAGATCCGGTCATATACAAGAAACCGAAAAGCTCACCTCGTCCAGGTCCGAGAGCAAGGCAGGTCTATCCTCTTGAGCATGGAGAGGCATACCATTATGTGGTTGACAAATT
>RRYU01018238.1_pt1 | contig 17928 bp, 20 predicted proteins | sample 2162651 | NCBI WGS metagenome assembly RRYU01 (sample SAMN10267283, study PRJNA491782) | microbial mat metagenome | isolation source: biomat in the production well | place: Japan: Minami-Kanto gas field, natural gas well KTG3 | collected 2017-06 | reverse complement strand
TTATCGGCGTATAGCTTCAGGTCCACGGCTTTGAGTGACGATGTAAGCAGGCTTTTTTTTCCGTTGCTGAAAACCCCGGCTATTTCCGGCTTTTCCATGTTCATCGATTGCCCTTCGAAAGGGTGAGCGAACATGATATTTATCGTCAGCGATGCTTCGTCCCCGCTTTCAATACTATCATTTGACGGGATAAGCATACCGAAATGCGCGTAAGCATTTCCCGGGATGGTAAAGAGGATAAATAGCAATGCCGCGATGCTGACTGGCCGTAGTGTCATGTTTTTTATCTGTTTATGAGGTTTCTTTTTGTGCTTCTAACGTTTGATTTTTGAATTTCTTACCTGATCACGCTCATGACGAGTTCGCCATGGATCATTCCTTTGACGGCAATCAGCCTGTCGGCCAGTTCCTGCAACTCTTGCGCTTTGCCTTTGAGCGTTATGGTTTCGATACAGTTGCTATGATCGAGGTGAACATGCTGGCTGCAGAGCACGAGGTGATGAAAATCATGCTGGATAGCTGTCAGCTTGTTTTGCAGGTCGGATTTGTGATGATCATAAACCAGGACAAGACAGCCGCTCACTTCCCGGTTGCTTTTCCACTGTTCCGTTGTCAGATGTCTGCGGATGAGAAACCGGATAGCCTGAGATCGGTTAGGAAACGTATGACGTTCAACCAGTGTATCCAGTTTGTCGAGCAGTTCATCTTCAAGTGAGACACCGAATCGTTTCATGGATCAGGACTGTTGATGTGTTGAATTGTTGAACTGAACAGGTAATCACATGAAGTCATGCCGCACTCGATGCGGCATCCATCCCGATATATCGGGACCAGCAATGGTTTCCCGTATCAAGCAAGGGAATGACTAATGCAAATAATTCCTTACCCATGAATAACACAGTCTTATATTCTCAATCTTGCCTACTGTCAACTGAAGACTGCTGACTGATTTCTCCTGGCGGGCTTAATCCCTGCTTCTTTTTGCACCACCAGCACGTCGTCATGTATTATTTCCTTGCTGATTACAGGATAAGGTAGCACTTTTTTGGATAAGTTGCTATTTTGTTAACAATTGTTATTTATGTGAATAAGAGAAAACGGGACTGTGCCCGCTTCCTCTTGTGGGGGAAATAATGGGCACCTCTATTTATTTGTTCCGAAGCCCGATTACTGCGTTGGGCGGTGCTCGAAATCCTCATGTACGCCGTGTACACTCCGGTTTTTCCGCTCCGTCCGCCTTGTCCTCGGGCTTCTCACGACAATAAATAGAGGTGCCCTAATGTCTGCCGTGAATGATTAGAGCTGTTTGATGCAACACAAACGGAGAAACTTCACTCCCGGCAGACAGATGTTTCCGTTTTTTACGGCTGCAAGGTTACGCCTACAACGAAGAAAGATGTTTCCAGATCGGGATTGATGATGTAAGAAGCTGAAAAGATATCTTTCGAAACGGTGAGGCCGACATTGACTATATCGAAATCACCATCGGAAGTATAGTCCTCATCTCCCGCACCTACGAATAACGAGGCGTTGTAATCATCTTTGTCGTAGAAGCTATAACCGGCTTCAAAGTATTTCGAGTGGTCGGTATCACTACCGAAGACATTGACGGCGGCCAGCAGGCTGATGTTTTCTGCCTCGAAACCCGCACTGAGTTCCACGACATGACCACCATCCTCGCTCCAGTCAAAGTAATCGTCAAAACCACCGGTCGGAAAAAAGTAGTCGGTGACGGTGAAGCTGAAATTACCGAGCGGCACGGTTACATAAAGATCCGCTTCACTCGCGTCGTCATCACTCAGGTCATATGATCCCCAGGCGCCGACCTCGACCCCGATGCCGGGGAATGTATAGCTCAGCCATGGCTGGGCGGCAATGCCGTCTCCGAACTGTGTGCCTCTCCAGATATACCTGCTCACGACATCTGCCCCGATATCAAACCCTTCGGCTTTGGCTGTTCCGCTGATTCCGCTGAACAGAAGCATGATGCCGAGAATGAGGGTAAAGAATTTGGATGTTTTTTTCATGATTGAACTTCCTTTTTCAAATGTTTATTGAGTGTTGCTATTGGCGGTTCTCCGGAAAACCGTTCCATGGAAGATTTTCCGGAGTTCCATTGTTTATTAGCCGATTGCGTCATTTCCCGTCTCTTCAGTACGTATCCTGATGCATTTCGGCAGATCGAAGACGAAGATCTTTCCGTCTCCGATTTCTCCTGTTTTGGCTCCCTTGACGATGGCTTCGACGGTGTTCTGTTCGAACTCGTCATTGACGCCGATTTCCAGTTTTATTTTTTTCAGGAGGTTGATTTCATTAGGGACCCCTCGGTAGACCTCCGTGTAACCCCCCTGGGCACCGCAGCCCAGAACATTCGTTACGGTCATTTTATAGATTCCTGCTTCAGCAAGGGCGGCTTTGACATCCGTCAGCTTGTGAGGCTGGATCATTGCTACGATGTATTTCATGGTGTTAGATCCGTTTAAAGATTACTGGTTTGAAAATATCTGGAAACCGTGATAGGCTTCTTCCTCATGTTCGGAAATGTCGAGGCCTTTCATCTCGTCTTCTCTGGATACCCTCAAAATACCTGCTGCCTTGAGAATCAGGAAGAGGACGAACATCGCGGCAAATCCCCATAGCGGGATGGCAATCGAGCCGATAATCTGAGCCACGATCGGATGTCCGCCGAAGATTCCGGTTGCGATACCGCCCCAGATTCCGTTGAGGCCATGTACAGGCCATGCACCAACCGGGTCGTCGATTTTGAACATATCGAGCAGCTTGACACCAAGAACAACCAGGACACCGGCAACAGCACCGATTATAAGGGCTTCGTTGAAGGTGACGGAGTCACAGTTTGCCGTTATACCGACAAGACCGCCAAGCAGGCCGTTCAACGCCATGGTCAGGTCAGGTTTTTTAAAGAATATCCATGCAAAGATCATGGCAAATACCGCACCGGCTGCTGCTGCAAGCATCGTGTTGGTTGCGATAATCATAACGATGCTTGTGTTGTCCGCACCTGCAATTGCAAGTTGACTGCCGGGGTTGAAGCCGAACCATCCGATCATCAGGATGAAAACGCCAAGAGTACTCATGGCCAGATTGTGACCGGGAAGTGCGTTCGGAGAGCCATCGGGATTGAAGCGTCCGATCCGTGGGCCGAGGACGATTGCTGCGGCAAGACCCGCAAAACCTCCAAGCCCATGAACAACCAGTGACCCGGCGAAATCATAGAAGCCGAGTTCGTTCAACCAGCCGCCGCCCCATTTCCAGAAGCCGCTGATCGGGTAGATCAAGGCGGTGATAACCGCGGAATAGACCAGGTAAGCCTGGAACTTCATTCTTCCTGCGACAGCGCCGGAAACAATGGTTGCAGCAGTTGCGGCAAAGGCTACCTGAAAGAGAAAGTCAACAGCCGGGTGGAGATTGCCTCCCACAGCTTCCGGTGCATCCATGCCGACACCAAAACCGCCGAACCCGAACCAGCCTCCTGTAAAGGCATCTCCCGGATACATCAGTCCGTATCCTATGAAATAGAACAGAATGACGCCGAGTGAAAGATCCATCAGGTTCTTGAACAGGATATTGACCGTGTTTTTTGCCGAGTTCAACCCCGATTCAACCATGGCGAATCCGGCCTGCATAAACAGAACAAGGACGGCTGCGATAAAAAGGAACATGTTGTCAATGGCATAAGCATTGATGCCTCCTACATCAACACTCTCGGCGGCAAGCAGGGGCGGCCCGGGAAGTATTCCCGATGCCAGCAAGCCACATGAGGCCAGGCCGAGTGTTTTTACTAAAGATTTCATTCGTGTTTGTTTTAGTGTTGTTAAATGATTCAGGTTATTTGTTCGCTTTTCATAAAATTCTTAGGTAAAAATCTGTTACTAATATAAATTTTTAATAAAAAAATACAAATGGGTAAGAATTTTTTATGAATAAATCTTTTTATGCTTAAAAAAATAAGGCAGTCAGTCTGCGGTGGGATTTGCCGGTTGTGTTCAAAGCTCTTTCGTTGTAACTTTTCAGCGGTACTGTTACCGTTACGGATATTTGAAAAACCTGAATAATTTCTTGGCTACCTATACCCTACAGCTGATAAGCCACGTTGATGAGTGCCGGACGCTTCACGATTATCTCGTTGTGTTGGCTGAACGCGAAGAGTTCAGTCAGGAATTTCTCTATGAACTTGAGCTGGTCGTCAAGGAAGCCTTCGTCAATGCGGTAAGGCATGGCAACTCAGGGAATGAAGCTGCCACGGTCAATTTGCGTGTCGAGTCTCTTCGTGAGGATAGCGGAAGAATCCTGCTTATAGAGGTTGCCGATTCCGGAAAAGGTTTTGCGATTCATGAGATTGATAATCCGACAGCACCCTCATTACTCATGAAGTCCTCGGGCCGGGGAGTTTTTCTCATGCGTGCCTTTGCCGAGATTATCGGACAGGAGAGGGATGAGGAGGGGTGGCGGTTAAGGCTGAAGATGAGACCGTATTAAATTATAGAAGCCGGAAGTAAGAATTCAGAAGCCGGCCAGGGAAATGACTAATGACTATTTACTATTGAGTAATGGCAGAGGGAAAAAGGCAAAGACGTGAATCGTAAATAGTGATTGGTGAATAGAGATGAGCTTCAGAAAAGGTCTGGTTTGCGATAGGGCGAGTGAATGAAACGGCGAAGGGACGATGAAAAAAAGGAAAGAGACAAGAGCAAAAAGACGGTTAATAATGTACGTTTGAGCAAGTTGTAGGGGCGAAAAATTTTTCGCCCTTTCTCCGGCATCAAACACATCAACAACTCAACATTTCAACAACTCAACGGATTTACTTTATGACCATACAAAACAGTCCGGCTTGGAAGGCATTGGCGTTGCATAAACAGGAAATCAAAGGGCTGCATATGCGGGAGCTCTTTGCCGGAGATGCAGAGAGGCTTGAGTGCTTCTCAGTCCGAACAGGCGACCTGTTTCTCGATTATTCGAAAAACAGGGTGACCGGAAAAACCGTCGAGCTTTTAACATCTCTTGCAGAGGAAGCCGGGGTTGCCGCTTATCGGGAAAAAATGTTTGCCGGAAGTAAAATTAATTTCACCGAGCAGAGGGCTGTTCTTCATACCGCGCTTCGCCAGCCTGAAAGTTTTCGTATGCAGCTTGACGGGCAGACGGTCGGATGCGATATCAGAGAGGTGCTTTCCCAGATGAGGCATTTTTGCGATCTCATTCTTTCCGGTGAGTGGAAAGGCTATAGCGGAAAGGCAATTACCGACGTGGTCAACATCGGTATCGGCGGTTCGGATCTCGGGCCCTATATGGTGACCGAGGCGCTCAAACCGTTTGCGAATGGAGCGATCAGGGTGCATTTCGTGTCCAACATCGACGGAACGCATGTCAGTGAAGCGCTGCAGGGACTCGATGCTGATACGACGCTCTTCATCATAGCTTCCAAAACATTCACTACCCAGGAAACCCTGACGAACGCGCATACGGCAAGACGGTGGTTTCTCGATAAAGCAGTCGATGAATCGTTCGTCGCCCGGCATTTTGTTGCGGTATCGACCAACCGGGAGAAAGTCGAAGAGTTCGGTATCGATTCCCGGAACATGTTCCGTTTCTGGGACTGGGTAGGAGGACGTTATTCCTTATGGTCTTCCATAGGTCTTTCCATCGCGCTCTATATTGGATTCGACAGGTTCAGCGAGCTGCTCGCCGGGGCTCATGCGATGGACGAGCATTTTCTTTCGGCGCCCTATGAAAAGAACATACCGGTTCTGCTGGCTCTCCTCGGTATCTGGTACAACAACTTCTTCGATGCGCATTCCCACGCGGTGATTCCTTATGACCAGTACCTTCATCGTTTACCGGCTTACCTCCAGCAGCTCGACATGGAGAGTAACGGTAAACGGATAGACCGTGAGGGTAATGAGGTTCCGTATGCAACCGGCCCGGTTATCTGGGGTGAACCGGGCACCAATTCGCAGCATGCCTTCTTCCAGTTACTCCATCAGGGGCCTAACATTATTCCCGCTGACTTTATCGTTCCTTTGAAAAGCCAGAATCCGGCAGGAGAGCATCACGACATCCTGCTTGCCAACTGTTTCGCTCAGACCGAAGCGTTGATGCGCGGAAAAACAGCGGAAGAGGCGGAAAAAGAACTGAGAGATTCAGGTATGCCTGAAGAAAGGATTGCCGAGCTGCTTCCTCATAAACTCTTTCCCGGCAACCGCCCGACCAATACGCTCGTTTTTTCGGAAATCAACCCCTACAATCTCGGCAGCCTGATAGCGATGTACGAACACAAGGTGTTCGTGCAGGGAGTAATCTGGGGGATCAACTCATTCGATCAGTGGGGTGTCGAGCTCGGCAAGCAGCTTGCCAAAGCCATCCTGCCGGAGATACAGGGTGATGCAGATGCCGTGTCGCACGACTCGTCGACCAACGGATTGATTAACCTCTACCGCCAGCATAGGAAGAGCGACAGCGATTGTTGAATCATGTGGGGTAATATTCCCCACACTTGCGGTGGGGATCTTTATTCGTTTTTTGTAGGGGTCGGCCTATGTGCCGACCCGTTGTGTCAGGATAATTGCGGTTATTGGATGACGCTATTTTAACGTTCCCGGATAAACTCACCGATATTCGGGCTTTTAAACACCGTATTCTTATCGTCGATCAGAATGAAGGCAAGTGAAGGGTCCTGCTCGATAATGCGCAGGGCCTTTTCATGTCCGAGTATAAAAAATGCCGTGGCGTAGGCATCGGCTTTTGCCGGATCTTCCGAAAAAACCGTGACACTTTTTATTCCTTGTGCCGGGTAGCCGGTTTTCAGGTCGATGATGTGGTGGTATCGGGTGCCTTCGTGCACGAAATAGCTTTCATAATCACCGCTCGTCGCGATGCCGCAGGCTTTCACGACGCTGAAAGCAAGCAGCGGTTTCTTTTGCCTCGTATCGGGATCTTTGATCCCTGAGGTCCATCTTCGATTACCCTTTTTCCCCTTGACATAGAGGTCTCCACCTGCATTGATGATATAATCAGCAATACCATACTCTTCCAGCACTTCGCCTGCCCGGAACGCAGCATACCCTTTCGCAATACCGCCGAAGCCGATTTCCATTCCTTTCTTTTTCAGGAACAGAGTGCTCTGCAGCGTATCGAGCTCGATCTGTTTGTAATCAACCTGGCTCAACGCAGCACGAATGCTGTCAGGAGAAGGCAGGGAAGTGCGTTCTTTCACATTCCACAGCCTGCCGATCGGCTTGAACGTCACGTCGAATGCACCCTCCGTAACCTCAGCAATGTCCAGCGCCTTTTGTGTTACCGTTACAACCGCCTCGGGAACCTTAACCCTTTTTTTTCCAGCATACCGATTAACCTCTGAAACCGGACTCGCCGGCTGCCACTCACTCAGCTCCGACTCCAACTCCGCAATCTTTCTAAACGCCACATCAAACGCAACCTCTGTTTTTTCCTTTGCATCACCTTCCGCCACAGCCTTGATCTTCATCACCGTTCCCATCATTACCTTTTCCTGCTCGTATATGCGCAGGTCGTTGTTCTCGCCGGAGCAGGCGAGGAGGGTGAGAAAAAGTATGAGAACTCTCAAAATAGATAGTGTACGTGTGCGCATGCTTTGTTTAACGCTTACGTATTTAGAGGATGCATGAAGCCCAATATATGAAGAAGAGAGGCGCAGTGAAACGGTATGGTGACTTATCGGTGGTAAGACGGTGTTCAGTTCTGGGGATATGCTGTTTTTTCAGGAGAAAGTCTCGAAAAATCATGAAAATAACAGTTGAGTATTATAATTATGCGTATGCCGTATAAGCATGCTAATAGGCATCAAAATATGCTATTCTCGCCGACAAATCCAGACATTTGTTGGGGATCAAAGCAAAATATTGGTAAATTTTGATGAAAATCAAGAGGAATGCGTAGTACAGATAATAAATAATGTTAGCCGCTAGGAGGCGCCATGCCCTTGACTCAACTCTATCAGCAAGCCAAGTCTCAGTGGTGCAAGTCCTCGCGCTTCAAGGTCAGAATCCAGTCAGCTTCGTTTCTGGCACGACTATCCATGATGGCACGATAGTCCTGACTTTTGCCCATTGCGTAGTTCCTGGCATGCAGATGTCGATTGCAGATCCTGCAAACCCAGGGCAGGCAGTCTTTGGCAACGTAATCTTCGCTGATCCGAATGCTGACATTGCCCTTCTGCAATTCCCAAATCAGATCGGTTCTGCAGCCGCGCTCTCCAACTGTGCGCAGGTGGCGATCGGAAACGGTGCCTTTGTTGTTGGCTTCCCCATGGGGATTGTCGAGAAGACCTTGCTGTCCGCACACATTGCAAGCATGACGGCAGACAGTTTGCGAATTGATGCGTCTGTGAACCATGGTAATAGCGGCGGTCCCTTATTCGATCTACAGGGCAATCAGATTGGGGTGGTGAATGCTAAGCATGGGTCCCTTTCCCAGATAAAGAATGCCCAACCAATGGCAATGATGAGCATTGGGGGCATCGATCCAGTCAAGGCTATCCAATTGCTGATTGAGGAGATGCAGAAGAACTTGAACCTTGGGATAGGCTACGCTATCAAGAACGATGTCATTAAAGGGCCTACATCCTATATTGGTGCAAGCATTCCATGAAAGCGGCTAACAAGTCGCTCGAGCGGACGCGGCTTCGCCGCGCCACTCAGCTTTGACGTTATACGAAATAGATAAAGATATGAAATACAATCTTGACGGTAGAATCTTTCAATCAATTGAAAATACAGAAAACGGTGAAGTAAGTTCGGAAACCCTTTTCCACTATCACCAAGACGGAGAAATGATTTCAGCAGAATATTCTGGCGGTAACATAGTTAAAGGGCATCTTTTGGGGAAAATGAATGAAAATGGAAACCTAGAATTTACCTACCATCACATTAATCAACATGGAAAATTGATGATTGGCAAATGTACTTCGGTGCCAACCATATTGCCAGATAACAGATTGCAGTATTCAGAAAATTGGCAGTGGATTTCAGGCGATAAATCGTCTGGAAAGTCGACAATTGTGGAAATTGATAACGTATAACAAATGCATCCACCGGAGTTCCCCCGCCGCTCCTTCATCGCTCTGGGGTAACCCAGTGATGCTGGTGTTGGACATATACATAAGATAAAAATATGGAATATTTAGAAGGTGGCCGGTTCGGCAGAATCACAAAACATTTAAGAAAGCAAGGGTATGAAAAAGAGATGGAGGACATCCTCTATGATTCTAAAAACTTCCTCAAACTCAAAAAGCCCGAACAAACAAAATATGTTGAAACTGTGATGGGCAGAATGGATAAAAGCATTGGCAAAGATAATGCTGAAAAAGTGTTAATTGAATGTGGCGTACAGTGTTGTGGGAAATCGTGGTCGGGTTTTGTAAGACGTATTTGGAATCAATCTGAGTCAATAAACGACTTTTTTATTAAGTTGAATGAGGAAGAGGAAAAATATAATACTCAATTCACTTATGATCCAAACAGAAACACAATTGCTGTTGAAAGAAGTAAATGTGTATGTGGTTTAATAAATAAAGGAAAGCCTTTTAAAACGCATAAAGGCTACTGCAAGTGCAGTATTGGTCATATGTCTGTTTTCTTCAATACAGTATTCAACGTCAAAGAAATTCAAATTAAACAATCAATCTATTCCGGTTCTGATACATGCAAATGGCATATCCAATTGAACGAATTTGCCCAACAATAGCATTCAGACCGATAGCCCCCACCGCTCGTTCCTCACTATGGAGTCTGCGGCTGATGCAGGCGTTAGGTGTCATGTTCATTCGGGATTACCAGCCTTCTGACCAGAAAGCCATCGATGCTATCCAGGTAGAATCTCAAGTAGATCTTGATGCAGCTACCCCGCCAGGATATTTTGACGATTTATCAGATATTCGCTCTGCCTTTTGCAAAGGAAAATTTATAATCGTCGAGATTGATAACGAGGTGGCGGGGTTTGGCGGGCTTCTGCCTTCAGGTGAAATAGTTCGCATGAGGGTGGCAATACGCCATCGCAGAAAGGGATTAGCACGAGCCATTCTCTCTCAACTTTTGTGTTCAGCTTGCGATCTTGGCATGAAATCTGTTCACCTTCATACATTACAAGAACAAGTATCCGCACAGGTTCTTTACACCAACTTTGGGTTCATTGAAACCAGCCGAGGTGAGCTCCACGGAAACAAGGTGGTCAGCTATGAGCTCACCTTATAGCAAGTTGACGCTTAACAAATCGTTGCAGCAGACTGCCGAAGTTGTCATGCGTTTTGCACGTTACGCTTCCGCAAAACCTTTGCCAACTCCGTCAGCTCCTGAATTCCGGTGTTATGTGTTGCGGGAGTTTACAAGAACAAAAAGGAGTCAGTATGGCGACAACATTAGAGTTGGCAACAATCGAAGATGCTGAACAACTCAAATCAATCAGTGTTCAAGCATTCACGAATGATTTTGAGCAATATGGCTCGTATCCACCGGGTATAGAGTCACTTGATTGGCATAAGTCAGCAATTGAGAAAGGGCACTATTATAAAATTATATACGGTAATGAAGTCGCCGGTGGTATATGCGTCATTCATTCTCCAAACAACCAAATTGAAATAAAGTACTTTTTCATTTCCGATAAATTTCAAAACAAGCGTATCGGTTCGGCAACTATGGAGTTAATTGAAAAACAATATAGTGATGCTCAAGTTTGGACTCTTGTAACGCCCTGCAAAGCTTATAAAAATCACCACTTCTATGAAAAATTTGGCTATTCAAAAGTTGGTGAAATTCAACCCGACCTAAATAATCCTTTTAAACTGTTTGAATATCAAAAAAAAATGGTGAAATAACACATAACAAAGTGTTTAAGACGCAAATGACACAAGCAGTAATTCTGTAATTTTTGTGCTCATCGGTTTAATGTTTTTTCTGATCAATGAATATGTTTTGAGTTATTCTGGTTACGAACAACGGATTCCCGGTTCAGTACCCATTGAAATCTCGAGGCAGGTATCACAGGCGTGCGATGTCATCGGACGCCACTTGGCATCGACACTACAGGTAATACATTTGTACGGTTCCGCGCTTGATGGAGGTCTGAAGCCATATAGCGACATTGATTTGCTGGTTACCATGGATGCACGGCCTGATGAAACTACCCGACAGGCTCTTCTGCTTGATTTGCTGAAGGTTTCGGCGCCACCCGGCAAAAGCGAGGCATTTCGAGCTCTGGAGGTCACCGTTGTTGTACAAACCGAGGTAGTACCTTGGCGTTATCCGGCCAGACGAGAACTGCAGTTCGGGGAATGGCTGCGGAAAGATATTCTTGCAGGTATCTTCGAGCCCGCTGTCATGGATTCTGATCTGGCGCTCCTGTTGATGAATGCAAGGCAGCACAGTCTCCCCTTGACGGGCCCAGCGGCTGAGGAGTTTTTCGACCTGGTGCCTAAAGGTGATTTTTTTAGGGCGCTCGCCGACATCCTGAAGCAGTGGGAGTCACCCCCGGACTGGGCTGGTGATGAGCGGAATGTGGTACTCACATTGGCCCGTATATGGTACAGCGCCGTAACAGGAAAGATTACGCCTAAGGACATCGCTGCTGACTGGTTGATGGAGCGTTTACCCGTCGAACATCAATCCATATTGTTTGAGGCTTGGCAAGCCTATCTTGGTTACGGCGAAGACCATCTTGCCTCGCGTGTAGACCAGACGGCAAAATTTATTCTTTTTGTGAAATCCGAAATTGTTGACTTGCTTAATGCTAATACCAATGATGTCTAACAAGCACATTCAGTTGACGGCCCCTGCAGTTTTGGGTTTACACTTTGCCCAATGGTCAAGCTGGTTTTACTGCTTCACTCGGGATACAGCGTGGGCCGCAGCTGATTTTGCCGTTCGGCATTGAACTGAAGGAGTTAAAATTCATGGAAGATGTTTTGGAAACGGCAAAAAAAATAAAAGAGGAAGCTTGGTCTGTCATTGAAGAGACCGATGTAATCAATCATTGGGCTTCTATTGGGGCAACCATTAATCTTGTGGGATCACTTAAAACAGGCTTGCTGATAAATAATCGGGACATCGATTTTCATATTTATACAAACCCATTCAATCTTTCCGATAGCTTTTTAGCGATATCCAGACTTGCAGAAAACAAGCGTATTAAGACCGTTAGTTACTCAAACTTGCTGGAGGCTGGAGATAAATGCATTGAGTGGCATGCTTTTTATGATGATCAGAATGGAAATTCATGGCAGATAGACATGATTCATATATTAAACGAGTCACCCTATGCAGGTTATTTTGAGAATGTGACTGAACGTATTTCTAAAGTTTTAACGAAAGAGACACGTGAGGCAATTCTTCGGATAAAAAAAGCAATTCCAATCGATGAAAAAGTTATGTCTATTGAAATATACAAAGCTGTAATTGAGGATGGTGTTCGCAATTTGGAGGCGTTTTGGCGATGGAAGAAACAAAATCCAAATGAGGGTATTATTACATGGGTGCCATAGAAAAACAGCCGAACAAAACACTTGCGACGGGTGCACAAAAAACTCGTACCGTTGAAACAAGGCGCTTATACCTGCTCCAGAAAGTATAAATGGAAACAATAAACAACATTGAACTTGCCGACGAATCTATTTTCCCGGATGAGCAAGTATTGAAAACCTTACTGGGGAAGTCTTATGTCCCCTATTGTGAGTTGCTGGACCTCTATGACCGTTACCAAATGCAATGCGAATGGAGATACTATAAAGACGGCAAGGCTTGGCTGTGTAAAGTCCAGAAGAAAAAGAGGACAATTGTATGGATGTCTGCCTGGAAAGGTTACATGCAGGCGACGGTCTACTTCCCGGAAAGACTTATAGAGCAGGTATATACGCTTCCTATCGATAAGGAGACAAAAGAGCGGTTCAAGAAAACCAAGAATGTAGGTAATTCAACACCATGCATCTTTGAGATACGGGATAATCATGTTCTTAAGGATATAGACATTGTAGTGCAATTCAAAATCAAGGCGAAGTAATAGAGAAATCGTCGGGATAGACGTTTCATCGTCGGAGTTTGCCTTTGCTTTTGTTTTTTTGCCGTGCTTGCCTGCCTGCTTTTTTGCTTCTCAACTCGAAACACTTGGCGGGATTATTTTCGAACGAAAGAAGTTTGTGTTTGGAGATTTTATTATAGGGTGTCCACTAAATCCTATATCAATAATGTTAGCTTTTTAAAGGGGTTGTCTTTTGAAATACAATATATTTGAAAATAGTAGGAATGTATCATTCATACTGTTTCTGTTAGGTAGTATAGGACTTATTTTAGTAGTGATTTTTGATGGGCTGTACTGGCGCACAGGTGTTTTTGCGGAAGGATGGCCGGATTTTACCCTTGGTCATTTAATTCGTAGCATAATAATTTTTGTTTCTGTTCTTGGTCTATTTTTGAGCATGGTTCGAAGCAGTAAAGCGAAGTTGGTCGTAGATGAAGACAAATGGATGCCTTTAGGGCTATCAAGTATATTAGGGTCATTGTCTGCCTCAGTAATTATTTTATTTACATTTATCCTTAAGCCATCAGTTTTTAGCGCCCTGTCTTTAGAAGATGGCCCAATAGAATGGGGTGCCTTCCTGTTACTTTTTTGCAGCTGCATCATCATTGCAATTGCATTCTCAAAAAGCCGTAATGTTTTGAGCATTTCAAATGCCACTCAAGTATCTCTTGCTCTTTTGTCATTCATTTTTTTTGTGATAGCAATGGAAGAGGTTTCGTGGTTTCAAAGAGTGTTAGATATTGAAACGCCAAAAATGTTTGGTCGTAATGCTCAGAATGAAATGAATTTACATAACTTTGCTACAAATTATGTTGAAAATATATACTATTTCGGTGCATTTTTATTCTTGGTTGTATTGCCATTCATTCGCAGATTTTTCCCATCTGCATCAAGCAATAATTATCTGAGAGTGTTTGTGGCTCCTCCCTTTATTGCTGTTGTTGGTTCAATTGCTTGCGCTTATAATTTTGATATGTGGAATATTGTTTTTACTCAAATAGCATTTTTTGGTGGCGTAATTGTTTTATTTATATTTGCGATATTCAACAAGAATAAAGATGAACAATATATAATATTGTTTGCAATATTTATTATTGTTATCACTCAAATTCTTTTCCTGGTTAATGGTGTAAATTTTTCTCGTTTATGGGAGGTTACAGAATACAAAGAGTTTTTTATTTCACTGGCATTTTTTATGTATTCTTTGAGTGTGTTGAATAATATTAATCGAGTTTCTTTACATGAAAAAAGCTGACAAATGCATGCACTTGGATAGCAAAAATCGCCGCTCGTTTCTCGCTCTGCTTTTTGCTGCCGGTGATGCGAAGCGTTGGCTTCCATTGGGCAGTTAGACATGCCAAAATTGAATTTCAGAACTTGTGCTTTGTTGTTTGTGGTTGCAATAACGATGCATAATATCGAGGAAGCTCTTTTCCTTCCTTCGTGGTCTAATCCGGTCGGGATAGACGTTTCATCGTCGGAGTTCACCTTTGCTGTTGTATTCCTTACCGCACTTGCTTACCTATCTTCTTACTTTTCAATTCGAAGTGGGAAAAAGGGGCTTTGGACATATTTTTTCACGGGATACGCTTTAGCAATGTTCCTGAATGTATTTTTTCCCCATGTATTGACTTCTATCCTGGTGCAAGAATATGCTCCGGGTACAGGAACCGCTGTTTTGATGGTGCTACCGACCGCATCGCTGGTGCTATATAAATCGATTCAGGGTGGGTATGTTGACAGAAAAAGGTTCTATGTCACTGGGCCTATTGTTGTGTTAACCATGGCTGCCAGTGTCCCGTTGTTGTTCGCGATATGGCGAGCGTTCGGAGGCTAACAAAGCAATCTACCCGACTTCTCGGGTGAGTGTGGCGTTAGACGCAATCAGGAATCCAAATGAAGACAGGAAGAGCATTTTTGAAAGATTGCACCTTTATGGTTGGGGGACTATTTCACATTAGTCTGACAATCAGCGTGTGTCTGACGTTTTTGGGAGTGTCTTCTACAGCTTCAGCGACGTCACCATGCTCCTATCCTGATCTATTCGAGGAAATAGTCGAGATCGTCGAGGAACATTTTTATGATCCTGCTCAGATTAATCAGGATTTCCCGTCCATCAAAGATGCTTATCGCAAACAGCTACCGCAAATTTCTAACCGGAAGGCATTTTCCACCTTTGTGAATGCCATGCTTCGGGAGTTGAACGCCTCTCATACCTATTATTTAACACCGGAGGATTATGAGTATTATCAGTTAGCCGCTTTATTTTTTAAGACTCCAGACATTGGAGCTTTGTTTCAAGGCCAGGACGTGCTGTATCCGACAGTCGGTATTATGACCCAATCTTTCAAAGAACGGGTATTTGTCGTTTCTGTCCTTTCCGGAAGCATTGCCGAAAAGGCCGGACTGTTGAAAGGCGATGAGATCTTGTCTGTCAATGGAAGCCCTTATACACCTATCGCCTCTCTACGCTCGTTTGTAGGAGCCGATGTCTCGTTTGAAATCAGAAGACAGGAGCAGGCCAAGCCGTTCAAAATCGTTATGAAACCGGTTCTTGTCAATCCCAAACAAGAAATGCTGGATGCACAAAAAGCCAGCGTCCGTATTATTCAACGAGCGGGGATGCACATCGGCTATATTCACATTTATTCCTATGCGGGAGACGAGTACCATAAGGAATTACTCGATGCATTCGTATGGGGAGCGTTAAAAAAAGCGGATGCCTTAATCATTGACTTACGGTATGGCTTGGGGGGAGCATGGCCGTATTATCTCAATATTTTTAATCGGAATATTCCGATCCTTGAGATGATTGACAGGGATGGAAGGAAAACCACTGTCGATTCGCAATGGAGAAAACAGGCCGCCTATTTAGTGAATGCGTTTAGCCGAAGCGGAAAAGAATTACTGGCATTCGGTGCCAAGAAATATCACATGGCAACCGTAATCGGAGAACGGACACCGGGGCAGACTCTCGGAGGACGTCTATTTCCCTTGTCCAATAACGATATGCTCTTTCTTGCTGTGCAGAGTTCTCGCATTGACGGAGTCAATTTGGAAGGGGTAGGTGTTGCGCCAGATATTGAAGTCCCGTTTGATATTCGGTATTGCTCTGGACACGATGTGCAACTTGAAAAGGCTGTTGAGTATCTTATCGATGAACTCTCGAATGAGAACAAACATGTTAAGTGATCAGCTGCGAACTACCAGTCGCTCAAGATTATTGCAACCTAAGTTGAGCGATTGTTGAGCATGCTGTAGATGCAAGGCACAGGGGACGCCGCTGTAGTGGACTACCGCAAGTCACCTGTAACGAAGCAGATGCAGCATGACCGACAATCCCATAGGGTTTCAACATATGCGATTTTTCTGCATTATGGTCGCACAACCCATCGGGTGAGATGTTCGCTGTAAGAAAATTCGGCATAACGCATTATATAGTATAAATTTGACAGCATTAAGCATTTGTTGAAACGATCAACTTAGGTGCAAACAAACCTCAAGGAGTAAACGCATGCATGCCCTCATTGTTATTGCTCATCCAAATCCAAAGTCACTGACACATAGTATTGCATCGCAGATCGTTAAAGGGATATCTGCCGCTGACAAAGATAACACTTCAGAAATTGCTGATCTTGCCGCCGAAGGGTTTGATCCCTGCTTTACAACGCAAGATATTTCCATTCTGCATAGAGAAGCTGATCCCACCCCCGATATTGTTGCCGAACAGGAAAGAGTCAGCCGCGCTGACGCACTTGTGCTGGTTCACCCTGTTTATTGGTGGTCGTTTCCGGCTTTGTTAAAGGGATGGATCGATCGTGTTTTCACAAACGGTTGGGCTTATGATGACGATTCCAGTGACAGGCTTGTTAAAAAGATGCAACATTTGCCTGTTCATATTGTCTCCATTGCAGGGGCGGATATGCGTACTTACGCGAGACATGGATATTACGGTGCGATGAAAACACAGATTAATCACGGTATTTTCGATTATTGCGGCGCACCGGTTTTAACATCTGAACTACTTTTTCAATCGGACCCTGATGCTTGCCTAAAATCCGGAGAAGTTATAGGTCAAAAACTGTTTGCCTTTTCGGGTTCAAAAAAAAAATGGTGACAGGAGACATCTTATAGTGAAATCTCCAAATAGAATTTTTTGACGCATGAGCCTTTGGGAGCTCTTCAAAAGCGGCGATGCCCTAAACAAAAAAAACAGTTTATTTTTTTGCGTTTACGCAAAAACCACTTACCTTGCGGTTAAGGCGACATCCTCCAGCTGCACAAGCCATTACCCCAGCAGTAAATAAAATTAAGCTGTTCATCATTCTCATTATCGATGGGTGATGAAAAATGTCAGCAGAAGCAGTTCATCGAATTGTAGTGGACCGGAAGATTCACGGTCCAAAAAGGTTTTTCCATACGGAACAGCTCTGTAGATCAACGTTGACCAATATACACAATTAGCAATCGTACTGATTTCGCAGTCAACAGCGATTAAAAGATTTGAGGAACAAAAAATGTGTTCGACGTTCAGCAGATTAAAGAGTGAATGATTAATTAATCAGATTCCTATCAATCAAAATGGAGATCAAACCATGAGCAAATATCTTGTAGCCTTGTACAACGACACAGATGAAAAAATTCGTTTCATCAACACAGAACATCGGAAAGATGATCAGGAGTTATCAGAACAATCAATGTTCACAACAAAAGTGCACTTCAACATTCCCGATAATAGCGATTCATCAAAATATTTTAATCAGCATCACATGGAACTGCAACAACAAGATGGCACGCCCATTTTCAGTTTCTGGGATAATGACGATGCTGAATACGTAATGTTTTACTGCAATGGGACGGATTGGG
>RRYU01005371.1_pt1 | contig 17956 bp, 13 predicted proteins | sample 2162651 | NCBI WGS metagenome assembly RRYU01 (sample SAMN10267283, study PRJNA491782) | microbial mat metagenome | isolation source: biomat in the production well | place: Japan: Minami-Kanto gas field, natural gas well KTG3 | collected 2017-06 | reverse complement strand
CCTCATTCGACTCGTGGTTGAGTACTGAAAGGAGGGGTGCATATCCGGCGTGTGCATTACCAGGTCGTTTCGCCTCATTCGACTCGTGGTTGAGTACTGAAAGTGGACAGGGATATGGACTGGTGGTTGAAGTGCCTCGTTGTTTCGCCTCATTCGACTCGTGGTTGAGTACTGAAAGGCGGGAACAGGCGTACATCAGCATCGATATCATCGCGTTTCGCCTCATTCGACTCGTGGTTGAGTACTGAAAGGTTGGCGACCCTGGACACGCCCGAAGAGCGTCAGGGTTTCGCCTCATTCGACTCGTGGTTGAGTACTGAAAGGTTTTACAGGGTTATAGCTTAGATGATTATCTCGCATGTGTTTCGCCTCATTCGACTCGTGGTTGAGTACTGAAAGGAACCGAGAATCCCGTTTAGGAAATTGCCGCACCCGCCGTTTCGCCTCATTCGACTCGTGGTTGAGTACTGAAAGTGGTTCCTCGGTGTTCTTGGGTTAGCGTTCTCTGGCCTGTTTCGCCTCATTCGACTCGTGGTTGAGTACTGAAAGTTAGACTCGCGTAATCCTAACATACGTGCGAGTCTCCGTTTCGCCTCATTCGACTCGTGGTTGAGTACTGAAAGTCGGGTCAGCTACCCGTAATGAACGCAAGTCGCTCTCGTTTCGCCTCATTCGACTCGTGGTTGAGTACTGAAAGTCTGGCCAGACAGCCAGGCCACCGGCGCGACCGCAGCGTTTCGCCTCATTCGACTCGTGGTTGAGTACTGAAAGCTCGGCGCTCGTCTTGTAGGCGAAAAATCCGCTTGAGTTTCGCCTCATTCGACTCGTGGTTGAGTACTGAAAGAAATGGTACTACCAACGCCAGAGCCAGCAGCACCAGGTTTCGCCTCATTCGACTCGTGGTTGAGTACTGAAAGGGCCAGGGTGTTGCATCAGGCTTGAAAACTCATCTATGTTTCGCCTCATTCGACTCGTGGTTGAGTACTGAAAGTAAAGCGTGCGCGTGCGCTGCTGGTATCTGGCAAGGCGTTTCGCCTCATTCGACTCGTGGTTGAGTACTGAAAGATTTATACGCAACTCTTGACAGGTACACCGGGCATTTTTGTTTCGCCTCATTCGACTCGTGGTTGAGTACTGAAAGTTGGCTTGCTTTTCGGCCTGGCTGCTGCTGGCTCTGGTTTCGCCTCATTCGACTCGTGGTTGAGTACTGAAAGCTTGCTAGTACGATCACTCGCCAGATACGAGTCTATCGTTTCGCCTCATTCGACTCGTGGTTGAGTACTGAAAGGTGCTTGACAACCACGATTTGCCGGTTCTTGCAGCGTTTCGCCTCATTCGACTCGTGGTTGAGTACTGAAAGGAACAGGCTATCGCTCGAACCGTAAGAATACCTGATAGTTTCGCCTCATTCGACTCGTGGTTGAGTACTGAAAGAAGCTCGGCTTGAGAACAACGAGAAACCACAACGGCGGTTTCGCCTCATTCGACTCGTGGTTGAGTACTGAAAGTCTCTCCATCAACCGACCCGTTACTATTCCACGCCAGTTTCGCCTCATTCGACTCGTGGTTGAGTACTGAAAGATCCTATTGTAAAGGAAAGAAGGCTGTTATGAGTATTTCGCCTCATTCGACTCGTGGTTGAGTACTGAAAGAGATGCTCTCGGCAACTGTCTGAATCACTGCAATGAGTTGTTTCGCCTCATTCGACTCGTGGTTGAGTACTGAAAGCCAGGAGAGAGGTAATGGTGGTTCGCCGCAGGTCGTGGTTTCGCCTCATTCGACTCGTGGTTGAGTACTGAAAGTGGCAATCTTCAGTGCGGTATACGTCTTGCCACTGGTTTCGCCTCATTCGACTCGTGGTTGAGTACTGAAAGTCGAGTTCGAGGGCCACGCGCACGCCTGGCCAGGCGTAGTGTTTCGCCTCATTCGACTCGTGGTTGAGTACTGAAAGCTCCTCTTTATGCGATTGTCTGTTTGCATTATACACGTGTTTCGCCTCATTCGACTCGTGGTTGAGTACTGAAAGCCACCCACATAATGCGCGTTGCCCCTGTTGGGTACGCCGTTTCGCCTCATTCGACTCGTGGTTGAGTACTGAAAGAGCGTCTGCGCTATTAACACGTCGCCACGTGGCTCTGGTTTCGCCTCATTCGACTCGTGGTTGAGTACTGAAAGAACCAATACCGTCCAGAATGCTATATCCCCAAGCGAGAGTTTCGCCTCATTCGACTCGTGGTTGAGTACTGAAAGGCGCGTCGTGCGGATGATCACAACGCGGCGCGTCTCTGTTTCGCCTCATTCGACTCGTGGTTGAGTACTGAAAGGCGCAAGAACATTGACACGGCCAAACGCGAGTTGCGTGTTTCGCCTCATTCGACTCGTGGTTGAGTACTGAAAGAGTGCCTGGGCCACACGGTGCAACGTAGTCAACCCCGTTTCGCCTCATTCGACTCGTGGTTGAGTACTGAAAGATACTCTCTACTCCTTACTTATTCAAAAAATGAACTACGTTTCGCCTCATTCGACTCGTGGTTGAGTACTGAAAGTATCACGACTATCGCTACTACATACAGGTAGTAGAGTTTCGCCTCATTCGACTCGTGGTTGAGTACTGAAAGATGCCACAGCATTGCGGCTGTGGAATGGCGATGTAGGTTTCGCCTCATTCGACTCGTGGTTGAGTACTGAAAGGCACTACGCGATACCATAACTCTCTCCGGTGGACGACGTTTCGCCTCATTCGACTCGTGGTTGAGTACTGAAAGGGTTATGAACTCAGCCGTTCCAGACTGCGCACCCACGTTTCGCCTCATTCGACTCGTGGTTGAGTACTGAAAGGTTCAATCAGGTTTGTTTTACACACCTGAACCAACCGTTTCGCCTCATTCGACTCGTGGTTGAGTACTGAAAGTAGGGTTTCGGTAGAACCAAATGGTTCTGCTGCAACGGTTTCGCCTCATTCGACTCGTGGTTGAGTACTGAAAGCCTTGACCAGATACACCAACAGGTAACAGCGTAAGCAAGTTTCGCCTCATTCGACTCGTGGTTGAGTACTGAAAGTCCGTAGTACATGAACAAATGCATGGCAGTTTGGGCAGTTTCGCCTCATTCGACTCGTGGTTGAGTACTGAAAGAAAATTTGTAGCAGTGGTGCTTGTTTGCTCTCTTTCGTTTCGCCTCATTCGACTCGTGGTTGAGTACTGAAAGCGGTGGGGATCTGTATACGGCTCTAGACACATTTACGGGTTTCGCCTCATTCGACTCGTGGTTGAGTACTGAAAGTCGGATCGTGGAGTGGCTTCATTACGATCTCTGCGAGTTTCGCCTCATTCGACTCGTGGTTGAGTACTGAAAGCTTCCCCGCGCCGCACAAGCTCGTTACGAACCGCGCTGTTTCGCCTCATTCGACTCGTGGTTGAGTACTGAAAGGTTCGCTAAATGTGATCAGTATACCACAAATCTCGAGTTTCGCCTCATTCGACTCGTGGTTGAGTACTGAAAGTTTTTATAGAGATTGACTTGATATCGTTTTGCGTCTACCGTTTCGCCTCATTCGACTCGTGGTTGAGTACTGAAAGAGGAGTTAGCCGCACTTACCGGACGTTCCTACCGTGATGTTTCGCCTCATTCGACTCGTGGTTGAGTACTGAAAGCTCGGCACGGCAGCGGCAGGGACAGGCACAACAGCCGTTTCGCCTCATTCGACTCGTGGTTGAGTACTGAAAGTGCTGTACAACTCCGCTGCTGATGGCACGGCATTGATAGGTTTCGCCTCATTCGACTCGTGGTTGAGTACTGAAAGAAAGTCCAGGAAGCCGCTGAAGATTTGTATGGCTATGCGTTTCGCCTCATTCGACTCGTGGTTGAGTACTGAAAGCCGTAAAATCACGGACGCGAGGCCAATCCGTCACCAGAGTTTCGCCTCATTCGACTCGTGGTTGAGTACTGAAAGCTAGTGTTTGCGTGAATGACAATGACATCGTATCCCGTTTCGCCTCATTCGACTCGTGGTTGAGTACTGAAAGCTCTTTGAGCAGGCGTAGTAGCACCCGCCCCGGTGTGGTTTCGCCTCATTCGACTCGTGGTTGAGTACTGAAAGTAGCGCAAGTTCTTTCACATCGTTAAACATATAGGTTGGTTTCGCCTCATTCGACTCGTGGTTGAGTACTGAAAGCAGCGTAACGTACTCCTTCAGCCAGGATTGAGTTGGGTTTCGCCTCATTCGACTCGTGGTTGAGTACTGAAAGGTCGTTCGCAGGATCGGGACGCGGCTATCAAACAGCCGGTTTCGCCTCATTCGACTCGTGGTTGAGTACTGAAAGACGCTATACAGCGAAACAGTTCACTACAGTCGTATCCGTTTCGCCTCATTCGACTCGTGGTTGAGTACTGAAAGTGCGCGAGTTACGCGAGGAGATGCGCACATGGCTACGTTTCGCCTCATTCGACTCGTGGTTGAGTACTGAAAGCCACCGGCGCGGGGTAGTCGGCTTGTCGTGGGAGAAGAGTTTCGCCTCATTCGACTCGTGGTTGAGTACTGAAAGATTGTCGGGGAGTGGCTTTCCGCATAATTGACACTTCCGTTTCGCCTCATTCGACTCGTGGTTGAGTACTGAAAGACTGCGGCATAGCAACAACATTGCGCAGTGCTAGATCTGTTTCGCCTCATTCGACTCGTGGTTGAGTACTGAAAGACGTGACGATCTGACCCACGCCGGAAATATTTGCGCTGTTTCGCCTCATTCGACTCGTGGTTGAGTACTGAAAGCGATATTGTCAGCGCGTCTGTGGACGTGTACGAGGCGTTTCGCCTCATTCGACTCGTGGTTGAGTACTGAAAGGAAAGAACTTCTGTTTTTGTTCTTGTAGTACACGTGTTTCGCCTCATTCGACTCGTGGTTGAGTACTGAAAGGTTGTGCTGGTATTGTCGCTACCAGAGTGTCCTGTGCGTTTCGCCTCATTCGACTCGTGGTTGAGTACTGAAAGCTGTCACCGTGAGTGCAATTGCTAAATTGTTCGTGACGTTTCGCCTCATTCGACTCGTGGTTGAGTACTGAAAGCTGCAACAATGCGCGTGCCTTTTACTCCCCATGTCCGTTTCGCCTCATTCGACTCGTGGTTGAGTACTGAAAGTCATGGAAGGGCGGTGTTACCCTGCGGAGGCGCAAGGGGTTTCGCCTCATTCGACTCGTGGTTGAGTACTGAAAGGGTGGCCGGGCGCTGTTTATCGAGTGCAAGACGACGCGTTTCGCCTCATTCGACTCGTGGTTGAGTACTGAAAGGTGCAGGAGCGGGGCCAGGGTATCGGCAATTGATTCCGGTTTCGCCTCATTCGACTCGTGGTTGAGTACTGAAAGGGCATACACCGTATTCGCGTCCACGTCGCCGGGATCGGTTTCGCCTCATTCGACTCGTGGTTGAGTACTGAAAGACAAATTCGTTGTCTAGGAACATCTGGTAGTCATGGGTGTTTCGCCTCATTCGACTCGTGGTTGAGTACTGAAAGTGTGTAGTGTTGTGTTTGCCGATGGTACACGTAAGAGTTTCGCCTGATTCGACTCGTGGTTGAGTACTGAAAGGTAATGCAGGCTACTGTTCCCGCTATCATTGGCGGCCAGTTTCGCCTGATTCGACTCGTGGTTGAGTACTGAAAGCCAGGTAGACGGTTCTCTGTCGAGGAACATCCTTGATGGTTTCGCCTGATTCGACTCGTGGTTGAGTACTGAAAGACACAATATCCTTCACCATCGGATCGTGGAGTGGCTTGTTTCGCCTGATTCGACTCGTGGTTGAGTACTGAAAGTTCTTGAGAGATAGCACCGTCTGATTCTTCGTATCTGGGTTTCGCCTGATTCGACTCGTGGTTGAGTACTGAAAGCTCGCCGAAGGAGCCGTGCGACTCGTCGGTGCGCTTCGTTTCGCCTGATTCGACTCGTGGTTGAGTACTGAAAGCGAACAATAGCCGAACTGGACAGCAGCCCGTTAGCCGGTTTCGCCTGATTCGACTCGTGGTTGAGTACTGAAAGTGATTGGATAACCCTGACCACATTTAACCCACTTGCGTTTCGCCTGATTCGACTCGTGGTTGAGTACTGAAAGTGGGCTGGCTGGTGCATTCCGTGGCGGGTACGCTGGTGTTTCGCCTGATTCGACTCGTGGTTGAGTACTGAAAGTCTTTTTTAAGCGGCTTACGCCGCAGCCAGGCCGAGGTTTCGCCTGATTCGACTCGTGGTTGAGTACTGAAAGGATATTGTCTGTATGATTAACGATCCATGGATCGTATCAGTTTCGCCTGATTCGACTCGTGGTTGAGTACTGAAAGTCCATCAGCAGCACAACGATCTGCTCGTTGCGCGGACGGTTTCGCCTGATTCGACTCGTGGTTGAGTACTGAAAGTTCCTTCCATAGTGTGATATTGTTCTGCAACTCCTTCAGTTTCGCCTGATTCGACTCGTGGTTGAGTACTGAAAGTAGCAAATCTTGATGGCGCGTCTGTGTTTAACTGTTTGTTTCGCCTGATTCGACTCGTGGTTGAGTACTGAAAGTCCATAGCTGTTGCAGCAGTTTCAGATGCAAGATAGATGTTTCGCCTGATTCGACTCGTGGTTGAGTACTGAAAGATCGTATGTCTGTATTGCTGAATAAGATCAGACGCTCGTTTCGCCTGATTCGACTCGTGGTTGAGTACTGAAAGTCCACATACTTTCCTTCAGGACGATACATAACCTGTTCGTTTCGCCTGATTCGACTCGTGGTTGAGTACTGAAAGCGTTTATAGCTGTAATTGCCTCTAACACCCTGCGCCGTGTTTCGCCTCATTCGACTCGTGGTTGAGTACTGAAAGTGGTACAGACACGACAGGACAACACGGTATGACATGTTTCGCCTCATTCGACTCGTGGTTGAGTACTGAAAGCTCATACGAATATGTAGGACAGCATGGATCTGCTATTGTTTCGCCTCATTCGACTCGTGGTTGAGTACTGAAAGCCGAGCCGACGATGCGCCTGGAGCGCTGGATTGATGTGTTTCGCCTCATTCGACTCGTGGTTGAGTACTGAAAGGTCATTGATTCACCTCACAGTAGTATGTATTTGTCAAGCAAAACTGATCCATATGACAGGCCAAACCTGATCCATTCGGGTGAACGCTCATCTGGGCTGACAGGCCAAACCTGATCCATGTGCCAGGCGAAACCTGATCCACCTGGTGGGGGCGATCAGGCCGATCCGGTTCGCGCTGGCTCTGGTGGCACGGGAGGTGGCGTGGCGGGGGGGGCCGCGAGCGGGGCGGCCGCCCCGCTCGCGGCCCCCCCCGCCGTCTGGCGTTGCACCCGCTCGCGAAACCGATACGACTCGCCCACGAACTCCAGAATGGTGGCCCGATGGGTCAGGCGGTCGATGAGCGCGGCGGCGAGTTGGGCATTGCCAAAGACCTGCGTCCAGTCGCTAAAGCGCAGGTTGGTGGTAATGATGAGTGACACCTGTTCATGCAGGGCGCTACAGAGCTGGAACAGCAGGTGGCTGCCCCGTTCCGAGAAGGGAATGAAGCCCAGTTCATCGATCACCACCAGCCGCTGTTTGCGCAGCTGGGCGATCAGCTTCTCGATCCGGTGGTCGTCCTGGGCGGCCAGCAACTCGTTCACCAGGCTGGCCGCGGTGAAAAAGCGCACCGCATGCCCCTGGCGACAGACCGCGAGCGCCATCCCGGTGGCAATATGGGTCTTGCCCAGGCCGGGATGGCCCACCAGAATGACCGATTCGGCCCGATCCAGATAGTGGCCTTGATCGATCTCTAGCACCAGCGCTTTGTTCAGGCTGGGGACGCACGAGAAGTCAAACCCGGCCAACTCTTTCAGCAGCGGCATATGCGCCGCTCGGATGATCCACTCCTGGCGGGCCAGGGTGCGCCGGGCGACTTCCTGTTCGACGAGGGCCAGCAGGTACTGCTCGTAGCTCTGGTTGGTACGGGCGGCGTCGTCAGCATAGCGGCGATACTGCTGACGGATGCTCGTCAGGCGTAACGTGGTCAGATGGGTCTCTAGCAACAGATTCGTGGTCATGCGGCTCTCCATGGCGCAATAAGCGGTCATACTGGTGCAAATCCAGCGGGTGCTGGGCGATGTGCTGCAGCTGCGGGTGGGCGGACAGATCCACCGCTGCCGTTGGGTGCGGCTCCGGCTGCAGCTGGTGCAGGAGGGTGAGGACACTGGCGGCATCGCTGCAGCCGTAGGTGACGGCGAAGGCAATCGCCTCGGCCACCAACTCGGCCGGATAGCGACGGTGCAACTGCAACACCGTGATGAACGCGCGCACCCCCGGCCCATCCGGGTGGCGCTCTTGAAAGCGGCGGAGCAAGCGCTCATAGTCGGGGGGCCACTGGTCGCGCCACTGGCGCAGGGGTTTGGCATGATCAAAGGCACCGGGGCGCTGCTGCAGGAGGGGCAGATAATGCAGCGGATCGAGGATATCCTGCTGCCGGTCGTAGCAGCGCGGGTGGCGAGCGATCAACTCCTGATCGGTGAGGATGGTGATTGTGAAGGGGGTCGCTTTGAGGATGAGGGTCGCCCGGGCCTGATCGACCGGCACGGAATAGCGGTTGGTCTCGAAGCACACCTGGCTGTAGCGATTCAAGCGCACCGTGTGGGTGATGGCATAGTCGAAGGACTGCGGCGGCAGAGGCCGCCGCCGCGGTTGTTCGTGCTGCCAGGCCGCGCCAATCGACTGGGTCTCGCCCTGGACGATGCGGTGATCGTCGCGCTGGCAACAGGCGAGCAGGTGGGTGTTCAGATCGGCATAGCTGGCGACCTGAGGAATGGGGACGAAATACATCCGCCGGGAGAAGCCCACGCGGTGTTCGACGCGGCCTTTCTCCTGGGGTTCCTCGGGGGTGCAAAAGTGGCTGGCGAAGAGCGCGTGGCTGCGGAAGAGGGTAAAGGTCTCCTGTTCGGGCCGGGTGCGGCCCTGCATGCAGATCTGGAGTGCGGTGGTGAGGTTGTCATAGCTGATGCGGTGGGGGACACCGCCAAAGAAGTGGAAGGCGGCCTCATGCCCAGCCAGGAACGCCTCCTGGCGCTGGGTGGGAAAGGCCATCACGAAGGTGCGCCGGGAATAGCAGAGGGTCATCACAAAGACCTGCACGGTGATACGGGTGCTGTCCAAGTCGACCTGGGCGTCCCCCCAATCGACCTGGGCATCCTGACCCGGGTCAAACTGCAAGGGCAGAAAGGTACGCGGGCGCTGGTGCTGCTGGCGGAGGTGGCCCACATAGGCGCGCACGGTCGAGGCACTGCCGGTGAAGCCCTCCGCCTGCACGAGCTGGAAGATGCGCGTGGCGGTGTAGCGCTGCTTGGGCGGCATCTGGGCATTCTGGTGAAACAGCTCGTCAATGCGCTCGCGGTAGGCATCCAGCTTCGGGGCCTGCCGGGGCACGCGCTGGGTGTAGCGCGGGCGCTCGGCCGACTCCAGGGCTTTCTTGACGGTATTGCGCGAGACGCCCAACTCACGGGCGATCTGGCGCATACTCGTCTGGTCAACATAATAGGCGTGGCGGATAGCCGCTTGGTCATTCACAGTCATCATCTCCTCATCCTTAGTCGCGCAACCGCGACAACACGTCGGGTGGATCCTAAGGATGGTATGCTGGATCACTATTCGCCTGTCAAGCCGACCGGTGGGTGGCTCACTTTTAAAATAGCATAAACACCTCCTGTTCCAGCCCGCGCAGTGCCCAGAACTCAACCCAGCAGAACGAGTCTGGGAAGACCTGCGTACGAAAAGCGCCTGGCAACGCTTTGGCGATATCGACCTGTTGGAAGACGAACTCAGCGCCCATGTGCTGGCGTATGGCCCAGCCACCCTGACATCATTGGCCGGCTATTCCTATCTCGTGCAGGCATACCATGCGGCATGTCTATAATCGTTTGGTAACTTCGACACCCACCCGCGCTGCCATCTGGGTCAAGCGCTTCCAGCGTCGCATCCGGATGGGCCAACCAGCCGAAGACCAGTGTCTGCACCAGCGTGCTGGCCGTGAATTTGGCCTGATCGGGACGCCGCGTATAGTGCAACTCTGCACCAGACTGCGTCGCAAGCGTCGTCAAAACGGTTTGCATCGCGGTACGGACATGTGCTATGGTGGTCATGGGAAGCTCCTCTCGGTATCAGGACGGTGTCGTACCCCCCATGATGCCAGATGTGCTTCCCTTTTGCCACATTTTAACTGTAAGCTTGATGCGTATGGGGCATAGCATGCTGCGCCCCTACTATCACCCCATGATAGTCTCTACTATCACGCCGGAGAGTGCATTTCTGCGCCAATCTTCTTACAATGTTCACCAGACACGGGTCACCGTGTACGTATTGACGATCAGGGTGACACCAAAATATAGAAACACCAATATTGGTATTTCCCTGATTGTGAATAGGTAACCGTTCAGGCGGTACGTGCGCCAGCGGGGGCGCGGGGGCCGCAGGCCCCCGCATAACCTTCTTGTCGGCCCGTTGTGGCGGCAAAGCCGCCACAACGGGCCGACAAGAGAGACTCCGGGAGGGGCGTTGCCCCTCCCGACCACCCCACCTGAACGGTTACGTGAATAGTTACGCCACCATACATATATAACAGCTACAAGAACATCTGGTGCGTGTCGCTTTACTGGCGAGATTCATCCTCTATAGAGAGATAAGCTTGCTTATCTCCTATGAATAGCAACCGGAAAGGATGCATCAATGATTACCATGGCTTCGCATGTTACACGCACTCCTGGCCCGACGCATATCGCTGTGCTGGTAGATACCTTCGCGAAACACACTGAGCTGCGCGATCAATCCCGTCAGGACAGCTATCATACGCATCTGGAACATATCTCGACGCTGGTGATAGCTTGTCTTGAGCTAGGCGTGCCAATAGTTACGCTAGGGCTAACCGGGCCGGAGCAGCATACGCCGTCAGAGGCAGATGACACGACACTGATACAGAGCCTTGTCGATCTGTTTGACCATATAGCAGCAGACTTGCATGCTCTGGGTGTTGCCGTACGCCTGCTAGGCGATCTACCTGAAGGGCAGGCGGCGGAAAGATTTCAGCATATCACAACCGTCACGCGCAACAATACCCGCCTGATACTCAACCTGGTTTTTACGTATGACAGCCGAGCCGACATTGCGCAGGCTATGCAACGTATGCGCACAGATGGAATCCGTCCAGATCAAGTCACTGAAGATCTGTTGAGTTCGTATCTGTTAACACACAGCATGCCTGATCCCGACCTGATTATTCAGACTGGCGGTAGATTGCGGCTGGGAAATTTTTTGCTCTGGCAGGCAGCTTATGCCGAATATTATGCTGCGCCGGTCGGCTGGTTAGACTTTGATCGCATGGCATTACGGGCCGCCATCTCGGCCTATGCCACTCGTGAACGACGCTTTGGGGCTGTTCCCGCTGCACAGACATATTGAAGAGGAGGTGAAACATGCAACAGATGACGCATATGCCAGAGCTACTATCTGTAGAGATGCGAACCCGCCTGCGTGATAGCACGACGTTCAAAAGTCGGGTGATACCTCGACATATTGCTTTCATTATGGACGGCAACGGACGCTGGGCGAGCATGCGCGGCTTACAACGCAGCGTGGGCCATAAATACGGTCGTGAGCATATTCTCACCGTGGCCGAGATGTGTTACGACCTGGGCGTGAGGGTGATTTCCTGTTTCGCCTGGTCAACCGAGAATTGGAACCGCCCACAGCAAGAAGTTGACTACATTATGCAGTCGACCGAAAAACATTTGATGCGTTTTGTCAGGCGGCTCCATGCAAAAAAGATCCGGTTTATGCATACCGGAAGCCGGCACGAATTACCTGATAGCGTCTTGCAGGTGATCGACGAGGCAGTGACGCTGACGCAGTCGCACACCGAGCGAATCTTTAACCTGGTGCTCAACTACAGCGGGCGCACCGAATTGCTGCATGTGGCCCGGCAGGTGTTAGCCCAGAATATACCTGACGAAGAAGTTTCTGCGACCACGATCGAAAAATTCTTGTGGACGGCTGGATTACCGGATGTTGATCTGGTATTTCGCACCAGCGGTGAACAGCGGATCAGCAATTATATGTTGTGGCAGAGCGCTCATGCCTATTTGCATGTTTCTAATACGTACTGGCCGGTGATCACTCGCTTTGATATTGAGCAGGGTATCGATAACTACAATCGCACATTGCACCTGGAAAAGGAGGTGTAATGAATGGTGGAGGCTCCCAACCATCAGTTCGGCGAAACGTGCATCTGAATCACCCCACCCCCTGGCCCCCGCCCCTGCAAGGGGCGGGGGAGTCGGACGGGGCGTCCTGGCGGCACACGCTGCGCGTGTGCCGCCAGGACGCCCCGTTTCCCCCCCTCTCCCTGAGGGAGAGGGGGGGCAGGGGGGGTGAGGGCGTCTGGTTTACCCAGAAGGTATTCGCGCTAACAACCTTTTTCAGCGCCCTGGAGGTAATGCCTTGAATAGACAAAAGCTATTTTCCACGTCCTCAGCCAATGGGCGATCCACCCGCTATGAGCATGCGCTGGTGATCGGCGGCAGCATGGCGGGTCTGCTGGCAGCACGGGTGCTGGCCGACCATGTTGACCGGGTCACAATTATCGAGCGTGACCACCTGCCAGCTGATCCCGCGTTCCGTCCGGGGGTGCCGCAGATGCGGCACAACCATGTTCTGCTGGCGCGTGGTCAGCAGATCCTGGAAACGTTGTTCCCTGGTCTGGGTACAGAACTCGCCGCAGCCGGTGCCCAGTCTATCGACTGGTGTGCAGATCTGGAACGCTCCGGGCCGCCGGGACCGGCCCTCCGATTTGCGTCTGATATCCAGATTTACACCTGCAGCCGGGAATTGTTGGAATGGTGTGTGCGTCGCCGCGTAGCGCGACACCCGCATATCCATTTCCACACAGCCTGCCGGGTCACCGATCTGGTTTTTGACGAACAGGGCATGCGTGTCATCGGCGTACAGATGTCCCCCCGATCAACTACACCAGATGATCAGACAACTCCAACCAGGTTGTTGGCCGATCTGGTAGTTGATGCCAGTGGGCGAAACTCACGTGCGCCTCGCTGGTTGGCTGCCCATGGGTATCCAACCCCCACCGAAACCATTATTGACTCGCATGTTGGCTATGCCACACGCTACTACGAGCCTGATCCAACATTCCAGCAGAACTGGAAAGGCATGGCTGTCTATACGCGCACCCATGGGGCTGGTATCCTCCCTTTGGAACAGGGACAATGGAGCGTCTTACTGACTGGCATCGGCGAGCATGCCCCTCCCAACGATGAAGCAGGGTTTCTGGCTTTTATTCAAAACCTGAACCAGCCAGATATTTATGCAGCACTGCAGCATGCTCAACCGATTTCGCCGATCTATGGTTATCGGCGCACGGAAAATCGCTGGCGTCACTATGAACGCCTCACATGTCAGCCAGACAATTTCCTGGTGCTTGGTGATGCAGTCTGTGCGCTCAACCCTACCTATGGCCAGGGGATGACCAATGCTGCTCTGGGCGCAATCACCCTGGATCGCTGCCTGCGTCAACAGCGGCGCGGAAACCACTACAAGCATCAAGCCAGATTGGCTGCCCGTTTTCAACGCCAGCTTGCCCGCAATCTACGTGATCCCTGGATGCTGGCTACCTCGGCAGATAGATCCGCCGCCCGAACCGAAGAAGATACACGGTTCGTCAACCGACTTGTGCATGCTTACATGGATCAGCTGTATATGCTGACGCGCCGCAATCGTCACATCGCCCTGGCACGCTATCACGTGATACATCTGCTCAAACCGCCGATCAGCCTGTTTTATCCAGGGATGGCCCTCCCGGTCATCGGATATTGGATACGCACAGGATTGGCACGGTTACGCGCACCGCGTAACACCAGTTCGTCACACCAGCAGTCACCAGATTTGAATGCCAACGGGATAACATCGGTAAGATGACACGAGTTACGCGGTCGTCCTTCCAACGGTTGTGATTCGCCTCCGGCAGGGTAGAAGAAATCATCTTTTGTTTTCGATTTTTTTGCCTCCAGCGAAAAAATCGAAAACAAAAAAATATAAAATACCACGCTGCCGCAGGCGAAAAAGGCTTTTCAAACCATCAAACGTGTGGTTTGATCCACCACCGCGTAAGTCGTGTAAAATAAAAGGATACACACCTATGTATGATATCATCGTGATTGGGGCCGGGCCGGGCGGATCAAGCACCGCGCATTATCTGGCCCAGGCTGGACTCTCCGTGCTGTTGCTGGACAAATTTGATTTTCCGCGCGAGAAAACCTGTGGCGACGCCCTGACCCCCCGTGCGGTAGCGGCACTCGACGCCCTTGGTCTGTTGCCAATGCTAAGTCAGGTTGCGCAGCGCGTTTCTGGTGTGGATGTGGTTGCGCCCAATGGTTTGATGACCATGGCAGAACTGACCCCGCAATCGGATCGTCCTGACTACGCCATGGTTGTGCCACGCCTGATTCTCGATGCCGCTATCTGCGAGCGTGCCATAGCCAGCGGTGCCTGTTTTCAGGGCAATAGCCACGTAACCGCGATTGAGACAACCAGCAGTGGCGTGGTGGTGCGCGCCAGGCAGGCAGGTGGTATGGTTGCCTTTCAAGGCCGCCTGGCTGTTATTGCGACCGGAGCCAGCCCCAAACTGCTGCTGCAGGCCGGTTTGCTCAAACAGACACCACCCACGATTGTGGCGGCACGGGCCTATTTTGAAGATATCCCCGATCTCAGCCAGCATCTGCGTTTTCACTTCGATGGTGTACCACTGCCTGGCTATGGCTGGGTATTTCCCCTGAGCAAAACCAGCGCCAACATTGGCATCGGCAGCCTGCGCGCCGCGCAGACGGGCGGCGGTCGATCCGGCAAGCCAGCCGATTTTGGTCATTTCATCGGCACAGCGCATATCAAAATGCTGCTGGCTGGCGCACATCAGGTTGGCCCGGTGAAGAGCTATCCCCTGCGCACAGATTTCGCCACTGCCCAGACCGTGGGCGAACGAGTGCTGGCCGTCGGCGAGGCAGCGGGCCTGGTCAATCCGATCACTGGCGAGGGGATCGATTATGCCCTGGAATCAGGAAAACTCGCAGCAGAGCATCTGATTGGCATGTTTGCGGCCGGTACTCTATCGCAATCAGCATTGCAGGATTACGATCAGATCCTGCGCCACCATTTCCAGCCACTTTTTATCTACTGCCAGCGGCGACAGCGCCTGATTGGCTCGCGCTGGGTACTCAATCAACTGATCAAAGCAGTAGACCGTCGTGCCGAGTATCGGCAAAAACTGATCAATATGCTCCTGGGCCAGGTCGAAATATCCATGGCCGCGTCTCAGAAGCCGCTCTGGAAGACCGTGCTGGCGGCAACAACAGCCGGATTGCGCTAGAATAAGGAGGTTCCTGCATGGCAATTACCCAAAGCCATACCCCAACTACACCATCTGGCCTCAGAGCGGTACTCAAACGTGCATGGGCCTACTGGCGGCCCTACTGGATGACCGCCAGCCTGATTATCCTGGCGCTCCTGGTCTTTGAGCTGTTTAACACGCTTTTTGCGCTCAGCTTCAAGCTGATCATCGATGGCATCCAGACGCCAGCAACTGGCCTGCCGCTGCATGTTGTACTGGGTGGCCTGGCAGTCGGCTTTGTGATTGCAGCCGTCGCCAGCGTGATAGCCGAACATCTGACCGCCAGAACCAGCGCCCGCATTCTGAACGACCTGCGCTTTCAGATGTTTCAGCATCTCCAGCGTCTCTCGATGGAGTATTACACCCGCACACGCATGGGCGATATTCTGGCGCGCTTTTCCAGCGATCTGGCTACAATTGAACTGGGGCTTACGCGCCAATTTATTCATGGGTGTGTAGCCAGCGTGGCATTGCTGGTCAATATGCTGGCGCTGTTCTATCTGGAGTGGCGGCTGGCTCTGGTGACTTTTGCGGCCTGGCCGGTGATCGTGATCATCTTAGGTCGCCTGACTAGAGCTACGTCGGTTGCCAGCTACCAGTTCAAGCAAGCCGAAGCGCACATGGTCAATACCGTCCAGGAAAATGTACGCAGTCAGGCGGTAGTCAAGGCGTTTGGATTTCAGCATCTCTTGATCGACCGCTTGCGGCAGCAACTGGTTGACCTGGCTCATACCAGTACAACGGCCTTCTTTTTTAAGGGAATGGTAGCAACCACTTCGCTGCTGAGTGTGCTATTTATTCAGATCCTGGTGACCGGTGTAGGTGCCTGGCTGGCTACGCAGGGATATCTCTCCGTTGGGTCGCTGATTGCCTTTCTTGGTTTACTGTCCGTTGCTGGTCGTAACGCCTATGAACTCAGCAAACGCGTGCTGCCCGACATCGTGGCGGCCAGCGGCGGTGTGCAACGCCTGGAAGAACTACTGAGCGAAGTGCCTACCCTGACCGATGCGCCAGACGCGGCGATCTTGCCCCGTCCCACGCACACTATGCGCTTTCACGATGTCACTTTTTGTTATAGTGGTGAGCAACCCACACTCAACCGCCTGACCCTGAACATACCTGTGGGGCACTATGTTGCCTTTGTCGGGCCAAGCGGTTCAGGCAAAAGCACACTGCTGAACCTGCTGATGCGCCTGTACGATAGCACGTCTGGCCAGATAACCATCGACGGCTATGATATCCGGCAGGTAACCCAGGAATCGCTCCGTACCCATATGGGTGTGGTGTTTCAGGATACCTTTTTATTCGATACGACCATTCGTGAAAACCTGCGTCTGGCCTGCCCCGATGCCACAGATGCAGAAATCGAGCATGCAGCGCAGGCAGCCGAAATCCATACATCGATCACCCGTTTGCCGAACGGATATGACACCATGACTGGCGCAGGCGGGGGGCAACTCTCTGGCGGACAGCGCCAGCGCCTGGCGATTGCGCGTGCGCTGCTGCGCAACCCGGCGATTTTACTGCTTGATGAGCCAACATCTGCCCTGGATGCAGCCACGGAAGCTGCAATCAGTGCTACCCTGGAACGCCTGGCCCACGAGCGAACGGTGATTATAGCGACACACCGGTTAGCCTCGGTAGTCAATGCGGATCGGATCTTTGTGCTGGATGCGGGATGCCTGGTTGAGGCAGGAACGCACACAGAACTGCTGGCACGCCGGGGTCTATATTACGATTTGTGGCAGAACCAGCAAGCTATGCGGGCTGATGCAGGCGAACCACCAGCACCGATTGAGCCAGACAGAGTGGCCAGGATGGCAGCTTCTATTGCCTGATGTTGCTGGAGCAATTGAAATAAAATGGCGTATTCACAGACTGTACTCATTTATGGAAACTCGTTGTTTGTTGCTGGTGTCGCCGCTGAACTTGGATCTGTGCCTGGCCTGGCGATTGAGCGGGTTGATACTGCTGGTCTTCAGACCCATGAGCACCTGCATACTGCCTGCCCAACCATCCTGATTGTCGATCTGGCAACGACCCTTGCTGATATGGTGTTGCACTGTCTGCTGGACTGCCCGACCGTGGTACTGGTCGGGCTGGATCTGAAGCATAGTCGGGTCATTGTGCTAAATAGTCAGTTCTTTCCAGTGACGACGCTGCAGGAGTTGACCCACGTGATCCAGCATTTGCAAGAGCGCAAGTGATCATGCTGTGTTTATGGGTATTGGCGGGGCTGCGCTCCGCCAAAATTATCGTGTTGTCGGTTTGGTGTGGCGGCTTTGCCGCCACACCAAACCGACAACATTTTTTGTGAGGGCCGGAGGCCCCATATGCATCACGTTACGCCTCCCGGCGGGGGTTTGGGGGCCTCCGGCCCCCAAAGAATATCTTTGTCGTGCGAGATGGTGCCAGCTTTGCTGGCACCATCTCGCACGACAAAGTGAGTTTTTAGGGCTACCGCCCTCAAGGTGATGCGTATGGGCCGGAGGCCCCCGCACCCCCGA
>RRYU01000561.1_pt1 | contig 17965 bp, 18 predicted proteins | sample 2162651 | NCBI WGS metagenome assembly RRYU01 (sample SAMN10267283, study PRJNA491782) | microbial mat metagenome | isolation source: biomat in the production well | place: Japan: Minami-Kanto gas field, natural gas well KTG3 | collected 2017-06 | reverse complement strand
TGGGACGCACTAAAACTGAGTTGTCATTCTGCGTCATATATGATACGATCAAAGCCACTGATAGCCAGCAGTAGAGGAGAAGACCGCCATCGAGATAGCAAGTCTTGCCCGTCGTATCGTCGATCTCGCTGAAGACAAGCAGGCTCACGAGATCGTGTTGCTCGACATTCGTAGCCAAAGTACGATTGCCGACTATTTTGTGATCTGCTCCGGGGATAACGAGCGGCAGTTGCGCGCTATCGTTGACCATATTGACGACCAGATTCATCGTCAATTTGGCATCAATCCGCGCATTGAAGGCTCGTCCGACACCGGATGGATCGTGATCGACTACGCCGATGTGGTCGTCCACGTCTTCAGTGCCAACCAGCGCGATTACTATCGGCTGGATGGGCTCTGGAACAAGGTTCCGCCGGTCGTCGTGGTTCAATGAGGCATCTATGCGTAACGATCAACCCTCCCACGGCAAACGACGCTCGCGTCGTAAGCGTATGGTGCAGTTCGCCGCCGGTGCTGCGCTCGGCAGTGCGCTCGGCTTGATCATTGGGTCGCTCCTTACCTTCTGGTTGGGTGAGGGGACGATGCGCGCCATCCAGAATGGTATCCGCCGCATTACCGGCGATGATGGCCATCCGAGTTTCGATCTGTTGCTTCAGTAGGGGGATCTTCCCTTGGGTAGCCGTTGGCTGAGCGGGTAGCCGTTGGCTGAGCCTGTCGAAGCCAAGCCCCAATCCTACCTGCTGTGTAGGGGGGATCTTCCCGTCTTTAGGGGTGAATCTCCTTCTTGTTGGTTGGTACGGTTACTGACTATACTGGTGAGCGGGAGGGGAGTAGCCGCTCAATGTTGAGTGGGCAGCCGTCAATTCGGGGTAACCCCGGCTGTCCATCGGCGCAGATGCGCTTATGGCGAGACCACCATGGTACCACGTACCAGGTGGTCTTTCTTGTGTTAAAGATCTTGTTAGCGCGAAAAAGCCTTGGGATGGTATGGATGCGGCGCGGGGCTTCGACAAGCTCAGCCACCGCGCCGCTGGCGGTGGCTGAGCCTGCCGAAGCTGAGCTTGTCGAAGCTGAGCCTGCCGAAGCTGAGCTTGTCGAAGCCATGCGGCGCATCCCAGAACTTCTTCGCACTAACAAAATCTTAGGTCTACAACACGATCTGTTCGTACAAAGGAGCATGCCCGTATGGATCTTATGACGATGGTTCTGTTCGTGATCGGGTTGGGGTTGCTGATCGCCGGAGCTGAGTTGTTGGTGCGCGGTGCCTCTCGCTTGGCGAGTGCCGCAGGGATTCCGCCCCTGATCATCGGGTTGACGGTGGTGGCCTTTGGCACGAGTGCCCCGGAGTTTGCGGTGAGTGCCCAGTCGGCATTTGCCGGTCAGGCCGATATTGCCCTCGGTAATGTGGTGGGCAGTAACCTCTTCAATGTCCTCTTCATCCTGGGTGCCTCGGCACTGATTACGCCACTGGTGGTGCAGCGCCAGTTGGTACGCATGGATGTCCCGCTCATGATCGGAGCCGCAATGCTCTTGGGGTTGCTCGCCCTGGATGGCCAGGTGAGCCGCATTGATGGCATCATCCTCTTTGTGTTGCTGATTGGCTATATCGCTTTCCAGATTATCCAGGGGTTGCGCGAATCGGCTGGTGATGTCAACCCAGATGCAGAGAAATCCAAAGGCGCAACCCAGATGATCATGAATATTGGGTTGATCATTGTGGGCCTCGTGATGCTGGTGGTTGGATCGGGCTGGTTGGTGGATGGCGCAGTGGCGATTGCGCGTGCGCTTGGCCTCAGCGAACTGATCATCGGCCTGACTATCATTGCTGCTGGTACTTCACTGCCTGAGGTCGCTGCATCCTTTATCGCGGCGCTGCGCGGTGAACGCGATATTGCGGTCGGTAATGTGGTTGGCAGTAACCTCTTCAATATCCTTGGTATCCTTGGTCTTACCGCCATCATCGCCCCAACCGGCGTGGCTGTAGCTCCTGCCGCTCTCGCCTTCGACATCCCGGTCATGATCGCGGTCATGGTTGCCTGTCTGCCCATCTTCTTCACCGAACACCGTATCGCCCGCTGGGAGGGTGGCCTCTTCCTGGCCTACTATGTGGCCTATACCACCTACCTGATACTCGCCGCTACTAAGCACGATGCTTTGCCCCTCTTTAGTAGCATCATGATGACTTTCGTGCTGCCATTGACCGCTATTACCCTGGTGGTTCTGGGGGTGCGCGCCTTTTTTCAACAGCGTCAGCAAACTACCGCAAAAGTGTAGTACAATACCTACACCGTCCGCACTAGCATAGAGGGAGGATCATGCTACCTGCAATCGTCTTGATCACACTGGCGCTTGCCCCGCTTGGCTTGCTTGCACGCATCGGGCCGCGTCCGTTGGTAGGATGGGCATTGGCGTTGCTGCCAGCAATCAGTTTTTCCCTGCTGCTCTTGCAGGTACCACACGTGACGGGAACAGCGCAGATTCGTGAGGTCATTCCATGGGTTCCCGCTATGGGTGTGGAACTCAGCTTTGCTCTTGATGGCTTGAGCCTCCTCTTTGCACTCGTGATCACCGGGATCGGCACGCTTATTATTGGCTATGCCGGCCACTACATGCACGATGATCCCGGTCTGGGTCGCTTTCTTCTCTATCTGATCCTCTTCATGGGCGCGATGCTCGGCGTTGTGCTGGCCGGTAATGTGCTGACGATGTTCATCTTCTGGGAGTTGACATCGGTTACGTCGTACCTCTTGATTGGCTATAAGCACGATTACCCCGGCGCGCGTCGGGGTGCCCTCCAGTCGTTGGTGATTACGGCGGGTGGTGGCTTGGCGCTGCTCCTCGGCCTGCTGATGCTGGGTGAAGGGGCACGTCTGGCGGGGGTGGCGTCCAACCAGATCTACAACTTCGATGCGATTATTGCCGCAGGTGAGGCGATCAAGTCCGGGCCGTTCTATACGCCCGCGCTCATCCTCATCCTGGTGGGGGCGTTTACCAAGTCGGCCCAGTTCCCCTTCCACTTCTGGTTGCCAGGGGCGATGCAGGCTCCCACACCCGCATCGGCCTTTCTGCACTCGGCCACCATGGTGAAGGCCGGTGTCTACCTGCTCGCCCGCTTCGCCCCCGGCCTGGGTGATACGCCGCTCTGGAATGCGGCCTTGGTGCTGGTCGGTGGCTTCACCTTTGCCTTCGGGGCGTTGGTGGCGACGCGCAAGGATGACATTAAGGCGCTGCTGGCCTATACCACGCTGAGTATGCTCGGTGGGCTGATCATGCTGATCGGCTTGGGTGGGAAGTATGCCGCCGAAGCCGTGGCGGTCAATATTCTGGCCCACGCGCTCTATAAGTCGGCGCTCTTTATGTTGGCTGGGATCATTGACCATGAGGCGGGTAGCCGAGATCTGCGCCAACTCGGTGGCTTGCGCCGCACCATGCCCGCCACGGCGCTCTTTGTGGCGCTGGCGCTGCTCTCCCAGATGGGTATCCCGGTCTTCTTCGGGTTTGTGGGGAAGGAGTTGCTGATCGAGGCTGCCCTTGAAAGCCCGTTGGCTGATCCATGGCGCTACGCAGCCCTGGCGGCGATTGTGATTGCCGCTGTTGGCTACATCGTTGCGGCGTGGCGGCTCTTTAAGAATGCCTTCCTGGGGACACCCAGCCCTACGCTGGCCGAGCGTCACCACGTTGCTGACCCGCGTGGCATGCTGGTGGCTCCGGCTATCCCGGCGCTGCTCTCGATCATCATCCCGCTTGCGCTTCTGCCCTGGGTCTCCCAACTCCTCGCTCCGGCGGCTTCGGTCGTCTATGGTAAGGAGCTTAGTTTCAAGCTCGCGCTCTGGCACGGGGTCAATACCGCCCTGATGATCAGTAGCGCCGCTATCCTCGTCGGTGCGGTGCTGGCACGCTTTGAACGCCCGCTCGCCGCCTTGCCGCCCCATCTGCCCACCTGGGTGGATGGAGCCACCCTGCTCGACCGGCTGCTCGCCGGGGTGGATCGGGTCGGTGCGTGGGTGACACGCACCCTCCAGACGGGCCAGTTGCGGCGCTATATGCTCTACAATACCATTACCCTGCTGCTCATTACCGGGGTGCCCTTTGTCCTCTATGTGCTGCCGGGGCTATCGTTCTGGACTCCCGATCCCCAACTGCATATCTACGAGGTCTTCGCTGCTGCCCTCATTCCGGTTGCGGTGGTGGCCGCCATCCGCTCAGAGTCACGCTTGAGTGCGATCATCTCGGTGGGGGTGGTAGGAGCGATGGTGTCGCTCTTCTTCATCCTCTTCAGTGCCCCGGATCTGGCGCTGACCCAGTTGCTGATCGAGGTGCTCTCGACTGTCTTCCTCTTGCTCGTCTTCTCTATCCTACCGGCCAATCTCGTCAAGCTCTCTTCCACCACCACCCGGATGCGCGATGCCATCCTGGCCGGGATGGTCGGTCTCCTCGTTGCTGGTTTGGTCTTGGCAACTGCCACCACCACCAGCTTTGAGCCACTGGCTCCCTACTACCTAGAGAATAGCCTCGCCAAAGGCAAGGGCCAGAATGTGGTCAATGTCATTTTGGTGGACTTCCGAGGCTTTGATACCTTGGGTGAAGTGACGGTGTTGCTCACCGCCCTCCTGGGCATCTACGGGTTGCTGCGTATGCGGCGTGGGCAGAGTTAAGGTCGGCACGAAGGAGATTTTTCATATGTACGAATCGATCATCCTGCGCAGCGTCGCCCGAATCATGCTGCCCATCCTCTTGATGCTCTCGGTCTTTATGCTGCTGCGTGGCCACAACCTGCCAGGGGGCGGCTTTATCGGCGGGCTGGTCGCATCGAGCGCGATCATTCTGCAACTGGTTGCCTTTGGCCCTGCATTTGCGCGCCAAGTATTGCGCGTCAACTACCTCGGTCTGGCCGCCTTTGGGGTCTTCTTTGCCGCTATTTGGGGCTTACCCGCTCTGATGAATGGCCAACCCTACATGACCGCGTTCTGGATCCCTGAACCGATCCCCGGCGTGGGGAAGATCGGTACTCCCGTGCTCTTTGATGTTGGCGTCTTCTTTGGTGTGATCGGGGTCACGACCCAGATCGCGCTCTTGTTGGCTGAAGAACGCAACCCGCGTGAGACGAGTGATGCTGGCGTTTCAGCACCATAGACAAGGACAACACGCATGATTCTGATCCTTGCCATCACCATTGGCTGCCTCTTTGCGGGTGGTTTCTACCTGATCCTACGGCGTAGTTTGGTGAAACTCATCCTGGGCCTCGTGCTGCTCAGTCATGGTGCTAATCTGCTCATCTTTACCATGGGTGATGGGGTACGGCGCGGCGCACCACCGATTGTGGATAAGTCCGGGATTGCCCCGGCGAATGTGGCCGATCCGGTGGTGCAGGCACTCATCCTGACCGCGATTGTGATTAGTTTTGGTCTGACTGCCTTTATCTTGACTCTGGCCTATCGCGCCAATCAGGCAACAGGTTCGGATGACCTCGATACCATGCAGGGTGAGGGTTAAACCATGGCGAATCATCTCTTCTTACCCCTGGTTGTGCCGATGATTAGCGCGGCACTGAGCGTTATGCTGGGGCGCTGGAGCAACCTGAGCCGTATGATCGCGCTGGTTGCGGGGCTCTTCAACCTCGGCTATAGCAGTTGGTTGCTCTGGCTCGTGCAGGCGACGGGGCGGCAAGTGACCCAAGGCTCCTCCTGGATTGCTCCGTTTGGTATCTCGCTCGTGGCCGATCTGATGAGCGCGGTGATGCTCTTCCTGGCCGCGCTGCTCATGTTCTGTACGATCATCTACAGCCTGCTCACGATGGAGCCAGAGTATGAGCAGTTCTTCTACTACCCGCTCTTGCTGCTGCTGCTGCTCGGTGTGAGTGGTGCGTTCCTCACCGGTGACCTCTTCAACCTGTATGTCTGGTTTGAGGTGCTGCTCATCTCCTCGTTTGGTTTGGTGACGATTGGTGGCTCGCGGGCACAGTTGACGGGCGGGTTGAAGTATGTGGCGCTCAACCTGATCGGCAGCACCATGTTCCTGATCGGCAGTGGCCTGATCTATGGCTTAGTCGGTACCTTGAATATGGCCCATATCGGTGAGCGTCTGATTACCCAGAACGCACCCGGTCTGAGTACCGTCATTGCGACGCTCTTCCTCTTTGCCTTTGGAAGTAAAGCCGCACTGGCCCCGCTCTTCTTCTGGCTACCAGAGAGCTACCACACCCCACCAGCCGCCGTGAGTGCCATCTTCAGTGCCCTGATGACCAAAGTGGGTGTCTATGCGCTCTACCGCGTTTTTGGTACGGTACTACCGGGTGAGTTAGTGCGCTTGGCTCCGATCATCCTGGTGCTAGGTGGGCTTACCATGGTGCTCGGAGTGCTAGGGGCGCTCAATCAGCACGAAATCCGGCGCGTGCTCTCCTTCACCATCATCAGCGAGATCGGCTTTGTGGCCATGGGCTTAGGCTTTGCCAGTGTGGCTGGCTTGGCAGCGGGGTTGCTCTTCACCGCCCACATGATGATCGTCAAGACGGCGCTCTTCTTCTTGGCGGGGGCTGCCGAGCAGGTGAGCGGAACCGGCGATATGCGCCGTATGGGTGGGTTGGCGCGCCGCGAACCGGCCCTGGCTACCCTCTGGTTTTTGGGGATGATTGCGCTGGCCGGCATCCCGCCCATGAGCGGCTTCTTTGGCAAACTCGCGCTACTACAAGCCGGGGTGCGCCAGGGCCACTACCTGATTAGCGGCTTGGCCGTTCTGGTAAGCCTCTTCATTTTCCTCGCCATCCTCAAGATCTGGCACGAGGTCTTCTGGAAGAAACCTGTGGAAGACCTGAGCCAACGGCCACGCCTCGCTCCGGCATTGCTCATTCCCGGCGCACTGCTGGTCATCCTCAGCGTGGTGATCGGCATCGGCGCAGGGCCAGTCTCCGAATTGAGTACCCAAGCCGGAACGGAGATCCTCAACCTGCCGGGGTATATCAATTCTGTCTGTGGCTCAGCAGGTTGTGATGCTATTACCTCGCAAAAGACGAAATGAGGCTCTATGCTTGTACTCAACCTCCTATTGGCCATCATTTGGCTGATTCTGCAAACCTCATTCACCTGGGCCGATTTTGTGGTTGGGATGCTGGTTGGCTTTGCTATTATCGGCATGACCGAATCTGCCCTGACATGGCAGCGTCCGTTTAGCGATAAGCATCAGCATGTCGGCTATGCCGGACGGGTGATTACGGTGATCAGCTTTAGTGGCTTTGTGATCTGGGCGATCATTAAATCCAACCTGGATGTGGCATGGCTTGTCCTCAACCCAGTCGCTGAATACCAGCCCGGTATCGTGGCTGTGCCGCTCGACATCCAGAGCGATCTCGGTATCACGCTGCTGGCCAACGTGATTACCCTGACTCCCGGTACGGTCTCTCTCGATATTTCGAGTGACCGACGCACCATGTATATTCACGCCATCAATGTCCAAGATCCCGATGCTATGCGCGCTGAGATTAAGGGCGAGTTCGAGCGCCGCGTGATGGAGATCTTCCCATGAGCCTCTTTGCTATTCTAATGGGCATCCTCTTGTCTGTCCTGGTCATCTCGTTGGGGCTGACGATGATCCGCTTCCTGCTCGGCCCTACTGTTCCTGACCGTGCCATGTCCTTTGATACGGTGATGCTGCACGTTGTGGGCATTGGAGCTATCACCGCCGCACTGACCGATGCCGTCATCCTGATTGATGCCGTCATTGTCGTCTCTGTCCTCAGCTTCTTGGGCACGGTTGCTCTGGCACGCTACATCGAAGAGGGAGGCAACTGATGTCTATCATCGAGATCCTCACCGTTGGCCTGACGGCGACGGGGGTCTTTTTTACCCTCGTCGCCTCCATCGGGTTGTTGCGCCTGCCCGACATCTACACCCGTAGCCATGCGGTGGGGAAGGCCGGCACCCTGGGGGTGATCGGCATCCTCTTGGGGGTTGCCTTCACTATTGGCGATCTGCTCACCGGCCTGAAGCTCCTGGCGCTGATTATCTTCTTCTTCCTCACCGCTCCGGTGGCGACCCACATGCTCACACGCGCCGCATTCCTGCGTGGGGTGCAACCAGTTGCCAAGACCCAGCCGAATGATCTCAAGGGTCGCTATGATGAGGCAACCCGGCGGTTGAGTTCGTAGGAGTACGTAGCACGAGTATGTTATGATGCGCATAGCCGGATCTATTCACGAGGGCCGCTATGCAGAACCATACCGACCGGATTGCATTTCGGGTACGTATCCTGGCCATGATCGAGGTCACCATGCTTACGCTGGTGCTCATCATTGGCAGCATCGCCTTTCCCGAAATCTTCCTCATTATCGTCACCTTTTGTCTGACCGGGATCACGGTGGCTGGGATCACCTTCTGGTTTCGCCACAGCCCCATGATCGAGTTCCTGATCTATGGCAACATCCTGGTGATGCTGGCGCTTCTCGCCGTTATTGACCCGATCAGCGGCAATCTGAGCGGTGCCTCATGGACGCTCTACCAGGTCTGGCCGGTGGTGACGGCGTTGGTGCTACGTCGCGTGCGTGCCACCCTCATCGCCTTTGCTGCCTCGGCCATGACGATGCTGGTTGGAGCGAGCCTCCAGATTAGTGGGTTAGTCGAGGTGGTGTTGCGGGTACCACCCGAAGTGCTCTGGTTCAACCTGAGCCTACAACTGGTAGTGATGATCACGATTGCGGCCATTACGGCCGGGATCACACGCCAAGAACAGACCTCGTTCCAACAGGTACTCGATCTGAATGCGCAGCGTGAGCAGCAACTCAACGAGAATCGGCACTTGTTAGAGCAGCAGGAAGAGTTGAACCGGGAACTGCGCGAGAGCCTGGAACATGTGCGTCAGCGCGAGCAGGAACTACGCACAGAACAGGCCCACTCCAAGGATCTCCGGCGCACCGTAGAAGAACTGGTCGCCCCGATCATCCCCATCACCAACGATGTGGTCGTTGCCCCACTGGTGGGTGCGTTCAACCAGGCGCGGCTCACCGCCCTCGCCGATGATCTGCTCAAGTATGTGGGGCGTCACTCTGCCCGCGTGATCATCCTTGATGTGACCGGCCTGATCACCTTTGATACCGCCACAGCCCAGTCGCTGCTGATGGTGATGGAGAGTTGCCGCTTGATGGGCACCGACACCATGCTGGTGGGAGTCCAGCCCGAAATCGCCCAGACGATCATCGGCCTGGGGATCGATCTGCGCCATATCACGACGCGAGCCACGCTGCAAGAGGCGATTAGCGACGCCACCGGCCACGTGCTGAGGTAATACTATGCAGGGCTTCTCTGTTCGTCCCGCCCGCCCTGAAGATCTGGAAACGATCAGCGATCTCTTGACCCAACTCTACGCCGCCGAGTTGCCCGGTGCCTTGGCTGGCTCCCGCGCCAAGCAGGCTGAGCTACTGCGCTTTACGCTCGAGACCAAGAGCCAGCAGGGGTTACGCCATCGGTATGTCCTGAGCGACCAACACGGTGCGGTGCTGGCCAGCGCAGCCCTGGATATGCCGGGGGAACCGGCATATGAACGTGCCCCAGACGGCACTGTCGCTACGGCGCTTAGGCTGCTAGGAGTGCGCCATACCCTACGGCTCCTGCTCACCGTAGCACGCAGCATGTTGATCACACCCAAGGAGCGACCTGCGGGCAGCGCCTTGCTGCATAGCGTAGTAGTAGATGAACAACAGCGCGGGCAGGGATTGGGGCGAGTGTTGATGCAGGAGATCGAAACCAAGGTGCGAGCCAGTGGCTTGAATACCATCGTGCTGCAAGTGCTGGTGGCCAACCAACCAGCCCAGCACTTCTACCACGCCCTGGGCTACCAGACCTACTGGCGTTCACCGGGCTACCTTAGTGCTCTAAGCTGGCCGATCTGCATGCTGCGTAAAGAGATCGCATAGGGGCGCGTCGTGACGCGCCCCCCGCGTTTTGAAGAGCGCGTCACGACGCGCCCCTACTCCAACGCCAGCCCCTCGGCGGGGCCAAAACGCACCTCCAACACCCCATTGCGGAAGAGCGCCTTGGTCGCGGGGCGCTCGGCCAGCGCCATGGGCAGGATCATATCGCGGCGGAAGTTACCGATCTCGATGAAGAGCTCATCACCACGCTTCACCATCTGCACCTTGCCGATCTCGACATGGGGCAGCGGCAGCTTCATGACATACTCATCACCCTCGCGGCTAATCTCCTGCGTCTTGCCAGTGAACTGCACCTTGGTCGGGTCAGTATCGCCAAAGAGCCGATTCCCCACCTCAGAGAGATCCTTGATGCCGGCTAAGTCGCGGGCGTAGTGCGGCCCCTCCCAGATCGGCAGCGGCTGGAAGATGTCATACACCTGCTGGCGGTAGCCCTGCTGGATGCGTGCCAACTCCTTCATAAAGGCACCCTCCGCCGCCTCTATCGGCAACACCCGGTTGAGTACCACCCCATCAACTGGGTAGCCAAAGAGCGAGAGGTAGGTCGCAGCGCGCTGAGCCTCTTTGATCACCATACGCTCCGGGTTGACCACCAAGCGGTAGGAGCTTACCTCCGGGTCGGTGAGCGTTGTCCGAAGCGCCTCCACCCCTTTGGTGAGGCGTTCAATCGTCTCGAACATATCCGTGGCGGGAATGAGCGCCTTGACTAACGGGCGCGCCACCTTGAGCGTACCGGGTTCCCAATCCATCACCCGAGCCGCATACCACTGGAACGTCTCTGGCATCGTCAGCAGACGCACCGTCTCACCCGTGGGAGCGGCATCTACTACCACTACATCAAACTCACCCTCTTTGGCCTGACGGCGAATATGGAGCAGGCTGACCACCTCTTCCATGCCGGGGATAATGGCCAACTCCTCAGCCGCCACTTCGTCCACCCCACGCCGCCGCAACAGAGTCGAGAGATAGACCCGCAGTTGGCCCCAGTGCTCCCGCACCTCCTCCAACACATTAATCTCCTGACCCCAGAGCTTATCCGTTAATTTGGTAGGAAGGGCACCGAGGGGGGCATCCAAAGCATCTGCCAGGCTATGAGCCACATCGGTACTCACGACTAGAGTGCGGTAGCCCATTTCTGCGGCCCGCACCGCTGTTGCGGCAGCCGTCGTGGTCTTCCCGACGCCGCCCTTGCCGAGGTAGAGTATCAGCCGCATCGCTACTATCCTTTACTCGCTGCGCACCGTAGCCAGAGCGGCTACGACGTTTGGTGTCGCTATTGCGTGGGGGCACCTCGCCCACCAGTATCATGCGATTTGCCGTATGCTGCATTGTAAAGGCAGCGTTGCACTGCGTCAATTTGCGGGCTACAATGCCCCCAAACGTCATAGAACGAAAGGCCGAATCCATGCAGATTGACCATCGCCTCGTCACGATGTTGCAACGCGCCCAGTCTGTCACCGTCCTTACCGGCGCGGGGGTCTCGGCGGAGAGCGGTATTCCTACCTTTCGTGATGCGCAGACGGGCATGTGGGCCACGTTTAACCCCGAAGAACTGGCTTCACCGGATGGGTTCCGCCGCAACCCGCGCTTAGTGTGGGAGTGGTACGCATGGCGGCGCGAGTTGGTACAGCAGGCTCAGCCCAACCCCGGCCATGTGGCACTGGTTGAGATGGAGCGCCGGGTGAGAAACTTCACCCTGATTACGCAAAATGTGGACGGCCTGCACCAACGTGCCGGGAGCCAGAAGGTGATCGAACTCCACGGGAATATCGGGCGGGTAACATGCTCGTCCGAGGGTGTCGAGGTCGAGACGTGGGACACCAGCACCGACGAGTTGCCGCCACGTTGCCCCCACTGTGGTTCCTACCTTCGCCCGGATGTGGTCTGGTTCGGGGAGATGCTGCCCCGCCACGCCCTGCAAGCAGCCTGGGACGCGGCAGAACAGTGTGATCTCTTCTTGTCAGTTGGCACCTCTGGGGTGGTGGAACCAGCCGCCTCACTACCACGGGTCGCCCGTCAATCCGGCGCAGATGTGCTGGTGGTCAACCTAGATGTTGCGACGAACCTCCAGCCCCCGCTCTACACCATCCATGCCCGTTCGGGCGAGTGGTTGCCCGCGTTGGTGCAGGCGGCATGGCATTAGGAATCCTTCTTTGCCTGCCCCTCCTGCAATACCCGATCAATCAGCGCATCCTTCTCGCTCCAAATCTGGTGAACCCAGTCATGGAAGGCAGATCGGAAGGCCGGATCTTCGTAGTAATTCTTATTCAGCCATTCGGCAGGAATGGGGCGTTGCTCCACATGCACCACCACCCGCCCCAACTGGCCGCTCAACAAACCCCACAACTCCACCGGGCCATCAGGGTAGACAATCGTCACATCCAGAATGGCATCGAACATCTCGCCCATAGCCCCAATCGCACTTGCCATGCCCCCCGCCTTGGGGCGTAGGAGGTGGGTGTAGGGCGATTGTTGGGCACGATGCTTGGCCTCAGTGCGCCGGGTACCCTCCAAGAAGTTGAGGATCGAAGTTGGTGTGTGCCGGAACTTGGCGCACGCATGCCGGGTCGTGGCTGCATCCACACCGCGCTTCTCTGGGTGCTTCGCTAAGTATTCCGCAGAATAGCGCCGCATAAACGGGAAATCGAGTGCCCACCAGGCTAAGCCCAAGAAGGGTACCCAGATCAGATTCTTCTTCAAAAAGAAACGCAGAAAGGGAATACGTCGGTAGAAGATGCGCTGAAGGATCGGAATATCCACCCACGAATTATGGTTACAACAGATCAGATAGTAACCATCAGGGCGTAAGCCCTCCAGCCCCGTAACCTGCCAGGGTGCCCATTGGACAGCACGCATCATCCAGCTATCTACCGCCACCCACTGTTCGGCGATCTGGACGAGCAGAATCGAAGCGCGGCGGCGAACAGCAGGAATGGGCACGAGCAGTTTGAAGATCGCCACCACAAAGAGCGGGATACACCAGAAGATGGTGTTGGTCGCAAAGGCGATCAGCCCAATCGTTCCGTGGATGGGGGTAGGAAGGAGTCGTAGCATCAAGCCACCTCCAGCAGGTAGGGTAGAAGAATGTTTACAATACTTTAACCTGCGTATTCAACCCGCGCAAGTGGCGCAGGTCATGGATAATGAATGGTACAATGGGCAGCGTCCTCGTGTACGACTCGGCAATTTCATCCTTTTGTTATCATTCTGCTACACATGAAGGCCGAAAAATGTTCAAGTTTGCTTTTATTGAAGTACCCTAATAGATGTGGCGAGTTTCGGCATTGGCGAGGGGAGATATGACGCCAATCCGGCTCGCTGAGAACACGATACGACTATGCAGGATTTCAGCGCACGGTTTGAAGAGTTGCGCCATAACTATAGCGCACAGTTGGCCGAGAAGGCCACGCAGATGCTTGAGGTATGGCAGCGTATCGAAGCCGGGACGACAACCCCGACCGCCTTTGATGAACTCCAGCGTATTGCCCATAACCTCGCTGGCACAGGGAGTACCTTTGGCTTCCCCGAAGTGAGTAATACGGCTAATGCCCTGGATGCTATCCTGCACCAACTGCGCAATGAGGGCGATAATGAGTCGTTGGCTGCTGAGGTACGCTACCTCATCCATACCCTGCACCATATTGCCTTGGGTGATGCTAATCCTGAGCCTATCGAACTGCCCACGAGCACGCCCTTCAATACCAATAATAGTGTCTATTTCCTGTTTGAGGCGCTTGATGAGGCCGAAACTCTCGCTGCCCAAGTGAATAACTTTGGCTATGAGGGTCACACCTTTACCGATATTGATGCGCTTTCGCTGCGCATGCACACCAGTCCCCCCGATGTGCTGGTGGTAGATATGAGTTTCCTCGAACGCCCCGAACGCCGAGTAGCTCTTGACCGCCTGCGGAAACTTGGCCACCACCCGATTCCGATGATGGTCATCTCTTGGCGTAGCGACTTTGCCGCCCGCCTGCATGCGGTGCGCGTCGGTGGTTCGGCATACCTTACGCGCCCGGTTGATGGCGATACTCTGGTTGATCGCCTTGATGAATTGACTGAACGCCAACGCGCTGAACCCTATCGCGTCCTTATTGTTGATGACTCGCGCATCCTTGCTGAGACCTATGCCACCTTCCTTAATGCCTCTGGCATGCAGGCCACAATCATTACCGATCCATCCGTGGTTTTGGGTGTGATTATGGATCTCCAACCCGATCTCATCCTGATGGATATGTACATGCCAGGGTGTGAGGGTCGGGAGTTGGCGGCGGTCATCCGCCAACAACCAGCATTGAATAGCATCCCCATTGTCTTCCTCTCCGCCGAGACGGATCGGCGTACCCAGCTTACGGCACTCGAAGAGGGGGGCGACGATTTCCTGACCAAGCCGATCAATCCCGATCACCTCATCGCTGCGGTGACGATCCGCATTCGTCGTGCCCGGGTCATTCGTAGTCAGATGCTACGCGATGGCCTGACCGGGCTATTCAACCATAGTGTCACCGAGGATCTCTTGGTGCGTGAGGTGGCACGGGCGCAGCGCAAGAAGCGCCAGCTTTCGATGGTGATGCTCGATATTGATCATCTCAAGGAGATCAATGAGGCTCACGGCCATGCGGCGGGGGATCGAGTCTTGAAGAGTCTGGCTCGTATGCTCCAGCAGCGCCTGCGTATCTCCGACATGATCGGGCGCTATGGCGGCGATGAGTTTGTGGTGATTATGCCCGATACGGACGGCCCAGTCGCACTGCGCGTGATCGATTCGATCCGCGAACGGTTTGCCCTCGTCCAACATCGCTCCGGCGCTTCTGAGTTTACAGCTACACTATCGGGTGGGGTTGCGACGCTCAATCCTTCAGGGGATGTCGCTTCGCTGAGTGAGAGTGCTGATATTGCGCTCTACCAAGCTAAGAACCATGGGCGTAACCAGTTGGTGCTGGCAACCCAGAACCTCTTCCGTGAGCGTAGCTCTGAAGAAGAGGTGATCGGTGTCCCGTCTATCGAGCCGATTACTATTCTGGGTGCCCAAGCTCGCATCCTGGTGGTGGATGATGATGAGCATGTGCGCCTCTTGCTCAAACATTGGCTGAGTGCGGCTAGTTATGATGTCCACCTCGCCGCCCTGGGCGAAGAGGCGTTGATCATGGAGCCACAGGTCGATCCTGATCTCATCCTCCTTGATGTCCTCATGCCCGACCTCGATGGCCTTGAGGTGCTCGATACGCTACGCTCCCGTGGCTGTGATGCGGCGATTGTGCTGACTACCGCGTTTGGCTCGGAGCGTATCGCGGTGACGGCAATGCGCCGTGGGGCCGATGATTACCTGCGTAAGCCGATCCTGGTTGATGAGTTGCAAACGGTACTCGAACGTAACCTGGAGCGTATGCGCCTGCGCCGCCAGAATAGTATCCTCCAACGCCAGCTTGAAGAACAGCGCAAGCAGCTTGAGGTTGAGTTGGCCCGCGCTGCCCGCGTGCAGGCCGATCTTCTGCCACGCCAGATGCCCCGTCTGCCCGGCTTTACCCTCGCTGCCCGCTGTATCCCCGCCCGTCAGGTTGGGGGCGATTTCTATGATTGGCATAGCCCCGGCCCTGGCTTGCTCAACCTGACCTTTGGTGATGTGATGGGGAAGGGGATGCCCGCTGCTCTGCTCATGACCACTGTGCGTGCAGTCATGCGTTCGGTCGGACGCCAGACTCCGCCACTGGTCAATCTGCGCTATGCCCTCACGGCGCTCGATGCCGATCTCAACCACGCCCGCGCCTTTGTGACGATGTTCCACGCCCAGTTGGATCTGGTCTCGCGCCGCTTGAGCTTTATTGATGCTGGCCACGGGCTCTGTTTTATCCGCCGCGCTGGTGGGCGAGTCGAACCGCTCGGCCCACGCGGGGTGCCGCTCGGCGTTCCCTCGCGGGAAGCCTACGCCCAGGGTGAGGTGCAGTTCTACCCTGGGGATGCGCTGATCCTCTTCAGCGATGGGCTGCTCGATACATGGCCCGCCCTGGCCGATAATCACCTCATCCTGGCCGATCTGCTCAGCGATGACATCGAGGCCCAGGCGATGGTCGAGCGTATCCTTGCCCTACCCGCACTGGTCGGTTCGGTGATTGATGATCTGACGGTGGTGGTGCTGGCCTGTGCGACCGATATGCAGATCTAGCCTATTCGTCGTTGCTGATCAATAGGGTGTACCCCATCCCGCGTCGGGTCTGCACCAATCCTGCCGCCTCTGGCTCAATGCGCCGCAGCGCAGCCCGTAAGCCACTCACCGCCTTATCGAGTGCCTCGGCATCCATGCCGGGGTCATAGTCACGTCCCCAAACCGCCTCGGCACACGCTTCACGGGTACACAGGTTTCCCATCTGGCGGTAGAGCAGGCTGAGTAGGCGGAACTGGTTGGGTGGCAAATTCAAGGGCTGATTGCCCAGGAAGAAGGTCTGCGTGCGCTCTTCGAGGCGAATACGACTGGTGGTGACGATGGTCGGATCGGGATCGAGAAAGTTCAACACCACACCTGCTGCCCCCAGGCCAATCCCATCACGATGACTCAGGAGGTGGGGGGTGGTGATCAATTGCCCGTTGACGAAGGTGCCATTGGCACTGCCCGCATCGTGCAACATGTAGCGCGGCCCTGCACGCACGATCCGTGCATGCAGGCGTGAGATGTTGCTGCGTGGAATGACCACATCACACAGCGAAGATCGCCCCAGGCTATGTTCTTGCCCACTCAGCAGAAATTCGCTGGGGGTAATATCGTCGCTCATCCCGATCAACCGGGCAAACGGGATGTCAAGATCTGACATAGTGGCACTCCTCATCAGAGTTGCATTTTGGCTTCATGTGGTGGATTATAACACTCAGCATTGGCCAACGATGACGAGCACTATGCTGCGCACCTCCGGCTCCGCCGCCTCCTCAGCCACCCGACATGCCGCGCACACCTCCGGGGTGAGTGTGGCTGCCACCTGCGGAGCCAGATCCTCCCAACTGGCAAGGGCTAATGCGGCTTCCAGCGGCTGCGCTGTGGGCTGATCGAGTATGTAGGCGCTCAATGTTGCTACCCGCAACCCTGTCTGTTGCAACTCCGCCTTGAGTGCCTCTCCTAGCCCATCTCCTGGTGTTGGTGGTGTGGATACCCATGCATCATGCAGTTCCTGGGGCCACTGGCGTGGCCGTACCCACAACTGGTAGGCACTCGCCAAAATAAATCGCCCCTGCTGGCGTAAGATGCGCCGCACTTCGGCGAGTACCGTGCGCGGTTGCTGGAAGCTTGGGTATGTCGCTACGCACCAGATCAGATTGACCGATGCGGTTGCCAATGGCAGACTATGGGCATCAGCAACCAGCCAGGTGGTATGATCGTTGGGTATGGGTTGGCTGAAGCATGCCCGGTTGAGATCAACGCCAATGACCTGGCCACCCGGTTCTACATGTTCTGCCAACCATGCCGTCTTTAGCCCTGGGCCACAACCAAGATCGAGTCCACACTGGACAGGCTCTTTGGGGCTGGCCCAATCCAACGCCGCCCGTAGGATTGCTGCATAGGGCGCATGTAATTCGGTGAGAGGTGCTACCATGAACCTACCTATTGAGATTCTCCGGCTCCACGCCTACGAAGGCCCCAATATCTACGGCCCGCATGCCGGGGTGCTGCTCCGTGTTCGCCACCCTAGCGATGTGCCCCAAGCCTTACGTCAGAAGATCCGCGATGCTGCCCAGATGGTCGGGTTGATGATCGCCTACCTCGAAACAGTATCCCACCCATACGAGACAGGCTTTCTGCTCCAGGCACGCTTCAATACCAACCAGCCAGCCATTGGAGCCGCTCTCTGCCGCCATATTGTAGCCGCACTTCAGGCCGAAGCTGCGGGCGATGAGGACGATCCAGAACCGTTTGTGGAACTTGCCGATCAGTGCCGCCAGACGATCCTTCCCGCTACTGCCGCCCAACTTATGGCCGAAGCCCGTCGCCGAGGCTTACCCGCCCTCGTTCGCCCCGTGGTCGCCTCCAACTTGGCTATGCCGCCCGCAGTTGGGTCTGGGACA
>RRYU01016941.1_pt1 | contig 17969 bp, 25 predicted proteins | sample 2162651 | NCBI WGS metagenome assembly RRYU01 (sample SAMN10267283, study PRJNA491782) | microbial mat metagenome | isolation source: biomat in the production well | place: Japan: Minami-Kanto gas field, natural gas well KTG3 | collected 2017-06 | reverse complement strand
CTCTCTATGGCAAATTTATTCGTCGCTCCACCAAGGTACATGCTCACGATGAAGCAAATGAGTGCGGTATCGGAGATACGGTAATGGTTGAGCAATGCAGGCCGCTGTCTAAGAGTAAGACGTGGCGTCTGGTCAAGGTTGTTAATAAAGCTGATTAATCAGTAAATAATCTTGAAATTGTTCGTATTACAGAATTTATGATTGGGAAAGACCAATGATCCAGATGCAGACAAACCTGAGCGTGGCAGACAACAGTGGTGCCAAAAGAGTTCAGTGCATTAAAGTACTGGGCGGCTCGCACCGTCGTTATGCCGGAATAGGTGACATTATTAAGGTTAGTGTGAAAGATGCTATTCCTCGCGGTAAGGTTAAGAAAGGCGAAATCTACAATGCGGTTGTAGTGCGTACAACAAAAGGCATTCGTCGTCCGGACGGTTCTAAGATCCGTTTTGATGGCAACGCCGCTGTACTTTTAAATCCGCAGCTGCAGCCTATCGGAACCCGCATCTTCGGTCCGGTTACCCGTGAACTGCGTAGCGAGCGCTTCATGAAAATAATTTCGCTCGCACCAGAAGTACTGTAAGGGGTTTACCATGGCAATGCGGAAGATTAAGAAAGGTGACCAGGTAATAGTTCTGGCCGGTAAAGACAAGGGAAAGCAGGGTAGTATCCTGCGTGTTATTGATGACGCAAAAGTAGTTGTCGAGAACATTAACTTGGTAAAGAAACACTCCAAGGGAAATCCCATGAAAGGTGAGCCCGGCGGTATTGTCGATAAAGAGATGCCGTTGGATATCTCAAATGTGGCAATAGTTAACCCGGTATCAGGCAAAGCTGATCGTATTGGATTCAAGATGTTGGACGATGGCCGTAAGGTACGCATCTTCAAGTCCGATGGCGAAGTCGTGGACGTTTAAGGCAGATATAGAGATGTCAAGATTACAAGAACTCTACCGCGATGAGATCGCGGGACAGCTGAAAGAGAAGTTTGGCTTCAACAGCATTATGGAAGTTCCGCGTATCACCAAGATCACCCTGAACATGGGTGTGGGTGAGGCCGCAGCCGACAAAAAGGTGATGGAGTCAGCCATAGGCGATATGGAGAAGATTGCTGGACAGAAGGCGGTAGTCAACCTGGCGCGCAAGTCTGTTGCTGGCTTTAAGATTCGTGATGGTTGGCCAGTTGGATGCAGCGTAATTTTACGACGCGAGCGTATGTATGAATTCCTGGATCGGCTGATTAATATAGCCATTCCACGTATTCGTGATTTTCGTGGAATGAGCGCAAAATCATTCGACGGACGTGGCAACTACAGCATGGGCGTAAAGGAACAGATTATGTTCCCAGAGATCGATTACGACAAAATCGACAAGATTCGTGGCATGGATATAACCATAACCACAACCGCCAAGACCGATGAAGAGGGGCGCGCACTACTAGAAGCGTTCCGTTTTCCATTCAAGAACTGAGTAGAATAGCTATGGCAAAGAAGAGCATGCTAGCCCGCGAGAGCAAGCGGTCCAAGATAGTAGCCAAGTACGCAACCAAGCGTGCCGAACTTAAGGCTATAATCAACAGTCCAGCGAGTAGCCCGGAGCAGGTAGATGAAGCTGTAACCAAACTACAGAAACTCCCACGCGACGCCAGTCCAGCCCGTCAGCAAAGACGCTGCCGTATGACTGGTCGTCCACACGGTGTTTACCGTAAATTTGGGCTTTGCCGCAATAAAATTCGTGAGGCCGCCATGCGTGGCGATATCCCTGGTCTGGTAAAGGCTAGCTGGTAACCAAGTTGTAAACAGATTCGCACTGCGAATATATAATTAAAGTCGTTTGGGTATCGCGCTGACATCAGTGGGCTGACCCGGAGGTAGATAAACAATGAGTATGTCAGATCCTATCGCGGATATGCTTACCCGCATCCGAAACGGACAGGCGGTTGGAAAGAAGGCTATATCCATGCCTTCCTCCAACAAGAAAGTAGCTGTGGCCCAAATCCTTAAAGATGAAGGCTACATCATCGACTATTCCACAAGCGAAGATGGCACCAAAAATGCCCTCAATGTCGAATTGAAATATTTTCAAGGCGAACCTGTGATCGAGATGATTCAGAGAGTAAGCCGTCCTGGCTTGCGTATCTATAAGAGAGCTAAGGACTTGCCGAAGGTTCGTGCAGGACTGGGCATTGCAATCGTATCAACCTCCAAAGGCCTGATGACTGACAGGGCAGCCCGTGTGGCTGGCCATGGCGGTGAAATCTTGGCCTATGTTGCTTAATTGGAGGATTAGGATATGTCACGAGTAGCTAAAAATCCGATTACCGTACCCTCTGGAGTTGAAGTAAAAATCTCTAACGGAGAGGTAAACGTAAAAGGTACCAAGGGCAACATGCAGTTAGCCATTAACAAGTTGGTAACGATTAACCAGGAAGATGGGATGCTGAAGGTAGTACCCATCGAAGAGTCCAGAGATAGCTGGGCCATGGCTGGTACATTTCGTGCGCTGATTAACAACATGGTTGTTGGTGTTAGCGATGGCTTTAGTAAAAAGCTACAACTTGTTGGTGTTGGTTATCGCGCCCAAGCAAAAGGTAGCGTGCTAAACCTTAGTCTTGGTTTCTCTCATCCGGTTGATTACGAAGTACCGGAGGGTATAACCATTGAGACCCCTTCGCAGACCGAGATCGTTGTATCCGGCTGTGATAAACAGAGGGTAGGACAGGCAGCGGCAGTTATACGCTCATACCGTCCTCCCGAGCCATACAAAGGCAAGGGTGTCCGTTATGCGGATGAACATGTTGTTCGCAAAGAAGCCAAGAAGAAGTAAGGGGTATTGACGATGGAAAAAAAGATGAAACGTTTGCGCAGAGCCAGACGCGCTCGCGCCAAGATTCTAGAGTTGGAAGTAACCAGGCTTACTATTTTTCGTACTCCTCGGCATATGTATGCACAGATTATTGCGCCCAACAGCTCTGAGGTTCTTGCCAGTGCTTCCACATTGGAAAAAGTAATAAAGTCCGAGATCGAAGGCAGCACTGGTAATACAGATGCTGCAGCTGTTGTTGGTAAGGTAATCGCCGAGCGCGCCAAAAAGGCCGGAGTTGAATCAGTAGCCTTTGATCGATCTGGCTTTAAATATCACGGCCGGGTTAAAGCGTTGGCTGATGCGGCCCGTGAAAACGGTCTCAAGTTCTGAGGTATAGACAATGTCAAATTACAATGTAAATCCCGAAGGCGATGGGTTCATCGAGAAGCTGATCAACGTAAACCGTGTTGCTAAGGTAGTCAAAGGTGGTCGTGTATTCGGCTTCTCAGCGCTGACTGTAGTTGGTGATGGCAATGGTCAGATCGGTTTCGGAACCGGCAAGGCACGTGAAGTACCAATAGCTATCCAGAAGGCGATGGAAGATGCTCGCAGGAATATGCGTAGCGTAAAGCTGAATGGGGAAACCTTGCAGTATCCTCTAATGGGTCGTCATGGTGCAGCAAAAGTTCATATGCAGCCGGCCTCTGCTGGTACCGGCATTATCGCTGGCGGCGCTATGCGAGCAGTTTTTGAAGTTGTTGGTGTCCACAATGTTCTTGCTAAATGTATTGGCACCAACAATCCGCTTAACGTGGTTCGCGCCACCATCAACGGCTTGGCCGGTATGGATAATGCTGAGACTGTTGCCGCTAAGCGTGGCAAAACAGTAGAAGAGATTCTGGGGTAAACCATGGCAAAGAAAAAGATTCCAATGATGAAGGTCACGCTGGTGCGCAGTATGAATGGACGCCTCAAAAGCCACAAAGCTTGCGTAAGAGGTCTGGGACTGCGTCGTATGCATCAGACTGTAGAGGTACAAGACACCCCTGATACTCGTGGCATGGTGAACAAGGTTTCCTACATGGTTAAGGCAGAGGAAGCATAAAATGCATTTAAATACTATTAAGCCTGGTGTCGGCAGCAAGACAGACCGCAAGCGCGTAGGACGCGGCATCGGTAGCGGTCTGGGTAAGACCTGTGGCCGTGGTCATAAGGGTCAGAAATCACGTTCCGGCGGAACTACAAAGATAGGTTTCGAGGGTGGTCAGATGCCTTTGCAGCGTCGTCTACCTAAGGTTGGATTTGCTTCACGCAAAGCCAAGTACACTGCCGAAGTAAGATTGAACGAATTGGCCAAGGTGGATGCGGATGTTGTTGATTTGAAGGCTTTGCAGGACGCTAATATTCTGCCGCACATTATCAAGCGGGCCAAGGTGATCCTGTCCGGCACTATCGATAAGGCAGTAACCGTGCGTGGGCTTGGTGTTACCAAGGGAGCTCGGGAAGCTATTGAGGCTGCTGGCGGTAAGATCGAAGAATAGACCATGGCAAGCACTGGCTCTAAATCTAACCCCCTAGCCGGAGGACATCTGACCGAACTACGTCAGCGCCTGTTCTTCGTGCTAGGCGCGTTGTTGGTTTTTCGTATTGGTACCTTTATCCCGGTTCCAGGCGTTAATCCGATTGCATTGGCTGCGATGTTTGATCAGCAGCAAGGCACTATTCTGGACATGTTTAACATGTTCTCTGGTGGTGCACTGAAGCGAGCCAGTCTGTTTGCTCTTGGCATCATGCCTTACATCTCTGCATCTATTATTATGCAGCTGATGTCAGCGGTAATGCCGAAGCTGGAACAGCTGAAGAAAGAGGGTGAATCCGGTCGTCGTAAGATAACCCAGTACACGCGTTACGGAACTGTATTTCTAGCGACCTTTCAGGCTATCGGCATCTCGGTTGCCTTGCAGGGACAGCAGGCAGGCGGCATGGGTGTTGTTATCAACCCGGGTCCGGCCTTTGTATTTACCTCCGCAGTCTCTCTTGTCACCGGCACCATGTTTCTGATGTGGCTGGGTGAACAGATTACTGAACGTGGTATTGGTAACGGCATCTCTTTGATCATCTTTGGCGGTATTGTCGCCGGTTTGCCGGCTGCTATCGGCGGAACTCTCGAACTGGTACGTACCGGAGAGATGAACGCTATTACAGTACTTACCCTGTTTATGTTGGCGATTGCGGTTACTGCATTTGTAGTTTTTGTTGAGAGAGGACAGAGACGCATTACAGTAAACTACGCCAAGCGTCAGCAGGGGCGTAAGATGCTTGCAGCTCAGAGCACGCATCTACCACTGAAGCTAAACATGGCTGGTGTTATTCCACCTATATTTGCTTCTAGTATCATTCTGTTTCCGTCAACATTGGGGCAGTGGTTAGGCACCCAGGAGAATATGCGTTGGTTGCAGGATATCGTGGGTAAGATAGCCCCGGGTGAGCCGATCTATGTACTATTGTACGCAATGGCGATCATCTTCTTCTGCTTTTTTTATACCGCCTTGGTGTTTAACTCCAAGGAGACTGCAGACAATCTGAAGAAATCAGGCGCATTTGTACCTGGTATTCGCCCAGGTGAGCAGACCGCAAAATACATCGATGGCGTTATGTCCAGGCTGACCATGGCTGGAGCAATATATATAACCCTGGTTTGCTTGTTACCGGAATTCCTGATTGTGGGTTGGAACGTGCCCTTCTATTTTGGTGGTACTTCGTTGCTCATTATTGTGGTTGTGGTTATGGATTTCATGGCCCAGGTCCAGGCATTGATGACGTCTCATCAATATGAAGGCCTGATGAAAAAGGCTAACTTGAAAGGTCGCGGCGGAGCAGGTTTGCTGCGCTGACCTTTGAACCGAATTGAACACAGTTTTTTGGAGATAAAGCCATGAAAGTTAGGGCTTCAGTAAAGAAAATTTGCCGCAATTGTAAGATAGTACGTCGTAAGGGTGTAGTTCGTGTCATCTGTAAAGATGGGCGGCATAAGCAGCGCCAGGGCTGATAGTACCTGAGCCTTGATTTGTATATTGTTTCCCGATAAGATTACGCGTTTTCCGCGCGTGAAGCGGGATTGTTTTGTTTTTAGGAGTTAATGATGGCCCGAATTGCAGGCGTCAACATTCCAGATCGTAAGCACGCCGTTATTGCGTTGACTGCGATCTATGGTATTGGCCGGACCAGATCCGCCCAGATTTGTGAAGTATCCGGTATTGCGCCAGACACAAGGATACAGGATCTAACAGAGGGAGAGGTCGATGCTCTGCGTGCAGAGGTAGGCAAGTTCAGCGTTGAGGGCGATTTACGCCGTGATGTCTCCATGAATATCAAACGGCTGATGGATCTTGGCTGTAATCGCGGTATCAGGCATCGTCGAGGACTGCCTCTCAGAGGGCAGCGTACCAAGACCAATGCGCGTACCAGAAAAGGGCCGCGTCGCCCAATCAAAAGATAGATAGAGCATTCGTCCTGTCTCACAAGACAGGTAATACATTAGACAAGAGATTTGTAGGAACCAGGCAATGGCAAAACCAAGTAGCCGTGCGCGCAAGAAGATAACCAAAGTTGTGACCGATGGTGTCGCACACATTCATGCGTCGTTCAACAATACAATTATCACGATCACCGATAGACAGGGTAATGCACTTTCCTGGGCAACATCGGGTGGTTCAGGTTTTCGTGGTTCACGTAAGAGTACGCCTTTTGCGGCACAGGTAGCCGCCGATCGTGCTGGTGAAAAAGCAAAAGAGTACGGATTAAAGAATCTCGACGTCGAGGTAAATGGTCCAGGCCCAGGTCGTGATTCTGCAGTACGCGGACTGAACAACGCTGGTTTCAAGATAACCAGTATTACAGACGTGACACCCATTCCGCATAATGGTTGTCGTCCGCCCAAGAAACGTCGAGTTTGATCGGAGTTAAACGAAAATGGCAAGATACATAGGTCCTAAGTGTAAACTCAGCCGACGTGAGGGAACAGACCTGTTCCTGAAGAGTCGCGTACGTTCACTTGAATCCAAATGCAACATGGAGAAGCAGCCTGGTCAGACTACCGACCGTCGTCGCCGTGTTTCTGATTATGGCTTACAGCTGCGCGAGAAGCAGAAGGTTCGCCGCATCTATGGTGTTATGGAGAAGCAGTTCAGAAACTACTATAAGAAAGCTGCCCAGACCAAGGGCGCAACAGGTGAGAACCTGCTTCAGTTCCTTGAGCAACGCCTAGATAACGTAGTTTATCGTCTCGGCTTTGGTGCTACTCGCGCCGAAGCAAGACAACTGGTGAGCCACAAGGCGATTGAGGTTAATGGAAAGATCGTTAATATCCCATCCTATAATGTTCAAGCGGAAGACGTGATAACGGTTAGAGAAAAGGCCAAAAAGCAAATTCGTATTCAGGGTGCTCTCACCCTGGCTGAACAATATGGCTTTGTAGAGTGGGTAGAGGTAGACCCAAAGGCGATGAAGGGCGTTTTTAAACGTGTACCTGATCGTTCAGAACTACCAGCCGAGATTAGCGAACAGCTAGTCGTCGAACTGTACTCCAAATAAGGGATAGCGGGAGAAGCCACCGATGCCGGAGTTTGTAACAGATTTTCTAAAACCACGACTGGTCAATGTACAGGCGATTACGCCACTGCATGCCAAGGTCTCCTTAGAGCCAATGGAGCGCGGTTTTGGACACACCCTGGGCAATGCGTTGCGCAGGATTCTTCTCTCATCCATGCCTGGTTGCGCGGTTGTAGAGGTTGAAATTGAAGGTGTACTGCATGAGTACACAACAATTGAAGGTGTGCAGGAGGACGTACTGGACATCCTTCTGAACCTAAAAGAACTCGCCTTGGTAATGCATGCTAGAAATGAAGCAACATTAACCTTGAGCAAAAAAGGTCCAGGACCAGTTTTGGCCAGCGATATTACGCTTGACCACGACGTAGAGATATCAAATCCTGAGCATGTTATAGCCAACCTGACCAAGGATGGCGAAATCAACATGACTCTTAAGATTGCAAAGGGCATTGGTTACGAGCCAACCACTGTACGTAACAATGAATCAGGCGAAGACCAACCTATTGGCCGTCTGCAGCTGGACGCAACCTTTTCTCCAATTAAACGTATCTCCTATGAAGTTGAGGCTGCCCGTGTTGAGCAGCGCACCAACCTGGACAGGTTGGTAATTGACCTGGAGACTAACGGAACCTTGGATCCGGAAGAGGCTATTCGCCGTGCTGCGACAATCCTACAGGATCAACTGTCTGCATTCGTCACGTTGGATGACAGCAGTGAAAGTGAGAGTAAACAAGAAGATAACAGACCGGCGATTGATCCAATATTGCTGCGTCCCGTTGATGATCTTGAGCTTACAGTTCGCTCTGCCAACTGTCTGAAAGCGGAGAATATTTTTCTTATTGGTGACCTTATTCAGCGTACAGAAGTTGAGCTGCTCAAGACGCCAAACCTGGGAAAGAAGTCACTGACCGAAATAAAAGACGTGTTAGCGACTCGTGGTCTTTCACTTGGAATGCGCCTGGAAAATTGGCCGCCAGAGGGGATGGAAGTGGCGTAAGGGTACAACCCAGCCTCTTCTCCGTATTATTTGATTTAACTAGTTTGAAGGAAGTAGATCAATGCGTCATCGCAAATCAGGGCGGCAACTGAACCGTAACAGCAGCCACCGTAAAGCCATGTTCCGTAACATGACCTGCTCACTATTGCGCCATGAGCTGATCAAAACCACTCTGCCTAAAGCTAAAGAGCTGCGCCGGGTAGCGGAACCAATTATCACTATCGGTAAAGAGGACAGCGTAGCAAAACGCCGTCTAGCCTTTGATCGCCTACGTGACAAAGAGGCGGTTGGAAAGCTGTTCACCGAGATTGGTCCTCGCTACAAAGAGCGTCCAGGTGGTTATCTGCGCATTCTGAAGTGTGGCTACCGTCAGGGTGACAAGGCCCCAATGGCCTACGTCGAGTTAGTAGATCGTCCAGAAGTAGATGTAGAAGCGGTTGAAGTGGTAGAAACCGAATAAGCACTGCGAGCACCAAATAAAGAAGCCGGGCCTAGCCCGGTTTTTTTGTGTCTGTCTATTTTTATTTGATTTGACCTGTTGTCTGCAGGCTAATAGTTGTCTCTCGCAAAGACGCAAAGCACTCCAAGGGAGATGCCTGACACATTTTATGAGAAAGAATTATTACTTTGCGTCCTTGGTGTCTCTGCGAGAAAATCTAGCCAACCTACAAAAATGTAGATGACCCAAGGGCCCAACGGGCATGGTGCCGACACCCAAAATATGCCAATTAGAAGAGAATAAATGCCGGATAAACCAAAATTGATCGCGCTGTTTACTGACTTCGGTATTGATAGCCCATACCTGGGTCAAATGCATGCAGTGCTTGCGGCGTCAGGTGTGAAGCAGACGGTAATCCAGCTTATAGCAGATGCCCCTCGCTTCGCACCTTGCCCGTCCGCATATCTACTTTCTGCCATTGCCAGAGATATGCCTGGTGGCACCATGTTCATCTGCGTGGTTGATCCAGGTGTTGGAAGTGATAGGCGTCCGATAATAGTTAGAGACTCAGATCAGTGGTTTGTTGGCCCGGATAATGGTCTACTGTCCCAAGTAGCCAGGAGAAGCGGTAAGGCAGAGATTGAAGAGATAGTCTGGCGACCTGAGAAGATGAGTAACAGCTTTCACGGACGTGATCTGTTTGCCCCGGTTGCGGCTGCGATCTGTAGTCAGGAGTATAAGTCTGGTCCGGGCATTCAGGCTGATACATTGGCAGGAGCAGAATGGCCTGACGATCTTGCAGAGATCATCTATGTCGATGCTTTTGGAAATGCAATAACCGGGATCAGGTCTTCATCTATAAACAATAATAGAGTGCTGGACCTGTGTGGAACCCCAGTTAAACATGCAAGGACATTTAGCGATGCGCCGAGTGGGGCGGTATTTTGGTATGAAAACTCAATGGGGCTTGTCGAGATAGCGGTAAATCACGGAAGTGCTAGCCAGTTGCTTGATGTTGATATCGGAAGTCAAATCGATATTCTTGGTTAAATAACCAGATAACCGTTTCTATACTTGTAGTGTGTTGACTTGCTGTCATCGGGATCGGAGCTGTGTTTGAACGCGAACATTAATCAGGTCGACCGATAAAAACATAAAGGCCGGGTTAGTTGGTTTGAGATAGAAACCGTGGTCTGTCCCTGAATATGCGCAGTAATTCTCTCTTGACCTCCTAAGAAATCCCACTAGAATGGATACACAAATGTGTTACCAAAGTGTGCCCAATGAGCAAATCATCTAATTACCGTATTCGGGTAGAACCAGAGCTACATCATGAATTCCTTGACGCCTGTAAGGCTGACGCCCGGCCTGCTGCGCAGGTAATAAGAGAATTCATGAAAGACTATGTATTGAAACACCGGCAAGGTTTACAAGCTGAGTTATTTGTTACTGAAGAGTCAGAAAGATACGACAGTGGGAGAAAATAATATGGATAAATTAACCTGTGTGGAAATCTGTGCTGGCGCTGGCGGGCAGGCGCTTGGTCTTGAATCAGCAGGGTTCGAACCAGAAGCTTTAGTTGAAATTGAAGAGCCATGCCGTAACACCCTGAAGTACAACAGACCAGCCTGGAATGTTATAGAAAATGAGCAATGTGATCTGAAGTTGTTTAATGGCAAGCCCTATAGAGGTATTGATCTTTTAGCTGGTGGCGTGCCTTGTCCACCATTCTCGAAAGCGGGAAAACAGTTAGGGAAAAATGACGAAAGAGACTTGTTCCCAGAAGCATTACGTTTGGTTGACGAATGCAGGCCACACGCGGTAATGCTAGAAAATGTAAGAGGTTTTTTGGATGCTGTATTTGAAGACTACCGGATTAGCTTAAAACGCCAGCTTGAAAAGATGGGTTATGTTGCAGACTGGCGATTGTTTAATGCTTCGGATTTTGGTGTTTCACAACTAAGGCCGCGGGTTGTTATTGTGGCTGTTAAAAAAGAGCTATCTGAAAACTTTTCGTGGGCAAAATCCCATGACTTTAATCCTATGTCCGTTGGGGAGCTTCTTTATGAGCAAATGGCATCCCGTGGTTGGCGAGGTGCCAGGAAATGGGCTAAGCAAGCAGATGATATTGCCCCAACTATTGTAGGCGGTTCGAAAAAACATGGCGGTCCTGACTTGGGGCCAACCCGTGCAAAACGTGCTTGGGCGGCTCTTGGTGTTGATGGAATGGGGATCTCTAATGAACCGCCTGAAAGGGACTTTGTTGGAATGCCAAGGCTGACTGTTGATATGGTTGCCAGGATTCAGGGTTTTCCTAAAGATTGGCACTTTACTGGAAAGAAGACCCCCGCTTATCGACAAGTAGGAAATGCCTTCCCACCACCTGTTGCCCACGCAGTTGCGGCAGAAATATCAAAATGCCTGATGCATAGAAAAATATTTGCAGTTGCAAGCTAGGGGCTTCAAAACGATGGCAAAGGAAAAAGGAGCAAGAACGAAACTAAGGCAATATTTTCTTGCCAATACTGGCAAGGTTATGAATTCCGATGAGCTAAGAGAAGTGGCCGGGGGCATCACGGAATGGGCAAGGCGTGTTAGAGAGCTTAGAAATGAGGAGGGTTATAAAATCCTCACACATAATGACAGAAGTGATTTGAAAACGGGGCAATATCTGCTAGAAGACCCTAAGCCAGAGCCTGCTTTTGAACGGGCTATTTCAAAAGAAACTCGTGCTTTTGTTCTTGATAGGAATGGATTTACTTGCCAAATGTGCGGTGCTGTAGCTGGTGAACCGCATCCATATGATCCAACGCGAAAAACTAGGTTGCACCTTGGGCATATTAAAGACAAAAGCCAAGGCGGGACAGATGACGCATCTAATCTTCGTGCATTGTGTTCTGTCTGTAATGAAGGTGCATCAAATCTAACCTTAGATAGACCAACTGCACAAAAATTGCTTATACAGGTAAGAAGAGCAAGGGGCGTAGACCAAGAAGAAGTTTTAAAGTGGCTTGTAAAGAAATATCCAAAACAGGCAAAAGAATTTCTCGATGGTGGATAATCTCAGACCACGGTTTTTGTTAGCTTAACAGTATCTTTACGACATTCTCAGGGAAGAGATTTTAATGCCAAGATGTCCGCGCCTTGTATACCCAGGTGTACCGCTGCATATAATCCAACGTGGTAATAATCGTCAAGCTTGTTTTTTGCTGATGAGGACTATCGCTTCTATCTTGATTGGTTACAGGAATATGCACATGAGACTGGGTGTTTGGTGCATGCTTATGTGCTGATGACAAACCATGTTCATCTGCTAATAACACCGAAGACATCAGATGCTGTTGGTAACCTTATGAAACGCCTAGGCCAGAGGTATGTGCAGTATGTTAATCGCACCTATCGCCGCAGTGGAACTCTCTGGGAAGGACGTTTCCGTTCATGTATGACTCAAGAAGAAGATTACGTTTTAGGTTGTTATCGGTATATAGAGCTAAATTTGGTACGAGCCGATATGGTAGGTCATCCAGCCGAGTATCCTTGGTCAAGTTATCGAGTCAATGCACAGGGTGAATCATCTACGCTATTGACACCTCATCCGCTCTACAATGCTTTGGGTAGGGGTGACGCGGTGCGTAAAGCTGCATATCGTGAGCTGTTTCGTTATCAATTGGATCCGGGGATAGTTGATGAAATTCGTTCAGCGACGAACGGTAATTATGCACTTGGTAGCTCTCAATTCCATGCGCAAGTTGCAGATATGCTGGGGCGTAGGGTAACGCAGGGTAAATCTGGACGCCCAAGGAAATGTAGTGAGTAGTGCCGTTTGATTTGTTTCGCGGTGGGTAAGATGGAAACCGAGCTCATTCGCGCCAAGTCTTGGTTTCTATGTGTTGTTTTCGATTACTGACGCCGACCTGAAAATATTGTAGTTACTCCTTTGTTAAGTATTGTTGCAGATACTCGCCCGTATAAGAGCCCTTGGATTTTGCCACCTGCTCCGGCGTACCTTGGGCGATGATCCTGCCGCCCTGGTCTCCGCCTTCCGGCCCTAGGTCGATGATCCAATCGGCGGTCTTGATTACATCCAGGTTGTGCTCGATTACCACCACCGTATTGCCATGATCTCGCAGGCGGTGCAGTACCTTTAGCAGGTTTTCGATATCGAAAAAGTGCAGTCCGGTGGTGGGTTCGTCCAGGATGTAAAGGGTATTTCCGGTATCGCGTTTTGACAGCTCCCTCGACAGCTTTACCCGCTGTGCTTCGCCTCCCGACAGAGTAGTAGCATTCTGTCCCAAGGTTATATAAGAGAGGCCCACGTCCATCAGGGTTTGTAGCTTGCGCTTGATGGGTGGGATAGCGTCGAAGAAGGTCAGGGCGTCTTCTACAGTCATAGCCAGGACTTCATCGATCTTCTTGCCTTTGTACTTTATGTCCAGAGTCTCGCGGTTGTAGCGTTTGCCCTTGCATACATCACACTGCACGTAGATATCTGGCAGGAAGTGCATCTCCACCTTGATTACACCGTCACCGCGGCAGGCCTCGCAACGTCCACCTTTGACATTGAAGCTGAAACGACCGGGGGTATATCCACGCGAACGTGATTCCTGAGTTCCGGCAAACAGCTCCCGAATTGGTGTGAACAGTCCGGTGTAGGTGGCCGGGTTAGAACGAGGAGTCCGTCCAATTGGACTCTGATCAATATCCACTACCTTGTCGAATAATTCTAGGCCCATGATCTGTTGAAACTCTTTTGTGTCACGGCTGGCCTTGTTTAGTGTGTTGGCGGCTATCGGGTAGAGAGTGTCATTGATTAGGGTGGATTTTCCAGAGCCTGAGACGCCGGTGATGCAGGTAAGCAGTCCCACTGGAATGTGAAGATCCACTTGCCTTAGATTATTGCCACTGGCACCAAGGATTGAGAGGTTGCGTTTTGGGTCGATTGGAGTGCGATCATTAGGCACCTTGATCGAACGTTTGCCGGAAAGATACTGCCCGGTGATAGACTCCTTGGTCTCGGCGATCTCTTGAGCTGTACCCTGGGCCACAATCAGACCGCCGTGGACACCAGCTCCGGGGCCCAGGTCTAGAACATGATCAGCATTCCGTATAGCCTCTTCATCGTGCTCCACTACAATAACGGTGTTACCCAGGTCACGCAGATAGGTTAGCGTTTTAAGAAGGCGGGCGTTGTCTCGCTGGTGCAGTCCAATGGACGGTTCATCCAGAACATACATAACTCCAACCAGTCCGGCTCCGATCTGGCTAGCTAGACGTATCCGCTGGGCCTCGCCTCCGGAGAGAGTTTCTGCGCTGCGATCCAGTGCCAGATAATCCAGCCCCACGTTCACTAGGAAACTAAGTCTTTGAGTGATCTCACGATTTATCTTCGCGGCGATTTGGCCTTTGTAGCCAGGTAGATCCAGATCCTTAAAGAACTCCAATGCCCGTCCAACCGGCATAGAGGTGATTGTAGGCAGGTTGTGTTCAGCCACAAAAACATGACGCGCAGCTTCATTCAGACGTGTACCAGAACAATCTGGACAGTGCTGATGGGCTATATAGCGCGAGAGTTCATCGCGTACCGCGTTGGATTCAGTATCCCGGTAGCGGCGTTGCATATTACAGATGATGCCCTCAAACGGGTGGGTCTTTTTTAGGCTGCCACCACGTTCGTTAAAGTAGCTAAATTCTATATTTTCTTTGCCGCTACCGTAGAGGATGGTCTTGTGATGCTCATCAGGAAGATCTTGCCAAGGTGTCTCTACATCGAAGCCGTAGTGCTTCCCTAAAGATGTTATGAGCTGAAAATAGTAGGCATTGCGTCGGTCCCAACCGCGAACAGCTCCTGCAGCCAGGCTGAGCTCGGAGTGGGCAACAACCCGTGCCGGGTCAAAGAATTGTTCAATCCCCAAGCCATCACAGGTGGGGCATGCCCCTACCGGGTTGTTGAAGGAGAACAGCCGTGGCTCAAGTTCCTGAATGCTGTGGCCGCACTCGGGGCATGCGAAGTTGGCAGAGAAGATAAGCTCACTAGCGTCCGGCTCATCCATCCAGGCGACACGGGCTAGCCCATCAGACAGGCGCAGGGCGGTCTCGAATGATTCTGCCAGGCGCAGCTCCAAGTCTGGTCGCACCTTGAATCTGTCTACAACGGCCTCAATGCTGTGTTTCTTGTGTAGCTCCAGATCTGGAGTGTCATCCAGTTCGAAAATTTCCCCGTCGATACGGGCGCGGATAAATCCCTGGGACAGTAGTTCCGCCAGCAACTTTTGATGTTCACCCTTGCGCTCAGATACTACCGGGGCCAGCAACATCAGCTTGCTCCCCTCTGGTAGGGCGAGAACCTGGTCTACCATCTGGCTTATGGTTTGAGCCTGAAGAGGTTTTTTGTGAGTAGGGCAGCGTGGTTCTCCTGCGCGAGCGAACAGCAGGCGCAGATAATCGTAAATCTCCGTGATGGTGCCAACAGTAGAGCGGGGATTGTGAGAAGTGGTCTTCTGTTCAATGGATATGGCCGGGGATAGCCCCTCGATGTGGTCCACATCCGGTTTCTCCATCATGGAGAGAAATTGTCTGGCATAGGCGGAAAGCGATTCCACATAGCGGCGCTGGCCCTCGGCATAGATAGTATCGAAGGCGAGTGAGGATTTTCCTGAGCCAGATAAACCAGTGATTACAATCAGCTTATCCCGAGGCAGATCTAGATCTATATCCTTTAGATTATGGGTGCGAGCACCGCGTATATGGATGGTATCCATCTGGTGTAAGACTCTTCGACTAAACCCATCACTATACGCCCAATTCTATTTTCAGCCAAAGGATAGATACCAGAAAAACCATCTGATAACTGTGCTAACTATAGGAAATGGCAGTGCAATCCGGGAGTTAATATCTGCTATGCTGTTTTGAGGTTAGATAGTAGGCCAAGGGAGCCCCGTGGAATATCCTATAAAAATAAAACCAACCGATGGCCTGCTGCTACAGGCCTTGGGTTCGGAAGAGCGCGCGGTTGAGGTGCGTGAGGGCGATGGATTGCGCTGGATGCATTTTGGCGATGATGCGATTCAGGCCATGATGATCATCGATGATCCCGCCACGCCAATCATTCCATATCAGATCTATATGTTGGCGGCGTTATCGTTTAGCCACAACCCCAACTTCCTGTTGAATCTTGGCGCTGGTGGCGGGAGTTTTGAGCGATTCTTTGCAGCACATCTACCCGAGTTGATGGTTACCTCAGTGGAGACCAATCCAGACGTTATTCGTCTGTTGAAAGAGCACTTCTCTATTCTGGGGGATATTCCGATCATCAAGCAGGATGCGGAGGCATTCTTATCTGATTGTGCAACTTGCTATGACCTGATCCTGTGCGATCTATTTGATCATGCTGACCACCCCTCCTGTCTTTTCGACAGCGATTTTTACGCCGATGTATTTCGTTGTCTCTCAAACAATGGTGTTTTTGCTATCAACCTGCTGCCAGAGTCGGAATCTGAAATGGTGAACATCCTACTGGTGCTGCGCTCTAGCTTTGAGTGGATATATATGTTGGAGGTGCCACACTATAAAAACATAATATTATTCTGCACAAAAAAGGAAGCGCCAGTGAATGAAGAGCTGGAACTTAGGTGCGAAAGATTGTTTGAGGATTTTGGGCTAGATCTGACGGATGTTGCTCACACTATTGTGGAGCTGCCAAAGAGACAGAGCTAAGCAGAAATATCTTCCAACTTAACTGTATGTGGCGTGAAGCTCATCCTCATGATTTTTTGATTTTGCCAGCTAAGATAACTACAGCAGTGGACCTGTTTACGCTTTGCTGCCGATAGGCGCAAGTAACATATACAGAATCCAGGCGAACCAGGAGACAAACAGAACTGCGAGTAACCAGAAAAGCTTCTCTGCCCCAGAAGTTTTGTCTGATTTTAGTATGAAGACTATGGGTAACAGCCAGATGATCAAAAACAGAATCATGGCTCCGGCACCCATACCAAGAATTGCAGCTACCATTACGCGTCCCCAGTTATTTTTGTATGAGCGGCATAATGCCTTGCTGGAAATCTTGGTTCAAGACCTATTATCATGATAGTTACCCAAAACAAAAGGTAGAGAACATGAAAGATACTCTGAAACCAGGCATCATCTACGAACACAGCTTTGTCATTCCCCAGTCCAAGACAGTACCAGCACTCTATCCAGAATCAGAAGAATTTGTGCAGATGCCACAGGTGTTTGCGACCGGCTATATGGTCGGGTTTCTGGAATGGGCCTGCATAAAAGCCCTTGGACCGCATCTGGATTGGCCACAGGAACAGACGGTCGGCACCAGTATAGATGTTACCCATGAGGCTGCCACACCACCAGGTTTTGAGGTCACTGCCAAGGTAGAGCTGATTGAGGTGGATGGAAGAAAACTGGTGTTCAATGTAGAGGCCAGCGATGGTGTAGATACCATCTCCCGAGGGCGACATGAGCGGTTTGTGATCAACCGAGGAAAGTTTGACTCTATGTTGGAGCAAAAGATGCTAAGGAAAACGGATAGAGACAAAACATTAAGAGGGTCTACGCGGAAACGTGTGGGTAAGATTCGAGTCGGCGGCAGTGTAACACATTGAAATCATATGCATATTCAGATGTTGCATGTTGTGAAAAAAATACTTTCATTTTTCAGTTAGGCTAACGCCATGAAAAACCCCAAGACAATCAGGTCGCTTTTTGCATTCCCTGGCTTCACCGCCAAGTCAAAATTGGTAGGTGTTTTTGGTGACAGGCATGCCCGAGTAATCCAACTCAAAAGGCGAAAAAAACAGCCATCTGTTCTCGCTGTGGCCACCGGTGCCGGAAGCGTTACGATAAGAAGATCATGCGGGTACGTGATCTCTCGGTTGCCGGTTGGCGGATCTACCTGGAGTTCGAGCGCTGGCGTGTCAGTTGTCCTGGGTGTGACGGCGTGCATGTAGAGCATCTGGACTGGCTGGCAAAGAACCCTCGCTATACTCAGCGCTTTGCCATGCATGTGGGCAAGCTGTGTCGGGATATGCCGAACAAGACGGTTGCCGAGATGGAGCGTCTTCACCATAGTACGGTGAAGGATCTCGATAAGCTTTACATGCAAAA
>RRYU01000987.1_pt1 | contig 17998 bp, 30 predicted proteins | sample 2162651 | NCBI WGS metagenome assembly RRYU01 (sample SAMN10267283, study PRJNA491782) | microbial mat metagenome | isolation source: biomat in the production well | place: Japan: Minami-Kanto gas field, natural gas well KTG3 | collected 2017-06 | reverse complement strand
ACGGAGAGGGAGAGTCCCGAACCCGCAAAACGGAGGAGGACTGCATCTACTGCCAAGGGAGCGGCATTCAGGCCGCCGCCATCCCCTGCTCGCTGGGTGACATGTTCATCGCTCTCCACTACGCGCGACTCCTCGAAACCCTGCCGGATGTGCAAATTGCCACCGATCCGGCAAAGAAGATGTGTTATTTCCGCTTTGATGGCGGGCGTGGCGTGCTCATGGGGCTGCGTGACTGATGCCCATCACCGGCACCTGCCCTGCTTGCGGCACAAAAGGCCCGCTTGAGACCTTCGTGCTCGAAGAGAAGTACAAGCGCGCAATACTGGAGGCCTTCCGCCTTCCCGCGCCACTGGCGGATCTCGTCTTAAACTACATCGGCCTGTTCGCGCCGCCGTCCGGTCGCGCCATCCGCGCCGACAAGCTCGCCCGCGTTGTCCGTGAACTGCGCGAGCTGGTTACTAGCGGCGAAGTCACGCGGAAAGGCATCACCCACGGCGCAACTATCGAGGCCTGGCGCTACGGCATCGAGCAGACGCTCGACGCCCACCGCGCCGGTACCCTGGAACTCCCTCTTGATGACCACAACTATGCCGCTTCAATCGTCTGGCGAACCGTCAACAAGGCCGCCGGCCAGGCCGAGCGCAAAAAAGAGGCGGACCTACAGCAACGCCGCGACCGCCGCAAGGAGGCCGAACAGGCGGACCAGCGCGGCGAGAAGATTCGAAAATTAACCGCCGAATTACTCAACCTTAAACAGCTTGTAAGCGCCGACAAAACCGGCCGCATACAGTCTGAGATCGACACCAAAAAAGCGGAATTGGAGGCCCTGCGCAATGGCTGAAATCAATATCTATGACCTACCGCCCCAAGTGCAAGACTGGGCCGATGCTATCGGCCTCAGTGCCGTGACGCGGGTCATAGACTATTATGGCGGCACCTATCTCTATGTGCCGACCCGGCCCGGCAATGATCACCAGCTCGTTATCCTGTTGGGCTACGATACCGCCTGCCGCTTCTGCCACGCCGTCGGCAACGGTGAACACCTCATCCCCAAATGCCAAGCCGCCATGCGCCGGTTACAAGACCAGCGCATCGCCGAACTGCTGCAACAATACCCCGTGCCTGAAGTCGCCCGCCGTACCGGCCTGCACGAGCGCACCATCCGCCGCATCAAATCCCGCCAGCCCGTAGAAAAAAACGACCAACAACCCGGGCTCTTCGAATGAGCGTCACGGACATTCAATACCGCCTGGCGCTCAGAGAAGCCCACCCCGCCCACTTGTACGTAGACGAAGAGGGCGAGGTCTGGAAACGCTTTAGCGCCAGCTACACCGATTCTCGGGGCGCTGAGATGAGCTTTGAGTTGTGGGCAACGTCAATGGACGACGCCGAGGCGCGGCTGAAAGCGCTGAAAGAAACGGGGCGGATAGACGGGCAGATCTTGGAACAGATTGATGATTGACAACCGCGCCACCGCGAGGCTACGCTTTCCCCCGTCACGGCAAAATCCGTGGCCGGGGTTCGCAGCCCGAAGTATCAAAGAGCGCACCGGCGCTCACTCGATGGCGCCTTTTTTGTGCCCGCGTTATGGCGGGCCGTGTGGGGGCGCCCTCGGGCGCGCCGCTTGCTCTTTGGGCGGTACTGCGAACCCCGCACGGCCCGCCACCTATTCCGAATTCGCAGTCGGATGGTGGCGATTCTCTACCGACAAAGAGGAGATCGTCATGTCTCTATCCCGTTCCGCGTGTGAAGCGCTCGACCGCATGGATACCGTCGCCACCTGCTGGCAGGCGGTGCAAAACCTCATGATCCCCGCCGGCGACCTACAACGCCACCAGCGCGACAACCTCGCCGTTTTGCTCCGTTTTCTGACCGACGAATACGACAACGCCCGCAACGCCTTTACCCACGCAACCCATGGAGGTGCGCAATGACCGCCCAAATCATCCCCTTTCCCAGTGATGCCGTCATGCTCAAAGATGGTCATGCCATCACCACCAGCCTGACCGTGGCCCAGGCGTTTGGCAGGCAGCACAAGAACGTGATGGCGGCAATCCGAGGCGTCGAATGCTCGGAGGAATTCCGTCGGCTGAATTTTAAGCCGACCTCCTACCTCGACGAGCAGGGCCGCCCACAATCCATGATCGAGCTGACCGAAGACGGCTGGATCATGACTGTCATGGGGTTCACCGGGTCCAAGGCGGCCCGCGTGAAGGAGACCTACATCGCCGCCTTCAACAAGATGCGCCGGATACTGGAGGGAGCCAAATCCGATGAGCTTGGCGATTGGCTCCGCAAGGTGTTTGGCGATGAGCGTCCCAGGCCAGAACTGCGCGCACCACGCCATCAGGTGGCCAACACCATCGAGATCGACCAGAGCGAGTACATCGAGCTGCTCAAGGCTCAAGTGAAGCTGCTCAAAGGCGAACGTCCGGAAAAGCCACGCCATGCCGCTCCGGTGCCGCTCACCGACGACGAGAAGCTGCGTATTCTGGAGCTGCACGAGCAAGGCATGGGCAAGGCCGACATCGCCCGCGAGCTGGGGCGCTCACGCAGCGCCGTGCGTAGCGTAATCCGCGAGCTGGCGACCAACTAAGTAGTCAATGGGCTGAAAATGGAGCCCGTTAAATTCTTCGGAGCAATCCAGGTTTTCAATTGCCTGGAGATAGTCACTGGGCGCAAAATTGCGCCCAGTGACTTTATCTCGGCCGGCGCCGCATCAATTGTTCTGATTTGCCTTCAAACAAGCTAAATAAGCTTGATCACTAAAGTTCCGAACACTGTCACTTTGCAATTCCATTGAACGGAAACTTGGTTGATCATAAGCGGCGATAACAAGCCCCTTTGCAAGTTTCGAATTTTTTACGGCGTCAAGCTCCAGCGCTTCAGACAATGGCAATTTCAATTGTCTGGCCAGCATAATCAACTCGGCCAATTTCGACGCCTGTTTGCAGGGGTCAATCTCCTCTTCCGCCTGTGCGTTAAATGGCGCCGACACTATGATTACAGCCAGCAGGCAGCCCATTCCCGCCACTTTACTTCCAGTCAATCGCATTAATCCTCTCCTTTCTCCTTGCGAGCGTTCAGTGTAGCACGCTAGACACGGCAACAAGCCCGCGTTAACCTGATAACGCTCCCCCTCCATGCCTTGCCCATGACGTCCGTCAGGGTTACCCGTCATTCCCGCGCGCGCGACACTTGTCGCATGAGCCGCTACCGCAATCTTTACGACATCGACGCCATTACCATTCACTGTTCGGGTACGCCGAACGGCGCGCCGCTGTCAATCCGCGAGATCGACAAATGGCACGCCAAGCGCGGTTTTTCCCGTGCGGCCGGCGCGCGTCACGGCTGGGGCAAGTGGTCCGGCCAGGGCGTTCATCAGTTGGATCTTGTCGCCGTCGGCTACCACTTCTTCATCGACCACAACGGCCGCACCCACGCCGGCCGCCGCTTGACCGAGACCGGCGCCCACGCCCTTGATCCCCGCTATCCGAAAAAACACGCACGCCGGTACCGCTGGAATAATCACGGTGTCGGTATCTGCATGGCCGGGCTCGACACCTACGGCCGAGCCCAATGGATTGCGTTAGAGCAACTCGTCTCTGATCTCATTGAATGCGATGAATTCGGCGGCATTGATCAGATTAATGGTCACCGCGATGTTTCCCCCGACAGCAACGGAAACGGACTGATCGACCCGCCGGAATGGATTAAAACCTGTCCCGGATTTTCCGTTGCTGAATGGGTCGCCGGCGGCATGAAACCGCTTTCCGGTCACATGCTTTTAGAGGGTTCCCGCAATGACTAATCCCGACCTCTCCACGCTCCATGACGCCGATCGCCGCGAGGTCGAGCGCGTAGCGCCCGAACTCCAAGCGCAAGGGCGCTCGCCGACCATGGCATGGCGACTGGCGCTCCAACAGCGCGCTTCCTCGTTAAATGAAGAGGCCCACGGCCTGGAAGCGTCAGCGCTCCGCGCCGAAGGGCCGCAATACCGCCAGGAGATGCGCCGCGTTGGCGCGCTGCGCCTCCGCGCCGGCGAACTCGAAACCATCGCCGCCGGTTTACTCTGAGGTGTCCACTATGAAAAAGCTCCCCCTGTTGTTTCTATTCCTCTTCATCACCGCCTGCGGCGCGCCCCAGGTCGCCGACAACGCCAACGCCGCCGTGGCCCTGCTGGATCTCAAAGCCCAGTATCTCGAAGCGAAAGCAGGTCTGCATCGAGACGCCGCCCAACTGCCCGCGGCCGACCGCGAGCGGCTGCGAAACCTCGAACGTTCAGCGGATCTCTATGTGCATGAGCTGGAATATCTGTGGCGCACCGACCCCGCGCTCTCTATCGCGTCGTTGGAACACATCTATCATCGCGGCGAACGGCTCTACCATCTCGGCGCCCGGCTGATTGATCCGCAACGGGAAAACCTGTCACCGGAAACCCTGCTTGCGCTGGAACGCTTCGCCGACAGCGCCCAGGCTGTGCGAACGGCATACGACGGCATCCAGGCCGGCGCTTCAGATCGCCGCGAACTCATCCGGGCCGGGCTTGGCTTGGCAACGCTGGCTATTAAAGTCGCCGCTACGCTATGAGGTAAACATGGACGAACTGCTGACTTACCAACAGATGCGCCAGGTCGCCCAAGATGGCGACCTGATTATGGTTGAATCACGGTCAACGGTGGGCGTGCTGATTCGCCTGCTTACCGCGCAACAGTTTAGCCACGTCGCCATGCTCGTGTGGATCGGTGACGGTCTATTCGTCGCTGAAATGCGCGAATTCTCAGGGTATCAACTGACCCCGGCGAGCCAATGGGTTGCCGACACCTGCGCAAAGGACGCGAGCATCTACTACGGCCAGGCGCCGCGTAACGTGCGCGGCTGCGCCCACGTCCGCGCAGTGGTTGAGCGCTATCGCCGCGAGCGGCCGCGCTATTCATATCTCACGCTCATATCGGTCTGGCTGTCGCAGCTCTTCCGCCGCCGCATGCCCGGCCTGCTCGTCTGCTCAACGTTTGTTCAGCGCGTATGGGAAAAGTGCGGTCATACCTTCGCGCAACTGACAGATCCCGGCGACTACCTTCGCCACGCCGTCAACACCACGCCGCTGAGGTGCAGCCATGGCCGATGACGCCGACCGCGCAAAAGTCCTTGAGCGCCTCGAACGTGAAGCGAGCATTGCGCGCCAGCAAGCCGAAGCCGCCGCGCTGGACGCAATTAAGCCCCTCTATATAGATGGCGTTCCCTGTTGCCGTTCATGCCACGAGCCGCTTGATGAAAAGCGATTGGCGGCGCGCCCCTGCGCGGCGTACTGCGTACCCTGTAAAACCCGGATGGAAGCTGAATAATGGACTGGTTAACGCTGCTACCTATTGTCATTGCCGTATGCGGTTTCTTTTTTGGCCTCTTCAAATGGTTCCATCACTGGGCCGCCGAAAAGCACCGCTCACACGAGCGTAAGTTCGAAGACCATGCGCGCAAGATAGAGGAAAACGAAAAGGTTCTTAGCGACACTCGCGACGAGCTGCTGCGCGACTATGTCCGCGTTGATCACCTGGAGCGCATGGAAAACAAACTGACTCACGCTATTGAGGCTATTCACATTCGCCTGGGTGGCATCGCAAAAGACCTAAATCAAGCCATCGGCAGAATCGAGGCCAATCAAGAAGAAGAGATGCACAACATCGCGCGACAGGTGAAACAAGCGCTACAGGATAAAACCAATGATTGACAGAAACCGCCTGCGCCGTCTGCGCATCCTCCAGCGCCTGGCGCAAGTCGCGCCGGCGCCCATGGGTGAGGTGGCGCTGTTAATCTACCTGCGCGGTGACCCCGAGCTGCAACCCACCGTTGAACTCGTTCGGCAGTCCATCGTCTATCTTGTTGAGTGCGGTCTCGCCAGCGCCATCACGGTTCCGTCCAGCGAGTGGACGGCCGCGCGGATCACCGCCCCCGGTCGCGTCTGGCTCGAAACCCCCGGGGACCACGGCTACGACATCTATAGCCCCGCCGAAAAACCCGAGCCCAATGCCGAACGACGCGGCAAAACCTCAAGCATTGAACTCCTGCCGCCGGAAGTGAAGGCGTGGGTTGATCAAGCACTGACGGCGCGAGATAAAACCTACCAACAGCTAGTCGACATCCTCGGCGCCCAGGGCTACCGCATCTCAAAATCGGCCATGGGTCGGTATGGAAAAGACTTCCGCGAAGATCAAAAGAGGCTAAAACAGTCTGTCGAAATGGCCAAGGCCTTCGCCAAAGTCGTCGGCGACGACGGCGCGGCACTGAACCAAACCCTTACCGCGCTTGCGCAACAGGAGGCGATGGAAATCATTCGCGCCGGTCGCTATAACGACGATGTCGAGCTGCCCAAGCTCATGTCCGCCATTGCCAGCCTCAGCCGCTCCGATATCGCCACCAAGAAGTTTCAGATTGAAGAAGCGGCGCGGAAAAAGGCCCTGGAGGAAGCCGCCGCCCGCGTCGACGCCGCAACCAAGGCGCGCGGCCTCGGTCCCGCCGACGCCAAATTTTGGCGTGAAACCGTCCTGATGGGGTTGTGACCCAATGAGCCTCGCGCCCCTGCCGGATACCGAGCGCATTGTTGAATGGAACGAGCTGCCCGCCAGCGTCCGCGAAATACCCGAATCGTTTGACCCGCTGGAAGACGGCGTGCTCATGGAGCACCAGGTTGGATGGGTGCGGCTGATCAATGATAAATCCATCAAGATCGCCGCGTGTGAAAAAGGGCGACGCGGTGGCATTACGCTTGCCACCGCGGTCAGCGACACCATTACCGCAGCCAGCAGCAAGGATGCCGACGGTGATGATGTCTGGTACATGGCGGACACAAGAGAAAAGGGGTTGGAGTTTATAGGCTATTGCGCCAAGTTCTCTAAGATCGTCGCGCGCGGTCAATACAGCGCTATAGAGCAATTCATCTTCGAAGACCAGCTCCCTGATGGGGGCAGTCGCCACATAACCGGCTATCGCATACGCTATGGCTCCGGGCATCGTATTACCGCGCTGGCGAGTCGCCCCGAAAATATTCACGGCCTTCAAGGCATCGTTGATCTTGATGAGGCCGCGCTGCATAAAAATGTTGGCGCCACGCTGGAGTCAGCCACCGCGTTACTGATATGGGGCGGTCGCATCCGCGTTTGGTCTACTCATCGCGGCAAGAAAAATCCCTTTAATGCGCTATTAAAAGATATCCGCAATGGCGTTTATGGCGACCAGGCGCGCGCCATACGCATAACCTTTGATGATGCCGTCGCCGCCGGACTTTACGAACGCATCTGTTACAAGCAAGGAAAAATACCGACCGAAGAAGATAAGCGAAAATGGTATGCAGGCATCCGCAAAGCCTACGGCCACCGCAAGGCCGCCATGCGCGAAGAGCTGGACGCGATACCGCGTGACGGCTCCGGCGCCGCCATTCCCGGCGTCTGGATTGAGGAGGCCATGCCGGAAGAGCGGCCCATACTGCGCCTGGTCCTCGGTGATGATTTTTTCCACTTGTCAGAAAACGAGCGTCAGCGCTGGATGGACAAATGGATTGCCGTCCATCTCATGCCGCTATTGCGCCAGTTTGACCCCGACAACATCCACCGCTGGGCCGTGGGCATGGACTTCGCCCGCCACCGCCACTTGTCAGTTATAACGCCTGGCCGTATTACCGCTGAACTCCACCGCGACGTGCCCTTTCTTATTGAGCTATCCAACGTCCCACAGCGTCAACAAGAACAAATACTCTGGGCGCTGCTGGACTACCTAAAACGCTGGGTGTTCGCCGGCGATGCAACAGGCCCTGGCCAGGGCCTCATGGAATACACCGGTGACCGCTACGGCCGACCCAACCCCCAAACCAACTCGCCCGGCCGCGTGCATGAAGTCAAATTAAATCGGTCATGGTACGGCGAGTGGATGCCCAAATACATCGGTCTCTTTGAAGACGGTTATATCAAGCTACCACGCCACGCTAACGTAGAAGACGACCACCGCGCCGTCGAATACGTCGACGGCATTCCTATGGTGCCAAAGCTAGAGCGTAAAGATCTGACTGATGCAGATATGGTCCGCCACGGCGATAGCGCTATTTCCGGCGCGCTCATGAATTACGCCAGCTATCAGCAATCCGTCGCCATCGACTGGACCCCGGCCCCGGATAAAAGCGAACGCTGGGACAGCGACGACGACAACGACATCAACATCTCAACAGGGGGCGCATGGTGAACCCTATCAACAAACTCCGCGACTGGTTTGGCCGCGCCGTACCGCGCGCCGCGCTCGACGGTGAACAGTCATCAAAAGTCGGCGGTATCGCCCAAGAATTTGAAGGCCATCCGAGCCGTGGCCTTAACCCCGCGCGTCTTGCTTCAATCATGACCGCCGCCGAGCAGGGCGACATTACCGACCAGCTCGACCTCGGCGAAGACATGGAAGAAAAAGACACGCACATCTTCGCGGAACTCAGCAAGCGCAAGCGCGCCATTTTGGGGCTTGACTGGAAAATACTGCCGCCGCGTAATGCCAGTGCGGCGGAAAAGCGCGCCGCCGAGCAGCTTCAAGAATGGTTCGAGGATATACCGGATTTTGAAGACCATCTGCTCGACATGGGCGACGCCATTCACAAGGGCTTTTCCAATCTTGAAATAGAATGGCGCTTGGAAGGTCGCCACCGGTTGCCGCGTCTGCGTCATCGCCCCCCGCGCTGGTTTACCATTAATAAAGACAACCGCGACCAGCTCCTGCTGCGCCGCGAGCACGGCATGGGTGGCGATGAGCTTCGCCCGTTTGGCTGGGTCTCCCATATCCACAAGGCTAAGTCCGGCTATGTCGCCCGCGCTAATCTCATAAGGGTTCTCGCCTGGCCCTATCTCTTTAAAAACTACTCCGTCCGCGATCTGGCCGAATTTCTCGAAATCTACGGACTGCCGGTCCGCCTCGGCGAATATCCCGCCGGCGCCAGTGAGCGCGAAAAACTCACTTTGCTAAGAGCGGTTACCCAGATCGGCCACAACGCCGCCGGCATTATCCCCCAGGGCATGAGTATCGATTTCAAGGAGGCCGCCAAAGGCTCAAGCGATCCCTTTCAAGCCATGATGGCCTGGTGCGAAGCCTCGGAGTCCAAGGCCATTTTGGGCGGCACCCTGACGACTACCGCCGAGGCCACTGGCCTGGGCTCCGATCTGGGTGATGTACACAACGAAGTCCGGCTCGACCTGCGCGTCAGCGACGCCAGGCAAATGGGAGGCACCCTGACCCGTGACCTGGCCTGGCCCATGGTCGCTCTCAACATTGAGGGCATCACCCCGGACCGTGCGCCCCGGTTCGTCTTTGTCACCGAAGAGGAGGAGGACAAGCAAGCCCGCGCCGAGCGCGACAAGATTCTCTTTGATATGGGCTATCGTCCCACGCCCGATAAAGTCAAAGAAGTCTACGGCGAAGGCTACGAGCGCATTGAAACGCCCCCTCTCCCCCCGGGAGAGGGCCGGGGTGAGGGGGAGGAATCCGACACCGCCGCGGCCAAAGCTGAAGCAAAGGCGGACGCCGCGCCCGATATCGTCGACCAATACACTGCCCAGGCGCAGGAGAATACCGCTACTGTCGTTGACGCCATGCTGTCCCGCATTCGGCAACTGCTCGAAGAGGCCAATTCATTCGAAGAATTTGAAGCCGCGTTAATCGCAAATTACAGCCATCTCGACGAAGAGGGAGAACTGCCGGCAGTCATGCAATTGGCCATGTCAGTCGCCGAATTGGCGGGGCGTTATGAGGTGGAGCAAGAAGCGGAGGAAGACGGTGATGGGTGATGTTGTCGATATCGATACTGCCCGCCCACATTGTCAAACGCTGGTCGAATGTCAGGCGTGCGGGCATCAGTGGCGCGCCGTGTATCCCGACACCGCCAAATCCCTGGAATGCCCAAACTGTTATACCTCGGTGAATGAGTTCGGCACCCCGGTCTACGTGGGTTGCTGTCGCGTCTGCGGGAAAGAATTCACGGTTTGCCCGGCCCCTGAAACTATTGATGAATGGCAAGAGTGCCTGGGCGAAGAATGCGACAGCTACGACGAATCGCGGGACGCCGACAAGCTGTTCGACGCGGGGCTGGTGAAGCGAGATGATGAGATGCCGGAATGAGTAACGCCCGCCTCAAGCCCTGGGAAGTCTGGCTCGTTGTCGTCGTCGGCTGGCTCCTGTTTCCGCTGCTGGCGCTCTGGCTCATGCTCACCCACCCCGGCAAATGCGCCTGGATCTGGAAAATGGAACTGACGGGGGCCTGGTGGAGTAAGCCAGCGCGAACCGCTGAGAGCGATTCTAAGCGCCCAGACCGCCAACCCGCACCAAGGGTATTCAAAAAAATCTTTAAAGGGTTTGGGTAAAATTTAAATGGGTTCCAGCGCAAATGCAGCAGGCGGTCTAGCCTTCAAGGAGGCGGTGGAGTTCTTTCGCGCGAAATTGTCCCTCCCGACCGCATCATGGACCGATATCTGGCAAGGCATGCACGCTCGCGCCTTCGTCGTCGCCGGCGCCATGCAAGACAATCTCCTCGCGGACCTGCGCGGCGCGGTCCAAAAAGCCATAAAAGACGGCACGACGCTCGCCGAATTCCGAAAAGACTTCGACGCCATTGTCGAAAAGACCGGCTGGAAATACACCGGCGGCCGCAACTGGCGGACACGTATTATATATGAGACCAATCTCCGCACCGCTTACCAAGCCGGGCGCTACAAACAGCAGCAGGCAATAAAGCACCGCCGCCCATATTGGCAATACAAACACTCCCCCCACGTCGCCGATCCCCGCCCCGAGCACCTCGCCTGGGACGGCCTGATAATTCACGCCGACGACCCCTGGTGGGATACGCATTACCCGCCGAATGGCTGGGGCTGCCGCTGTAGCGTCCGCACCCTGGCCGAGCGCGACCTCAAGCGCATGGGCAAAAAGGGGCCAGACAAAGCGCCGCCCATTAATATAGAAGAGAAGCTCGTCGGCTCACGCGGCCCAAACCCGAGGGCCGTCAAGGTTCCCCGGGGCATCGACCCAGGCTGGGCCTACAACGTTGGCAAAGCGGCATGGGGCGAAACCAAAGCCGCTCGACTGGCTGGTGAGACCGCTAAGGCAAAGCAAATACGGCTAACCCCCGGCGACTGGAAAAGCCACGGCCGGCCCGGGCGCTTGCCGTTACGCCCACTAAGTGCCCCCCTCGGCCCGCCCGTGAAAGACACCGCCGCCATGGTCAACGCTATTACCGAAACACTTGGCGACCAATCGAAAACCTACACGCTCACCGCCGGCGGATTCCGCTATCCCGTACAGATCCACGCCACGGTGCTCGGCGAGCACCTCGCCGACCTCAAGCGCGCGCCCTTTATCACCCAGATACCCGGCATTATCGACGACCCGGAAGAGGTCTGGCTGGCGTTCGAACAGCGTTCGAATGGTCAAATCGTGCTAAGGGTCAGAATGTTGAAAGTGATCGGAGACGGAGACGGAAAGGGACGCGGTTACATGCTGGTGCTCGATGCAAACCAGGGACGACTGGTCGGCCACACCTTCATGCCCTACGAAGCACGAAAAATCAAAAAGGTTCGAGAGGGGCAATTGATCTATGCAAAAGAGGAGTGACAGTTCCCTTGGTCGCCGCCCCGACCTGGGAGCCCGGCGCAACGTATCGGGGGACGGCCCGCGCTGCGCCTTCGTACCACTATTATAGGCAAAAATCATGGCAGGAACACAGATAACGATAGATCTCGATACCGCGCGCGTAGATACCGCGTTCCGCCGCCTCGTTGCCGCCGGCGCGGATCTTACTGACCCCATGGCTGAAATCGGCGAAATCCTCGTCGCGTCAACGCAAGACCGCTTTGACGAGGGCGTCAGCCCAGAGGGCTTCGCATGGTCGCCGTTAGACCCTGAATACGAAGCCTATAAGCGAGAGAAGCGCCCCAACGCCGAGATTCTTGTGTTCGACGAGTTCCTTGTCGCCGGCTTTGTCTATCATGCGGACGCGGGCGGCGTGGATATCGGCACCAATTCCGTGTATGGCGCTACCCATCAATATGGTGACGCGGGCCGGGGTATACCTACGCGCCCCTTTCTTGGTGTGTCAGCAGACGACGAGGCGGCAATTTTGGATGTGCTCAACGACTATATCGAAGAGGGGGTTGAAAATGGAAATCGACGTTGAAATAGAACGCATAGACAACGGTTACATCGTAACCAGCAACGATAGCGCCCGAAGCCGAACCTATTACCGAAATCTGGAAGATTTCGCAACCGTGTGGATTGTTGAGACCTTGCGCGAAGCGGATAAATCGATCTCCCATTGTGAACCGCCGGCGGAACCGTTTACCTTTAAGCTAAAGAGCGATCTGTGAAATATGAACAATGATGAACGGCTAACTCTAATATTAGAGTCTATGGGCGCTGAGGTTATTAGTGTCAGCGAGTATTGTATTTCGTTTAGTTTCGGCGGCAATGTTGTAGATATCGAGTCACACCAACGCCAGTTTGATCACCATCAGCTAGACCCGCCATTTTTGGCTATTTCCATCGACGCGGATATAAACGAAAAATGAACCCTAAACCGTCCAACGCATATAAGAATTGCAATCATCATCACGAGCCGACCGACGAGCATGAACTTGTTGATTTTGGTGATGGTGAATTCGTCGCCAACAAGGCCGCAATACCCCTACTGAAAGCGCTGAACGAAATAGGCCTGCGCACCCGTACCCACCACCATGACGGCGGCAATGCAGGATTTTTTAGTATCCTTCTGGATGAGGGTGTTTCCATTGAAATAAGAGCCGTCTTTGAAAGAGATGCGGATCGAACGAAGTTCAATGGCCAAACGGAAGTATTGATACAGTGGTACAGGCCGGATAGTTCAAGCGCAACAGAATAGCATGCCCGTCTACGTCGACGCCCCCATCCACCGCCATGGCCGCATGCGCATGTGTCACATGGTCGCCGACACCCTCGACGAACTCCACGCCATGGCCGACATCATCGGCATCAAGCGCCGCTGGTTTCAACGCCACCCCCGGCACCCCCACTACGACATCTGCAAAGCCAAGCGCGCCCTGTCCATCAAGGCCGGCGCTATTGCGGTAACTCGCCGGGATCTGGTCGCGGTGCTGAAGCGCATCGCCCCTTGATAGCCCGCCATAATCCCGTTACGCTGATTAAAGCACCCCGCCACGGCCGCCCCTGACGCCGGTCAGGGTTAAGTCATTCTCGCCATGCCCCTAATCTGTGGTCATGGCAAAGCGACCCACCAAAACCAAGTGCATCAAGCCCCGCGATATCGATGTTGCCGTTGCCGCGTGCGCGTTCAATGTCACCACCGACGGCGCTCTACAGCTCACCCCTTGGGGTGAGTTCAAGGCGCGGGACGGCCGCCCCGTCGCCGCCGGAAATTGGTACGTAGACGAGCGCAACGCCGACCGCCTCTTGGCAACGCTCCGCGCAAAGCTTGACGACCTCGTTATCGACTACGAGCACCAGACCCTCCACGCCGAGAAAAACGGAAAGCCCGCGCCCGCTGCCGGCTGGTTCTCCGGCGCCGCCATTGAAGCGCGGCCGGGCGAGGGTCTGTTCGTCGTGCCGCGTTGGACCGCCGCCGCAAAATCCGCAATCGCCGGCGACGAATACCGCTACTTCTCCCCCGTCCTTGAATACAACAAGAAAACGGGCGAGGTCTACGACATTCAAATGGGCGCCCTGGTGAACTTTGCCGCCATCGACGGCATGCGCGAAGTTAGCGCCCTGGCCGCCGCCAAGTTTCTCAACGACTCCCATAACCATGAGGAATTACCAATGGACGAACTCCTGAGGCTCTTCGGCTTGTCGCCCGAGGCGACCGAGGAAGAGGCTATCGCCGCGCTCAAATCGCTGCTGCAAAAGCTGAGCGACAGCGAAGCCGCCGTCGCCGCCGCCAAGGCCGAAACCCCCGACAGCGCCATGGCGGCCATTTCTGGCCTGCAAACCGAAGTCGCCGCGCTGAGATCCCAGCTCGAAGGCGACGAGGTTGACAGTCTGGTTAATGCCGCGCTGGAAGATGGGCGCCTGATTCCCGCGATGGAGGGCTGGGCGCGCGATCACGCCAAAACCGCCGGCGTTGCCGCGCTGAAAAGCTATCTCAATGCGGCGCAGCCGCTCGCCGCCCTCAAGGGCCAGCAAAGCGCCGACAAGGATCTCGACAAAGAGAATAACGACAAGCGACTCGGTGATGAGGATCTCGCCGTCTGCAAGGCCATGAACATCGACCCCGACGAGTACCGCAAGCAAATGGAGGCTAACTGATGGCAGCCCTAACCCAAGATCGCGCCACGCCACGCAGCTTTGGCGCCCATAACAACGACCCGGTGGGCGCTGGCGTCAAGGTCCACGCCGGGGCCATTGTGGTACTGAACGCCGCTGGTTACGCGGTGCCCGGCAGTACTGCCGTGGGCCTTAAGGCGCGCGGTTGCGCGTTGGAATCCATCGACAATACGGCGGGCGCGGATGGTGATGAATCCGTCAACAGTGGTAAAGGCACGTACCGCTACGCCAACGACGGCACCGTTACCCGTGCCGATATCGAGGCCCTGGCGTACATCGTTGACGATCAAACCGTCGCCAACAGTGATGGGGCGGGCACCCGCTCTGTCGCCGGCACCATCAAAAATGTGGACGCCGCCGGCGTCTGGATTGAATTCGAGTAAAGGAGTTCGTCGATGATTATTGTCAATAAAGCGAATCTTAAGCGGATTTTCACCGGGTATAAAACCGCTTTCAATAAAGGCCGTGGCAGGGCTGTCAGCACCTACAAGCGCGTAGCTATGGAGGTGCCGTCTACGGGCGCCAGCGAGACCTATGGCTGGCTGGGTGCCGTGAAACGCTTGCGCGAGTGGGTTGGGCCGCGTGTCGTTAACGGTCTGAAGCTGCACGACTACACCATCAAGAACAAGAAGTATGAGGGTACGCACGGTGTCAGTCGTGATGCGATCGAAGATGATGAATTCGGCATCTTCGCGCCGCTGTTCGAAGATATCGGTTATACCGCCGAGTCACACCCGGATGAGCTGGTGTATGCCCTCCTCAAGGCTGGTTTCACTACCCCCTGTTTCGACGGCCAATACTACTTTGATACCGACCACCCCGTCGGCAGTGAAGAAGACGGCAACCTGGTCTCCGTCTCCAATATGCAGGCCGGCGCAGGCGCCGCTTGGTTTCTGCTGGATACCCGCCGGCCCATTAAGCCCATCTTCTTTCAGAAGCGGCGCGACTATGACTTCCGCTCGATCACCGACCTGAATAGCGAGCACGTCATGATGAATGACGAATTCATCTTCGGCGTCGATGCTCGCGTCAATGTCGGCTTTGGCCTCTGGCAGCAGGCGTTCGGCTCAATGGCGGACCTCACGCCCGACAACTTCGACGAGGCCTTCAAGGCGATGATGGCGTTTAAGGATGATGCTGGCGCGCCTCTGGGCGTGTCTCCCGATCTGTTGGTATGCGGCCCCAGCAACCGCGCCAATGCGAAAGCCGTCGTTGAGAAAGAGCTGATCAACAACGGCGAAAGCAATACCAACTACAAAGCCGTCGAGGTTCTCGTCGTTCCCTGGCTGGACTGATAGGAGATATTCCACATGAGTGACCTAATCATCCGTCTCGTTGCCGTCATTCGCGAGCACGCCCCGGACAAAAAGCCAACCGTCGCCGAGCTGGCCGACTGGGCGGGCCTGGAAAGCAGCCCCAGCGGCAAAGACCGCGACGCCGCCTGGGTCGCATACCTGGAGGCCTCCGAAGGCGGCTACAGCGTCACTGTCCGCTGTGATGGCTTCCGCCGCGCCGGTCGGTCCTGGGCGGGTACCACGGATATCGGCCCGGGCGAACTCACCACTGATCAGCTCGGCGCCCTGCGCGCCGACCCGATGTTCAAGGTGGTTGACAAATAACCCCCCAAGCGACAAGCGACCCAAGGGAAACCCTAGCCACGGACGGCTCTGTTAACCCGAGAGCAAAATGGCCTACTGCACCCAAGACGATCTGATCACCCGCTACGGCGAAGAGGAGCTAATCCAGCTCACCGATGCCACCGGCGCCGGCGTTATCAATGCCGACACCGTGGCGCGCGCGATTGCGGACGCCGCCGGCGAAATCGACGGCTATCTGGCTGGTCGCTACAGCGTCCCGCTCTCGCCGGTGCCGAAAAGCATCGAGCGTATCGCCTGCGATATCGCCCGTTACTATCTCTACGCCGACCAGATCACCGAGGCAGTGAAGAAGCGCTATGACGACGCCGTGCTGTTCTTGCGTGGCATCGCCCGAGGCGACATCCACGTCGGCGTAGATGACGCCGGCGCCGCGCCGGTCAGCGATAACGGCGCTGTCATGCAGTCCGGCGGCAACGTCTTTACCCGTAAAGACAGGAGTTTTATTTGATGACCGCGCGCCAGCTCATAGAAGACCGCATCCGCGCGGAATGCTCTTTCAAAGAAGTCGGTGGCGTCGCGGACCTCGACAGCGTGCTAAAGGGTCGCGTCTCCGCGCCCGGCTGCTATCTCTACGCCGCGCAAACCCGCGCCGCCAGAAATGAGCACGACGCTATCGTCGCGCAATGGGTAAACGAAGTATATGCCGCCGTCATCGTCACGCGAAATGTTGGCAATGATCGCGGCGACGGCAGCGACGAAAACGAAGCGTTTCGCGACCAGGTCAGCGCCGCGCTACTGGGATGGGAGCCGCAGCCCGGCATGGCGATGATCACCTACAACGGCGGCCGCCTGGTCTCAGTAAAAAACGGCTACCTCTACTGGCAAGAACTTTACTCAACCGGCCGAATTCGGCGCAGCTAAGGAGTCACGAACATGCGAACAGGCGGCAGTTACAAAACCGACGCGAACGGCAAGACAACGCAAGTGCAAAAGCCAACCCGCGATCACCCCATGGGCAATAAGGCGCGCGCGGCTGATGGCAAAGACGAGCCCACGCGCGTTATTGAAGAGGGCGAGCAAAAGCCCGTTAAGCGCCAGAATCGCCGCCGTAGCAACACGGACAAGTAAGAGGATCGATCATGGATAAGAAGTTTTACGAACTGAAGGCGGTTTTTGCCGCCATTGAGACGACTTACGGCACTGACGCCAATCCCAGCGCCGTATCCGCCAACGCGATTCTGACAAAGAATTGCGCGATTACTCCCATCGAGGGGCAGGAACTCCAGCGCAAACTCGATACCGGCAGTCACGGCGCGGACCCTACTATCCTTGTGGGTGTTCATGCGATGGTCGAGTTCGACGTAGAGGTCGCCGGCTCCGGTACCGCCGGCGTCGCGCCCGGTTACGCGCCGCTACTGCGTGGCTGCGGCTGGGCGGAAAACGACCTCTCCGCCGATGCTGACCCCCGGTTCGAATACGACCCCGTCAGCGGTGGCCATGAGGCGCTCTCCTTCCACACGTGGATTGATAACAACTGGCATAAGCTTGTCGGCGCGCGTGGCACCGTCAGCGTCAAAGCATCAATCAACGGCTTCGTCGATTTTCATTTCAAATATCTGGGACTATTTGTTCCAGTTACCGAGCAGGCCATGCCGGCGCGCGATTACAGCAAATTCATAACCCCCGTTGCCTCTTCCGCCACCAACACGGAATTAACGGTACACGGAAAAGTCATGAAGGCTACGGAATTCAATCTGGACCCGATGCAAGAACTCGCATTTCACGAAACTACAGGCGGGCAGGAAATTCTCATTACCGCAAGGAAGGCTAAAGGTTCAATGATCATCGAGTCGCCAGACGTTACCAACGGCGGGCTCGATATCTGGAGCCGCGCCCTGGATAAGCAAACCGGCGCATTGCTGTGGGAGCACGGCAGCGTATCGGGAAATATCGTTAACGTGTCTTCCCCCGCCCTGGAAATCGGAAAAATTTCCGGTTACAGCGAGGCGAATAAAGTGGCGATGAATAACGTCCCATTCACGCTGCTACCCACCAGCGCCGCCGACGACGAC